>VAPM010192454.1_pt1 | contig 116039 bp, 96 predicted proteins | sample 3395091 | NCBI WGS metagenome assembly VAPM01 (sample SAMN08290445, study PRJNA428436) | hydrothermal vent metagenome | isolation source: Deep-sea hydrothermal vent chimney 3 | place: Pacific Ocean: Juan De Fuca Ridge
AGTTGGTCCACGACGTACAACACAAGCTCTTGATTCCTATAATATACCCTATACGTCACATAAAAATTTAGGATCAGGAACTGTTAGCCTAGAATCCGCAGCTGGACGAGCTAAAGTGCAATTTAGCTCGTAGCGAAACTCGCCCGTTCGGTAAAACAACAAACCTACTGTTACGACTTAAATTGGGAGCCGGTCAACTGCGGAATCTAGGTTTAGGCTTAGTAAATATCCATAGCGCTTGAGATTTAGGTGTTGAGTGTGCGTCCTACTCTGTTATTATAAGGGAAATATTCCCACTTTTTAGAGTAGCTTGAATGTCTGCCGTTAATGGTCCTACACCTTCACAAGCATTGACCTTAGTACTAAGCAAGCTGCTGAAACCGCTTGTCCACTTATTAATTCACTATCAAATTACCTACCCTTTTACTTCTCAACTCCTTAAATCCATTTATTTGCAAGTGGCGACAGAATCGTTTCCTGTTGAAGGGAAGCGAATAACAGATTCTCGTTTATCATTGCTCACAGGCGTTCATCGCAAAGACGTTCGACGCTTACGCTATGAAGATGATCCACTGGCTGTTGCAGAATCAAAGATGAAATCGTTAAGCGCGCAAGTCATTGCATCTTGGTTAAGTTTTCCAGAGTATTCTGATCATGAAGGTAACGCCAAACCGCTGCATCGTTTAGTGGCAAATGGCGAACCGAGCTTTGAATCCCTTGTTGAACGAGTGAGCAAACAAGATTTACGCTCACGGTCTTTATTAGATGAATGGATGCGTAAAAAAATTGTCAGCATTGATAATAAAGGGATGGTGCATTTAGAAAAAGAAGCATTTTTACCTGTTGAAAATTTTGATGATAAGGCTTACTTTTTTGGCCATAATCTGCATGATCATATCGCTGCCAGTACGCATAATTTAATGGGCAATACCCCTGCTTATTTCGATCGTAGCGTTTATTACAATAATTTACGTGCAGAATCAGTTGACGAATTACAAGCATTTTCAGAGCAACAAGCAATGCTTGTTATTAAGAAAATCAATCGCAAAGCACATCAACTCCAACGCAAAGACAGCGGAAAAAAAGGTGCGGATCATCGTTTCCGCTTTGGATCTTATTTTTACTCAGAAGAACAACAAAAAATGCAGCATAAGGGTGAAAAAAATGAATAGATTGGTGATTTTCTTTAGTGTGTTGTTACTCACGACAACTTTTGTATGGGCTGCAGAACCCGATGAGAGCGGCATCGGCGGAACCGGCGTTAGCAAGCCATCAATAGCGGATGGAATATTTAATCGTCCGGAAATTCCAGATTTTGTAGATACTCCTGAAGTACCAGAAATTTCCGTTCCCGATATCTCGGATGATGGGGCAGCAATTGAAGGTATTGAGAATTCAATTCCTGAGGATGTTAAAGCACCGGTGGAAATTGATTAGAAATGGGCACGAAATAATCGGACGTTGTTTCGTGCTCATTTCTCAATACCATTGATAGGTAGCCTGTAAACCACTCGCCCAATTGAGCTTTAGGTCTTTGAAGCCTTTCACATAATAAAGCGTATATTTGATTTTTTTGTGTGCTTTCCAAGTCATGTGAAAGGTATTTTCTAGTCGATTATTGCTAATATTTTGTGTTGCTTGCTCAAAGCGTAAATTTGTTCCCAGGCTAACTATTTTTGATACGCTCCGTGAAAACCCCAATGCAGCAGAAAAAGTGTCGCTGAGTTGATTGTTTCTCCATCGGTAAGCAATGCTGGCAGTTAGCCAGTTTTTGGAGACCCAGTAATAAGCCGATGATGACAGCTTAAACCCATATTTAGACGTTCCTAAGTCATCCGCCTTGTTTGATGCAGGTGTATTAATTTTACCCTCTATATCAATGTAATGTAGGAAGGTTTTCAGTTTAAATAGCTGTTTGAGGCTGAAATAGCTACTTCCCCAGCCACTTGAAGATTGAATTTCTGATGTTTTCGAGTCTTTTCTGTCAAACCGATAAACATGACTAGATATTTTAAAAGTGGTTAAATTTTTCTGTATTTTTAGAAAAAGGGGGAGGCTAGTCAGAGTTGAGGTGTCTTTATCCAGATATATTCCTTCGCTATAAAAATACCCAGCGCCAATACTTGTCTTTAAAGCGGGTGCTGCGATAACAGCGATTGATGCCATGGAGAGTGGAAAAAAAATAAAAAATAATCTCAATGGAAATGTCATAAACTTCCTATAAATACTGATTTTTTTTGGAGTATGTTGATTATACCAACGTTGACGTGGGAATATTTCCCATATATAATCAAAACAGATGGGATTATTTCCCTTTTATACAATGAAAAGGTTGGAATATTATGAAGCGGACTAACAATGACATAAGCTATTTTGCAATCGCTATTGTTTTATCTACACTATTCATTAGTGGGTGCAATGATAAAAATGAAGTGACTGACGATGATCTGGGCGTGATATCGGAAAAGCGATCAAATATTCAATTAAAAACGGCAGAATCCCCTTCTGAATTTGAAAATGATGTCAAAGCTTATTTCACAAGAATGCTTGAAGAGGGGCAAGCAGCCGAAGAATCTGCGAGAGCGCAAGAAAATGGTTCTGCTCTAGAGATACAGACAGACAGCGCGGCTCCTGCCGGTGCAGATGCATCAATAAACGTCAGTGATACTAATCTGATTGAAGCTGGAGTAGATGAAGCAGATTTAATTAAATCTGATGGCCAATATCTTTTTGTGGCTCAACAAGCTGTATTTAATTCAGATGTTGGTATTGAGCCTGCGGATGTAAGTTTGCTTAACCCCGACTCTCCGATTCTTCCTGTAAAACCTTCAGAACCAGCAAGTATTCGAGTGATGTTGCTCGATAATCAATCCCCCGATACAAAAGAAATAGCAACAATAGAACTTCCTCAAACCGTGTCTTCTATTGTCGGGCTATATCTTTCTAATTTCACAGAAACGGGTAAAACGAACCAATTGATTGCAGTAACCCAAACCAACGCAAAAAATAGTGATGAATCGTTTCAATATTTCCGTTCAAATAATACTCTGGTTATTGCTTATGATGTGAGTAATCCAGAAAACCCAGAGAAACAATGGGACATTGAAGTAGAGGGTTATCATAATGCGAGTCGTAGCATGAATGGCAAGCTCTATCTTGTCGCTTCAAAATCTTTATGGATGCCAGCATTGGCTGTTAACAGTAACGAATTATCTGTTATAGAAGAGAATAAAACTTTAATTGATAATCTTACCACCGAAGATATATTGCCCATGACTTGGGTTAACGGGATAAAAACAAATATTGTACAAGTAAATCATTGTATGGTTCCTAAAGAAAGCAGTAAAGAAAGCGTTTTTGCTGCAAACTTGTTAGCTGTGTATACCATTCCCGTCATCGAACCAGAAAAAACTCAATCGTTTTGTACGCTAGAGAGTAGTACGGAAATTTATGCCTCTACGAATGCGATTTATTTTACGAGGGGAGAATATGTGCCTTCTGCTGATCTCAATGCGCCTGGGAAAAATTACACCATTATTCATAAATTAAACTACACAGAAGATAACGTGCTTTATCAAAGTTCTGCACGCATTCCCGGCTGGACGGGTTGGCGGAATAAATCTTTTAGGATGAGTGAATTAAATGATGACTTGCGTATCGTTGTAACCGATTATGAAACAACAGGTATCGACTCACCTCAAGAGAATGCGTCAGCATCCCCGCCCGGTACTGACGGAACAGAGGACGCCATTGCCTCTACTTCGAGGCCATCTTTTTCTTTTGAGCAACGTCCTGTTCACCGTTTATATGTACTGCGTGAAAATGAAAGCGATGAAAAAGTTTTATCTGTATTAAGTCAATTGCCCAATAAAACGCATCCTGCAAAGATTGGAAAACCAGGCGAAGATATTTATGCAGTAAGATTTTTTGGTGATTATGCTTATATTGTTACGTTTCGAAGAACAGACCCACTTTATGCGATCAACCTCAAAGATCCGGCTGCACCCTTTATCGAAGGAGAATTATCAATTCCTGGATTTTCAGATTACCTACACCCCATTAATGATAACTTGCTATTAGGTGTGGGGCAGGATGCAACAGAGGATGGACGTACTCAAGGAATAAAAATTGCGCTATTTGATGTCAGTGATAAAAGTAAGCCCATGACTTTAAATAAGATAATCATAGGCTATCAAGGTAGTAATACGGCATTAAGTTATGATTATCGCGCATTTGCTATTTTATCAAATGCTGAAACAGGGAAGCACAAAATAGCTTTACCGATTAGTGTTTATGATACTGAAGATATAATCTCGAATCATTTCACTAACTATAAATGGACATACCGTGGCTTACAGTTATTAGAAGTTGATGATGGCTCAACATCTACAATAGCTTCTATGACCGATTCTGGCGTTATCCAAGCCGTGAAGGCATCTAATGAGCCTCGTTGGCATAATGCTCGAAACCCTCGAAGTGTGATTGCGAACAATGCTATTCATTATATAGATAATGCCAAAGTTTGGTCCGCATTGTGGGATGAGCCAGAAATTATTAATGGACCAAATTAGCGAATAACTCTGCGCTACCACCTGAAAAGGCAACATTAAATGAGGTACAGTTGAGCATGATAATATCTAAGTTCATAACGCTATAGGTATAGCGTTTTTCAGGTTAAACAAGGCGTACTGTGATATTCAAAATCATCCAAGCACAGCGCGGTAATTGCCCCGCCCCAGGCACAACCACTGTCTAAGGAAAATACGTGCTGTTGTTGTCGGCCTGCGCCCAGAGCGGCCCAATGCCCAAAGAGAATAGTGTGGTTGCTGCTAGCACGCTCGGGCACTTCATACCAAGGCATTAAGCCTTTAGCCTGACTGCCCAGCGGCCCTTTTTCTGATAAAACCTGTCGTCCTTCCCGATCGCAATACCGTAAACGGGTAATCGTATTGGTAATAAATCGCAAACGCGACCAACTGTGTAAATCTTCGCGCCATTGATCAGGCTGGTTGCCATACATCTGTTTGAAGAATAACGTCGCGTCATCACTGCGTAAAATAGTTTCGACTTCCGAGGCATAACTGAGCAGCTGAGCTAACGTCCATTGCGGGGCAATACCCGCGTGCACCATCAACACATCCCGCTCATCACTGTAGTGCACCAGAGGCAAGTACCTCAACCAGGTTAGTAACTCGTCGCGATCATCGGCATGCAAAACATCGGTAAAAGTATCCTGCTTGCGACACGTTGATTGGCCATTCGCTTCAGCACAGGCCACCGCGAGCAAATGTAAATCATGATTGCCTAATACCGCAACAGCACGCTCACCCAGCCCCTTAACAAACCGTAAAACCTCAACAGATTGAGATCCACGATTCACTAAATCTCCGGCAAACCAAAGCTGGTCATGTTGGGAGTCGAAATTAATCTGATCTAATAAACGACATAAATCATCATAACAACCCTGCACATCACCTATTGAATAGATCGCCAAACAACATTACCTCCCATCACTATCTATTGTCCATGTCACACCCAACAGAACACCCATAGCATCCCATGTCACTTCATTTAAAGGCAATTGCACGGAAGTTCCGTTAGCCAGAAAAGTGGTGTCCGTGCCGTTGCCGTTCTTGCTTTGCCATTGAAAACCTTCAACTAGAACAGTAAAATTCCAACGTTCATCCCATCTATAAAAAGCATTTATTTTCCAATACAGCCCCTTCGCCTCCGTCTTTTGAGCAAAACTAAGCGGACGCTGAAAATTGGCATTCAAATTCCAATCAGCCTCCGCCGTGAAGTTGACCTTAGGGTGATATTCAAAACCCAGATTCAGACCCCACGTTGTATTAAAATTAAATAACAGATCCAGGCCATACCACGCGCCTTTCCAGAGTGTATCGTAGCTACTATTTAAACCCGGAAATTTACCTGTAGGCGGATTACTTTGAAAACCATCGGTGATCATTAAGTCTTGCAAATGATAGGCGTATCCCACTAATGGAATCAGAGTTATTTTTTTTGCCACAGGAGCGCTATCCCAATGAAATTTCACACCCACTCCCAAGCTGAAGTCTCGCACATCCCCCCCCGCCTGATTGTCAGAGCGTGAAACCTCCAAAGTTCTATTATCACCTGAATAATCGACATCTCTGTTCTTTCCCCTGGTCACCTCACCGAACCCGGCTAAAGCTTTAAGATAATATCGATTTTGGAAACTGAAATCACCGAAAATTCGTCCGTAAGCCACATCCATCTTACGCCACGTCAATTCAGATAAAACATTAGGAAATCCGCCCGGAGCCGCTTCATTCCAACTTAAATCATCTTGCCTGTAGCCAGCCTCAAATGACAACGTAAAATCAAATTGAGACCCGAGATGATCAGACGCAGCGATACTCTCGCAGGCCAAAATCAGCAACCCCACGCCACAAACGTATGAATTTCTTTTTTTCATGTTAGCTTCAGCCAATCAGATAAACCTTATTAAGATTAATTCTTTTAATAATGCACATTTAAATCCCACTAACAGCACCACTTTGACACATTAAGACTATTAAAAGCACTAATTTAGCGCGCCCCACACCCCAAGCCCCTCCTGCCTATTGAGTTAAACGATACTCTGCTGCTAAAATCAGGTTCAGACCATTCATCTTTAATCTTCAATAAATATCGATACCTCATGACAAAGCAACGCCGCGCAATCGCGCTCATTTCAGGTGGACTTGACTCCATGCTCGCAACCCAACTTATCCTAGATCAAGGCATCCATGTAGAAGGAATCAATTTTTATACCGGTTTTTGTGTTGAAGGACATACTCATGCGATTCGCAAAAAAGACCGGAATAAAGCAAAACGTAATGATGCGCTCTGGGTTGCGGAGCAGCTGGGCATTAAACTCCACATTATCGATGTTATAGAAGAATACAAAGAAGTTTTACTCAACCCCAAACATGGCTATGGTGCCAACATGAACCCCTGCCTGGATTGCAAATGCTTTATGGTCAAAAAAGCACAAGAATGGATGGCCGAAAATGAGTTTGATTTTATTATTACTGGCGAGGTTTTAGGCCAAAGACCCATGTCACAACGCCGCGATACCATGCAGATCGTGGTGAGAGACACCAATACCCATAACCGTTTGTTGCGACCCCTTTGTGCTCAGAGGTTAACCGAAACCGTTCCAGAAACAGAAGGTTGGGTTGATCGAAAACGTCTCTTAGGGTTAACCGGGCGTTCTCGCAAGCCACAAATAGAACTTGCTAAAAATTATGGTTTTAGCGACTATTCACAGCCCGCTGGAGGCTGCTGTTTCTTAACCGACAAAGCCTATTCGAGCAAGTTGATAGACATGTGGACTGCGCGCAACGATAGAAACTATGAACTTGACGATATCATGTTATTAAAAGTAGGTCGTCACTTGCGACCCAAACCCCACTTCAAACTTATCGTCGCCCGGGAAGAAGGAGAAAATCGCTTTCTGGAAGGCTATCGTAAACAATTCACTCACCTGCGCCCAACCAGCCATGCCGGTGCATTGGCATTATTAGATGGTACCGCCCAAAATAAAGATGACATTGAGCTTGCTGCCCGCCTTTGCGCCCGTTTTAGCCAGGGAAAACAAGCCTCTATTGTCAGCATTGCCGTCAAGGAACTGGGCAAGGACGAGTACACCCTGGATGTCACCCCCCTGCAAACGGACGACATTCCTGAGAACTGGTATTTATGAATCGCGAAATATTCGACCTTAAAGGGCTCATTTGCCCGCTCCCTGTCATTCGTACCCAAAATAAAATCAAAACACTCAACAGTGGAGATATACTGGTGGTTTTATGCTCAGACCCAGGCGCACTTCACGATATTCCTGCCTGGTGTAGAATACATGGCCATGAAATAATAGACAGCCAAAATAAAGATGGCGAAATAACCTTAACTATAAAAGTGGCACACTAGTTGCTGGTGACGGTTTGCTAACTTGATTCGTGAACAGTAACAGTAGCGCAGATTCGCAAATTAAAGTAACGACTTAAAAATATTCCTAATGCGTGTACACTGTAGGAAGATATGGAAACATTAAAATAGCAATGCACTGGAGGAGTGGTAATGTCACAAGATGTATTAAAACTAATAAAAGATAATGATGTAAAATTCGTCGACCTGCGTTTTACCGACACCCGTGGTAAAGAACAACATGTCTCTCTGCCTGTCAGCCAGATCAATGACGAGCTATTCAAAGAAGGGAAAATGTTTGATGGTTCTTCTATAGCGGGCTGGAAAGGGATCAACGAATCCGACATGGTGCTCATGCCTGACACAGATACGGCGCTGATGGATCCTTTTACCGACGAACCTTCGCTCATCATTCGTTGCGATATCCTTGAACCCGATACAATGACAGGCTATGAGCGCGACCCCCGCTCAGTAGCCAAACGGGCTGAAGAATACTTAAAATCAACTAAAATTGCAGACACGGCCTATTTTGGCCCTGAACCCGAATTTTTTATTCTCGACGACGTACGCTGGGGTGCAGACATCAGTGGTTCTTTTTATAAAGTAGACTCGGAAGAAGCCACCTGGAACTCCGAGAAAGTGTTTAGTGACGGCAACATGGGTCACCGACCACAATTAAAAGGAGGCTATTTTCCTGTCCCCCCGGTTGACTCATTACATGATATCCGTTCGGCCATGTGTCTGGCACTAGAAGAAATGGACATTGAGGTTGAAGTCCATCACCACGAAGTAGCAACAGCAGGTCAATGTGAAATTGGTACCGCGTTCAATACCCTCGTCAAACGTGCAGACCAGAATCAAGTCCTTAAATACGTAGTGCAAAATATAGCTCATGCCTATGGTAAAACAGCAACGTTTATGCCTAAACCGCTGGTGGGTGACAATGGTAACGGCATGCACGTTCACCAATCACTAGCAAAAAACGGCAAAAACATCTTCGCTGGCAACGCTTATGGTGGCCTTTCGGATGAAGCCTTGTTTTATATTGGCGGCATTTTTAAACATGCCCGCGCATTGAATGCCTTTACTAACGCCAGCACCAACAGCTACAAACGCTTGGTTCCAGGCTTTGAAGCCCCGGTTATGCTGGCTTACTCTGCACGCAACCGCTCTGCATCCATACGCATCCCTCATGTTTCCAGCCCTAAAGCACGCCGTATCGAAGTCCGCTTCCCTGATGCTTGCGGTAATCCCTATTTCACCTTTGCTGCACTAATGATGGCCGGTCTGGACGGTATTCAGAATAAAATCCACCCTGGCGAAGCTATGGATAAAGATCTATATGACCTACCACCAGAAGAAGAGAAAAGCATCGCTACTGTTTGTTCCTCGCTAGATCAAGCACTTGACGCGCTTGACGGAGACCGAGACTTTTTGACTCAAGGTGGTGTCTTCAGCGACGATATGATCGACGGCTATATTTCACTAAAAATGGAAGAAGTCACACAATTGCGCATGACCACGCATCCTATTGAGTTTGACATGTATTACAGCTTATAAATAGGGTTCAAGGGAATACGAAAAACGCCCCAATCGGGGCGTTTTTTTTCATTTTTTACCTGAACCCTGAAAATGATCGTATTTGCACAATGCAAGATATTGATTCGTAGAACGAATGACGATTTTGAATGTCATCACTTATTGTGATGACCGAAAAGTTTCATCTCGCTCTACGGATCAAAAGCTTGTGCTGAGTGAATGTGAGCACTTAACCAGGATCTAGGTGATTAGTAAAAAGCAGAATTTTAGATTTGACAAGAGGAGTGCTAGAGAGCATGAAAGTGTCGCTGATGACAGGCTTAATTATACTTTATCTTCCTTTTTCCAGCGTTGCCCAAATATACAAATCTATTGAGCCCGATGGCTCTATCACGTATTCAGACCAGGCCCCCTCCAAAGGAGCCCAGCCCATAAAACTCGACCCAATCAGTACCATCACTGCACGCGAAACCACACCACCACCCACGTCGTCGACGAAAGAACAAAAAAAGGAAAACCCACAACCTAAGATAAACTATTCTACCTTTAAAATAACGTCACCTCGCGACAACAGCACGATCAGAGAAAATTCCGGATCCATAACGATTCAACTGGATATCAATCCGCAGTTAAGCACCGAATTAGGCCACACTATCAACATCAACCTGGATGGAAAACAAGTCGCCAAAGGAACAACCAACCAAACAACACTCAACAATATTGACCGGGGAACACACACCGTTTCCGCCAACATCCACAACAAACAAGGGAAAGTCATCCGCTCTACCGCTACCGTCTCTTTCCACTTGCGACGCTTCTCTATATTACACAAGAAAGCGGCACCTTAGACAGCTCATGACCATTGAAACCCTGAATCAAAAAATTCTGGAGAACCTAAACACCGCGACCCTGCTTTTCAACGATGAGCTAAAATTAGAGCACATCAACCCCGCAGGAGAAATGCTGCTGGCCATCAGCTACCGACAATTAAAACAGGGGTATGGTAACGATTATTTCGAACAAACCAACGCACTCATGGAAGCCCTTGTCACCACAAAAACAAGAGCTAATAGCCTCACGCAACGCGAACTGGAAGTCGCCCTGCCTAACCTCAGCCGGATCACTGTAGACTGTACTGTGACTCCGTTTATTGCTCCAGACCTAGGTCAAGTTTACCTTATGGAGCTACAGCAAATAGACCGTAGATTACAAATAATAAGAGAAAAAAATTTACTGTCTCAACACGATACAACGCACGCGGTGGTACGTGGACTGGCTCACGAAATCAATAACCCTTTAGGCGGAATTAAAGGTGCAGCCCAACTACTTGAACGTGAACTACCACATCATTCTTTAAAGGAATACACCCAGGTGATCACCAGCGAAATAGACCGCCTGCAAACACTCGTAGGCCGCCTACTTGGACCGTACACTCGCCCACAAAAATGCCCAACGAACATTCATAAACTAATTGAACATGTGCGCACCCTCGTTAACGCCGAAACACCAGACACTCTCCAACTCAAACGAGACTATGACCCAAGTCTCCCAGAAATACAGCTCGACCCGGATCAAATAATACAAACCCTGCTCAACATCGTCCGCAACGCAACTCAAGCGGTAAGCCACAATGGACAGATTACGCTACAAACACGAGCCAAACGTCAAATCACAATAGGCGCAACCCGGCACCGCCTCGTCCTCTGTATCAGCATCATAGACAATGGCCCCGGCATTCCTGACGACATGAAAGAAAAAATTTTTTTCCCCATGGTGACAACACGAGCTGAAGGCACCGGACTGGGGCTCTCAATTGCACAATCCATCATCAATCAGCATACAGGGTTAATAGAATGTCATAGCCTGCCAGGCCATACTGAATTCAAAATACTGCTACCCATGGACATGACTCATGAATAAGCAAGGCCATATCTGGGTTATTGATGATGATCGCTCTATTCGCTGGGTGTTAGAAAAAGCCCTCAACCAAGCCGGCATGGCCGTTTCAGCTTTCGAAAATGCCAGTGGACTACGAGAATCATTAGCTATATCTCAACCAGACGCCATCATTACTGATATTCGCATGCCCGGTACAGATGGACTGCAATTGCTCGACTTTATCACCCAGCACTACCCTGACTTACCCGTCATTGTGATGACCGGACACGCCGACCTCTCAAGCGCAGTATCAGCCTACGAAGGCGGTGCCTTTGAATACATGCCCAAACCTTTTGACATTGATGAAGCGACTGATTTGGTCAGGCGTGCCGTCACTCAACATCGCGGTCGACAACAGACCCAACAAGCCGTCAAGCTTGATAAAACACCTGAAATTATCGGCCAAGCCCCCGCCATGCAAGAAGTGTTCAGAGCCATTGGCCGCTTGAGCAAATCTAACATCACCGTCTTGATCAATGGCGAATCAGGAACGGGAAAAGAACTCGTTGCACACGCCCTACATCGCCATAGCCCCAGGGCAGAACAGCCCTTTATTGCACTCAATACTGCGGCTATTCCCAGAGAATTGCTAGAGTCGGAGTTATTTGGTCACGAAAAAGGGGCTTTTACTGGCGCTCAAGCCACTCGCCTGGGTCGCTTCGAACAAGCCAATGGCGGTACTCTTTTTTTAGATGAAATAGGGGATATGCCTGCCGAACTACAAACTCGTTTGTTACGCGTCTTAGCCGATGGCGAATTTTATCGTGTGGGTGGTCATACGCCCATTAAGGTCGACGTACGTATTGTGGCCGCAACACACCAAAACTTGGAGCAACGCGTCAAAAAAGGCCAGTTCAGAGAGGACTTGTTTCATCGGCTCAATGTTATTCGCATCACGCTTCCAGCACTGAGAGAACGCCGCGAAGACATTTCACTGCTGCTTCACTTATTTTTACAAGAAGCCGCCAAGGAACTGGATGAAGAAGTTAAACGACCTAAAAAAGAAGTCGAACACTATTTATGTCGCCTTGAATGGCCAGGCAATGTTCGTCAATTGCAAAACACCTGTCGCTGGCTCACAGTCATGGCCTCAGGCCACGAAATACATATGGAAGATTTACCGCCTGAGCTAAAACCAAGCCATGAACCTGACCTCACCAGCACCCACTGGGAACACGCTTTATCGCTCTGGGCTGGCCAGCAACTCGCCAGCGGCGAATCCAATATTCTAGATACCGCCCTGCCCAATTTCGAACGAACCCTGATCGACATTACACTTAAACACACTCAAGGGCGACGCCAAGAAGCCGCCAAACTGCTGGGATGGGGAAGAAACACCCTAACCAGAAAAATAAAAGAACTCAAAAATAGAAAATAAACTTTTTTTTATGACGAATCATCTAAAGCAGCCTTGCTTACATCGACCGCGCCCATAGAAGCGTCAACAGCCACTTGGAAGAACGAGTGCAAGCCGGTCAAATGGCCATTGTCACCCCGGCAAACGCACAGAGCTGCACCCGCCAGATGTTTTGTTTGCTTGAAGAAACGTTGTGGAAGTGGACGAATTTAGACTGTGCGAAAGGAAAACCCGAGTAGCAGGGATGCTCTACTGCGGTTTTTAGGATAACGCGCAACGCTGATAAGAGTGTGGTGCAGATTGCATGTGATACATGCAAAGATGTTCAAGTGCTGAACCACGATCCCCTAACAAAACCAGCGAACACGCTGCCTAAATCAGATAAGTGGCGCTTGATGTGATGTCCTCGCGCGCTTTAGCATACTCGCCAGTGAAGCAAGAGCAATTTTAAGTGTGCATCCTCGGCCAAATAATAATATCATGGCAACAATAGAAATATGGGGGATGTGGCCAATTATTTCGGCAGGTCCCATAAAAAACGGTGGAGTAAGAAAGAATATCGCCAAAGTAACAGCCGTTAACCTTACCGTCCATCCTGCTACAAGAAAAATACCTAAGATAACTTCTACCGCACCTGCCGAGAAGACAAAGAGTTCGTCAGTAAACCAAAAAAAACCCAGGTGTTGCATGAAGTTCCATTGATGTTCCTGTAAAAACGCCAGGCCTAATTCAGGCACCATAATTTTTTCACTTAATCCTAAAAAAATTAAATTGGCACCAATAAAAACTCTAAGAAAGGTTAATGCTTGAGCTTGATTGATAGCGAAACTTGATAGATAAAAAACATCTTCACGAGAATAGCGTAACACTGGCCTGCCGCGTAACAAAAAAAATATCGCGACTCCCAGGACCCAAAGGTTTTCCAACGTAACTGCTAAACCGGCGACTTGTGTAACAACCAGCCATAGAGCCATTAACAAAAGCGATGCTTGCCTCACCGCCAATCCAATAATCAAACTTACGCCGATGAACCCTTCGACTAATAACAGTGTAGTATGTAATGCACCGGAACCCTTGATATTCATTGAAAATAAGTTTCCACCTAGGGCACTAATAATCAATGAAATACCCACTAATATTCCTAAAATTGACGTTGCATATTTTTCAATGAGTTTCGGCTGCCATGACGCTGATATTTTAGGGTAAATTCTGTCAATAAGAATGCCTACTAAAATTAATACAACGCCAATACTGACCCAGGTTAATGAATAGAAAATTAAATTATTATAAATATGCGCCTGTTGTGAATCATCAACGAACCATTTTAAATGTGCCTGCGCAGAAGAAACATAAAGAGTTAATGCAATTAAAACCAGCACCCAGGCAGGACGCTTACAGAAATTTAATATATTCATATCGTCACCTATCTTTATTTGTCCTTGTACCTGAATCACTACCAAAATACTGGCGTGGCTTTCTGACAAACCCAACGCCTCTGACCAAAAGGCAGAGCAGAAAATCTGTTATTGAATACTAGTGCACCAAAAGGTTGTCCGAGAATAGAGAATCTACTGCGGAAAATTTATTTTGACCCGTTTTCCCGATCACTTTCGTTAAATTAGGCCTCAAATGATCAAAAAAACGGGCTTAAAATGGCTTTCTCTTGCGATGATCACCCAAAAACCCGACAGGCGCCTGGCCTGAACATCAACCACTCTTCAATCTGTTTTCAGAATAACAAGGTTTTCAATAAACCTGACAAGATCTTTCTTTTTATCAAGGTCAAGTTCTTCAAATTTTTGACGTGAATGACTTCCTTCTCCACAATGTTCCAGAATCGCTTCCTCGATTGTTGACGCTCTTCCATCGTGCAGATATTGACCTGTTCCACCAATGCCCCACAACTCCTTTGTCATCCATACCGAGGCACCCGTTCCTGCCTCATCAATGCTTTCGGCTAAGCAAGACCCCATGTCATGACGTTTTAAATCACTGAACAGTTTGACGACGGCATAACCGCCTTTATTTTTCTTTAAATTTGCCAGATTTCTTATCTTGCCATCAACGTTAATCCGGTTATCCGGCATATCCCGAGCAAGATCAAAACTTATCGGCATTGCCGGATCCAGACCCGCATTCAATGCATCAATATTGTAATGAGGATGACGTGCAGGCTCCCGAAAAACGGAGTCTTTAAGAACCATCTCGGGTTTGTGACAAAAAGCGCAACCCACTTCGCGAAAAATTGTCTTTCCCCGTTTAATCGACATTTTTTCTGTTTTGGTCAATACCGGCAGGCCCAGTTGCTCCACTGTATCGGACTGCCCTGCTGCAACCAGCTCACGACGTAACTGATCGAGTTCCACCTGGGTATGTGGGCGAGTCTGACCGGCCAGATAGATGACCATTGCCGTGACATCCGCCACTGAAACTTCATCAGTCACACCGTCGTTATCACCGTCCATACCAGCGCCCGTCGTTTCAATCGGTTGCATACCAATTTCGTTATTGAACGCATCAATGGTAAATTTACGCAACGAAACATCTGACCCCTTCCACGAAAAAGGTTTAACGACGAGATCATCATCAATCCCCTGAACATGCGAGTAATCGATACTCACTTCGCAATCACCACGAGATTGATGATCGCCCGATGTTGGTGTGATGCTGATTTTTCCAAATTGAACACCCTTGGCTTTTAACGTAGCCCAGACATGATGACTTTCATGACAGGCCTTGCGTGTTGCCTTGTCACGAATACGGTGCAAACGGGTGGTCATTTCTTCCGCAAGAAGCTGGAGAGCCCCTGAACCCATAAGATGCGGCGTATTACGTTGAATAAACATCGCTGGAATCCCGCTGTGCAACGGGTCACGAATGACATTTGCCACATTAGGCCCGGCAGCCGTACCAACGGGCGCATTATGACACGTCACACAACCTGCCGCATTGGGCCCCGTTGTGCGTCTCGGGAAATGATCGGCCCACTCCCCTGAGCCAACGAGATCTGCGCGAGGCAGTCGTGTATAACGCCCACCATCACCAACGTTACCTCCACCACCGTCAACCGCATTAAACCGGAAATCAAAAAATGCATCGCCACATTCAAATACCGCTAAAAAATCTTCAGAGGCAACAGCATCTTCACAATGCTCCGCAGCCGTTCCGGTAATTTGCCTGACCAGTTCAATGTCATCTTTATCGGTAACAATCGCTTCCGTAATAACCGAATAAACAAAAAGAGGCAGCAGAAACACAAATGAGTTGATCCATCTGCTGCTCCGCCTGGTTTTTTTTGAGTTTGTTTTTTTAATCATTAGCATCCCTTCATTTTCATTATTTAGTCTTTCCTTTGACAAATCATCTGCTCAAATCAACACATATCTCTAATTATTTAGCGACCACTGTAATCGTTCCGGCCACGTGGACTCAGATAATATTTACAACGGTTCCTTATCCTCAGCGAATAAGGTTCGTACCCTAAGTTTTTTACCATTAAAACGTATTCTGTGTTGTAAAGAGCTGTAATAAACGGTTATTGATTTAATTATTACCGTTTTCCGGTGCTACCCAAACGAGCGAATCAACCATAAGCATGGCTAACATCATGTAGACCTGCATCCTCAGTCGTAAACCGGGTTTATTTTATGAACAAAAAAAGTGGCTGCTAAAATAAAATTGATAAGTCAATTTTAAAAAGCCCAAGAGATTAAATTTCGTTTTTTATTTTTCTGTGAATTTAGTTCGTTTTTTTATTTTTGTATATAAGGGGAAATACGGATTTTTATTCGCTTTAATTCTACCTTCTTGATCAACAATTCTTAGGGGGCGTTCTCAATTAAGCATGATTTTAAAAAAAGGATTAAAATAGTGTCCTTTTGAAAGAGTAGCCTGGAACGCGGAACGCACAGTATTACGGAAAGACCAATGGGACAGTATTAAGGATTTATTGCCAGGTAAATCGACAGATTGCGGAGTAACAGCAGTAAATAATCGTCAGTTTATAGAAGTGGTATCATGGATTGCCGAACTGGAGTGCCGTGGCGTGATTTGCCGAAGAAGCTTGGTTATTGGCATCGTGTTTATGTCCGTTACAACCGATGGTCTGCCAAGAGCGTGTGGGATCGAATATTTGAAACGTAAGCGCCAAACTAAGGAGCGGAGCTTTGCTGTTGCCGACGGCTTTCGCCTTTATGCCGGTGTCTTAATCCGCACCTTAGTTTACATTTACACATGCCTTCCCGGCACATTGTCGAGGCAAGTTCGACCTGTACATTACTGCGCAAGCCCACCTCCAGTCAATACACTCGTAAAGGGCAATGAGTGTAACAACATCTTTCATATTGCTAGAGTGAGGTCTTTTGACCTCGCACACGTTGAAGACATACTGGACGACCTTCAAGACCTCTACCATGAAACCTTTACACAAGGTAAATGAAGCCATCAAAAATTTTCCCGGATGCGAGGCTTATTGCTCAATAAGCTAGACACAACATTGGGCAGTATGCTGATCGGCAATCTATTTTTTTAAAGCTGGATCGAAAAAACCTGATCAAAAGCCTCGGCCTGGATCCCAAAACCATACTCCATCAAGTCAAAGTACACCCCGTATACGCCGCCGAACTCGACGGCTTCGTCAAAACCCACGCCAAAGTAAAAAGGTACAGCCAGTTTTTGAAAGGGGCGGGCTATGGCGTCGTCGCACTGGATGCGGGTCAAAGCGTGATGAATTTTAAAAAAGCCTGCCTGACAGGGAGAGAAGAGGAATGTGCCAAGAGTAGGTTTAGTGAGGGGGGCATTCGGTGTATTTTTATTAGGACACAGTCTTTGTTCTGTTGTATTTGCACTGCCATCAGGCGGCAGCAGTATACTGTGGTGCGGTATTATTGTTGGAGGCTTGGGTGGGTATCTCGGCAGTCAGGCTGGCGGGGGGAAAGCCGAAGGATGGGGTGAAATGATTTACGAAAACACCTACCGATATTAATAAAAACGATGAGATTCACAGAAATTTTAAAAATAGTGTAGCCACATCAGTTCATTCACTCTACTCCATTAGCGCGTCTTCCCACTTTTTCATCGTCGTAAAATAGGCAAGAAGCGCATCAACAAAAAGTCGCGTTTTTGCAGACAAATGCCTTCTATGTGAATATACAACGTATAAGCCAAACGTTTCAATTTCATAACTCTTTAAAATAATGTTCAAACGACCTGCCTTAATATCATCAGCGACAACAAAAATAGGGCTAAGAGCAATGCCATTATTTGTCAAGACTAATGATTTCACTGCGATGGCGCTATTCACATAATGTTTACTTGCCACCGTAACAATTGTATTTTTTTCATCGCGTGAAAAATGCCAACGGGTACCACCTCTATAATTCGTATCAACAATACATTGGTGGCGTGCTAAACCCTCCGGCGTCTTCGGTTCACCATATTGCTGCAAATATGCAGGTGAAGCATAGGCAATAATTGGCACATTAGCCAAATGACGCGCGACCAGACTCGAATCCTGTAATTGACCTATACGCAAAGCCAAATCGACACCTTCTTCAACAAGATCTACTAACCTATCGGTCAGCATCATAGTCATGCGGATGTCAGGATATTTTTTAGAAAACTCAGAAATAATATTCATTAAATGTAGCTCAGAAAATGAAGTTGGTGCACTAAGTTTTAACTCACCAGACGGCGCAGACTGTATCTCTTGCACTGACGACTCCAACTCGCTCAACTCTTCAAGCAATGGCAGACATCGAACATAATACGCACGACCTACTTCAGTTAAACTCACATGCCGAGTTGTTCGCTGCAACAACCTCGTACCCAGTTGGTCTTCGAGTTGCGCAACGTATTTACTCAGTAACGCCTTTTTTATACCTGATTTTCTGGCCGCACTCGAAAAACCATGGGCTTCAACCACGGCAACAAATGCTCTCATACAAGAAATTTTGTCCATATCAACCCTTAACTGTATTCATAATATATGACAGATTATCAATCTGTCCCTCATCTTGTCTTCTATTATCAACTAACCGATACTTTGGCTATATATCAGAACAGCACAAGTAAATAGATACGCTCTGATATGCATGAAAAGACCATCAATCACTTTTTAATACAAGAAAAATACGATGAAAACGAAAATATTTTACTTTATGATTATAGAAGAATTAGGGGTGGATAATTTTGGTTTGTAGCTTTTATGGCCACTTTGTGCACATATACCCATAGCGATTAAAATTTAGATCTAATTACACGCCTTATTTGCTTTGGACAGCGTATCAAAGAAACAAGACTACGGCGATGGCAATAAATTTTCAGCTTCGATAATTTGTACAGCAATGGCTTCGTCTTGGTCAGAATTTGCCCCGGAAACACCTATCGCACCAATGACGTTCTGATTTTTATTCATGATCAAGACACCACCTGGTAACGGTATAAAGTTTCCTTGTGCACAGCCATTAATACAGTTAGCAAACATTTCCGGTAATACACCATTTGTTATTAACGTGTTAAATTGACGCGTCCCAAAGCCCATGCCCAGCGCTGCCGAGGCTTTACCCAGCGCAATTTCATACCGAAGTGTACTAACACCATCATCACAAATAGCGGCCTTGACTGTTGATCGACCATCTAAAATAACAATTGCGAGTGGCGGAGCATTCAATTTCTTAGAAAAACTAATGGCTTTATTTATCATACTTAACGCGGTTACAGAATTCATAAGAATACTCCAGGTTCATTATCCAAACTGCACACTGCGCCGACTAAAAACGGCCATATCAAAACCGAGCAAAGGAAACTTAAGGGATTCGCCAAAAATTGAAGCACCTGCGGCAATTAATAACGGGCGAAAATGTTCTGGTGTAGGATGGTTTCGCTGAGGCTCTGGCGCGTTGGTTTCCCATTCGATTAACTTTTTTGGGTCTCTTTGCAATGTCTGCGCAATCCAGTCGTCAAATTTCGAAACCCAATCAGGTATTTTGCTATACCGACCTGAAAGCCCTTCTTTTAAATTGTGAGTTAACGTCCCTGCACCAATAATCATGACACCTTGTTCACGCAGTGGCAATAAGCGCTCACCCAATTCATACAATGCTTGGTTGCTATAATTTGCAGGCTGGCTAATTTGCAATATAGGTATATCAGCGTTAGGCCACATGCGCATTAGCGGTATCCAAACACCATGATCCAATCCTCTTGCACGCTGTGGTACTTCCTCGCCCAACAAGTGAACCACTTCGCTAACCAGCCATTCAGCACCAGGGGCTGGATATTGTAGATCATATAATTTGTCTGGAAATCCATAAAAATCATATATCAACTCTTCATGTGATGTAATCTCCCCAACAATCAACTCTCGACTCTCCCAATGTGCGGAAAAAATAAGGATCGCCTTGGGTTTGGGAAGGCTTGCAGCCCACGCCCCGTAAGCTTGTGTCATCTGGTCGTCCATAACAGATAAGGGGTTGCCATGACTCACAAACAAAACCGGCATCCGTTTTTTTTCTAACGATAAATTCATAATAATATCCATCCGTTTTTAACTTAAAGTTAAACTGGTTATTTTTCAGTTTCTGCGGGATTCGAAGTTGACCAGCAGCTTCTATCATTATCTTCTGTTTGGCATAAATTGATAATATGGTATTTCACAAACAAACTGTTTTCATATGCGAAACAATAGAGGTAAAAGTGAATTTCAATCAACTGTTCATTGTTGCCAAGGTGGCAAAACATCAAAGTTTCACCAAAGCAGCTCGGAAATTAGCAATAGAAAAATCAACCCCAAATCTACACATAGAGCCTCGTCGTAGCCCTATTCAGTCTTAAAGCCCCATTTCTTGCGCAAGTAGGGCAATCAATATCATGCACTCTACATTCGCGTCCAACCACGTTTTCTAGGGTAAAAGAGCTGAAAAAGATAACTAGGTCTATTAACAGCGTGGCGGCTCATATGTGTTAGGCCGCTTGCTACTTATCTTTGCTTGATATTTTACAAAACATAACTGTTGCAGATGAAGGACAAAGCTCTTTGAATTGCTTGGTTTCCATTACTGCTATTGGAATCTCAGCGCGTTGCTGAACTGCAAAACCAAGCTTTTGAAAATATTCAGTTGCCGATTCAGTTAAAAGATAAAGTACATTTATGCCTAAATGATGCGCCTTGTCTTCTATTAATCGATATATATTTTTCGCTATTCCTTTCCCTCTATAGCTAGGTATAACTACAATAGAACGAACTAATCCAATATCGCCACCTATTTCAAGACCGCCTAAACCAATAATTGCACCCTTTTCTTCGACGACGATAGCATTTTCAAGATGTTCTCCGAAATCAACCGAAGGCAATCCATTAGCCATCAGTATTTTCTTAATTTCATTTAAATCAGCGCTAATGGCTTTTCGATAATTCATTCTGTCATATTATTCTCTAACTTTAGGCATTATAATGCCGATTCAATCGCCTTATTTGCCCACTCTAACTGAATAGTATTTTTTTAAATTAACCCTTCCTTTTTTGTCCACCAACACCAAAATCAGCACCATGTTAAGCTGTCCGCTGGATTTTTTCGTTAGGTTTTTTTGCCACTACGGAATAGATGTGCCATTGATGAGGCAAACCTTGCGCTGTTTCCCCGGCCACATTGTGCTCCGTGAATTTTAAAACTTCGAACTCTTTTAACTTTGACCATAGATCCTCTTCCTTGAACGTCAATATATTTGACCAATAGGCATTTTTATCGTAGCTGGGGCCTGCCATCGTATCTTCTGGGCCAAGAAACGAACCGCAAAATATGCCATCTACTGTTAGAGAATCGTAAATTTTATTCCAAACTTTCTCAAATTCTATTTTTGGGCAGAAAAATAGACTTGCATCCGCCACAACTAGCGCGGATTGAGGGTAATTGAAGGAACTAAAGCTATTTTGTGACAAGAAGATACTCTCATCACCTTTGAACCGTTCTCTGCATATTTTTATGGACTCTTCTTCAATGTCAAAGGCATAAACAATGAACCCTTCTTTTTTTAAATACGCTATATCTGATCCCGCACCGCACCCACAATCAATCGCAACTTTGTTACTTTTGATCAGGCTCGTAGCGAAGACCAAATCTGGGCGGATAGCTCGATCCGCTGTTTCAGCGTAATACTCTATGATTTCTTCAGTAGCCATAACGAAGCTCCAACCCTCTCATAGCGCCAAAAAAACTCAATATTACCATACGATTTATCTTAAATAATACGTATCGCGCTTAACAGCAAGCATTAATAAATTTCTCGGTAAAAAATGAATTATTGATATTGAATAACATGTCACTGCTATCCCATTAACAGATAAGTAAAGCGACCTAATCTCTTTGGTCTATTATTGATACACTTAAAAGCTGACAAACTCTGAGGGCTGGAACATGGCACAAACCGCAGCACTGATAGACACACTAAAGCAGGCGTTGAAAAATCATCATTTGACCTATGCTCACATCGCACAAAAGCTGGGTATGAGCGAAGCCAATATAAAACGCATGTTTGCGTCAAAACGTTTTACGCTTGAACGACTGGAAGATATCTGCCAATTGATGCAGATGGAATTAAGCGATCTTTTTCAACTCTATGACGAATCACGCCAACACATTACCCAGCTCACCCTGGAACAGGAAAAAGGCCTGGTGAACGATGCCAAGCTTTTGTTAGTGGCGGTGAGCGTACGTAACCGGCTCAGCTTTGCTGACATGATTAACAATTATCAAATTTCCGAAACAGAGTGTATTCGTTGTCTCGCGATGCTGGACAAACTTAAAATCATCGATTTGTTGCCCAATAACCGAATCAAACTACGAATAGACGATGATTTCCGCTGGTTACCAAATGGCCCCATTGACCGCTTTTTTGAGCAACAGATTAAAAACCAGTTTTTAAAATCGCGATTCAAAGGTGAACAAGAGGAACGCCTCTTCCTGTTTGGCCTGTTGAGTGAGTCTTCCACCCAGGTGATGATGAACAAGATGCAATCCTTAGCCAAAGAATTTACTGACTTGCATCGCCAGGATGCCAAATTACCACTTGATAAACGTCATAATATCGGTGTCATACTTGCCATCAGGCCATGGGATCTGGCGTTTTTCCAACCATTGCAAAACAATAACACCCGATAAGACACTTGCGCGACCTATCCGCCAACCAAAAATACGATCGCTAGTAAAAAGCTATTTTAACCCAACGTTTTATCAAAAAAAATCGATGACTTATACGAATAGCATCTTAAATAAATACTATTTGTGTTTTTCGCTGAAATTTTCCGGAGCGTATCCTCTGTCTGTAAATAACGCAAAGATGATTTTCTTTTCATCTCTACGCCCTCTACATTAATCATACTGATTCAAACAACGTGTGCGGAAGATATTACGATACAACCCACTGGGCACCACCCAGAAAAGTATATATAAACTATACTCGAAACATACTATTTCTATATTTTTACCACAATGGTTTATTTATCAAGTTCCTTTGACTATTATTTTCTCTAACAGAATACGACCACTCACAACAAAGGAGAAAATTATGTTTAAATTCATACTGCGTTGGATACTGAAAACCCTGTACCGCGTCGAAGTAAAAGGCGCAGAGCATCTGACCCGATTCAGCGAGCGCACACTGGTGGTCGCCAACCACACCTCATTCCTGGATGCTGTGTTGCTGTACGCCTACCTTCCGATATCAGCCACCTTTGCAATCAACACCTACATCGCCCGTCGCTGGATTGGCCGCCTGGCTCGTGTGATTGTAAACTTGTTCCCCATTGACCCCAGCAACCCGCTTTCCATCCGTGCCCTGATCCGCCACCTGCAAAAAGGGGGCACGATCATCATTTTCCCCGAAGGCCGCATCACCGTGACAGGCTCTCTGATGAAAGTGTATCCTGGCCCCGGCCTGGTGGCAGATCGATCTCATGCCACGGTACTACCAATTCGCATCGATGGCGCTCAATACACGCCCTTTTCTCGTCTTCGTGGTCGTGTACGCCTGAGTTGGTTTCCCAAAATCACCTTAAATGTGCAACCCCCTCGATGTTTGTATATTGCGGACGAATACCGTGGCCGTCGTCGCCGTGAACAGGCAGGCCGTCTATTGTCAGAGCTAATGACTGAAATGATGTACAACACAGCGAATACCAACCAGACACTGGTGGCGCGTTTACTCGACGCACGTCGCATTCACGGTGGCTCACACATCATTGCCGAAGACATCAACCGTACCCCGCTCAGCTACAACAGCCTGATTACCCGTTCTGTTGTGCTGGGTCGCCAATTACTCAACTATTGTGATGGCGATGACACCCTTGGTGTTTTGTTACCGGGAACGCTGGCTACCGTGGCAACATTCTGGGGATTGCAGCTCCACAACAAAACCCCAGCCATGCTGAATTACACCGCAGGCGCACAAGGAATGATTTCTGCGTGTGAAACCGCTCGCTTGCGTCGTGTGATCACATCCCGTCGCTTCGTCCAGCAGGCGAAAATTGAAAAGGCCGTGGAAACGCTGAGCAAAAAAGTTGAGCTGATTTATCTTGAAGATGTCGCAGAAACCATTGGACTGTTTGACAAATTGCTCAGCCTAGCAAAAAGCCGGATCGACAGCTGGTTATTGCGTGATGCCAACCGTGACACAGCACAACGTGCGGTCATTCTGTTTACCTCAGGCTCTGAAGGCACACCAAAGGGGGTCGTGCTGTCTCACCACAATTTGTTAGCCAATATTCAGCAACTGATGTCACGGATCGACTTTAATGCCCAGGATATCGCCCTCAATGCCTTGCCTTTATTCCATTCTTTTGGACTAACCGCTGGCATGATTCTACCGCTGACATCAGGTGTGCGGGTTTTCTTTTACCCTTCACCATTACATTACCGGGTCGTTCCGGAGGTCGCTTATGAAATCAATGCCACCCTCCTCTTTGGCACCAACACCTTCCTGTCAGGTTATGCACGCTTTGCGAATGCTTATGATTTTTATAGCCTGCGTTATGTTTTCGCCGGTGCTGAAAAACTTCAAGATGAAGTCCGTCGTACTTGGCAGGACAAATTCGGCGTACGCATCTTTGAAGGTTATGGTGCAACCGAAACCAGTCCCGTCATCACCGGTAATGCACCATTGGCCAACCGCCCTGGCACGGTCGGTCAGTTAATGCCCGGCATGGAATACCGTTTAATCAACGTGCCCGGCCTGAAAGAAGGTCAGCGTTTGCACGTTAAAGGCCCGAATGTCATGCAAGGTTATTTATTTCATGATAATCCCGGTGTGCTGATACCACCTTCATCTGAGCTGGGAGACGGCTGGTATGACACCGGTGATATTGTCACTATTGATGCCGATGGTTTTGTACGAATCTGCGGCCGCGCCAAGCGTTTTGCAAAAATTGCCGGGGAAATGGTCTCCCTCACCTCTGTTGAAGTCTTAGCCAGCAAAGTGTGGCCCGATGCCCTGCATGCCGCCATCGCCATTCCAGACGCCAAAAAAGGTGAACAAGTGATATTACTGACAACGACTGATACCGCTGACCGTGCAACATTATTATCACAGGCGAAAAATGAAGGTTATGCGGAAATCAGCGTACCCCGAAAAATCATGCATATCGATAAAATGCCAGTTCTGGGTACGGGTAAAATAGATTACGTTGCGGCAAACAAATTGGCAGTAGCCTGAGCATGAAAAACGAGATGACCCATAAAATGAATCACAACATTTATCGTGTACTAGCCACCCAGTTTCTAACAGCCTTTGCTGACAACGCTGTTTTGTTCACAGCGATTACCATCATCATGCAACAGGTCGAGCCTGGAAACTGGTATATACCCGCCTTACAGGCTTCTTTTCTGATTGCCTTTGTCCTATTGGCCCCATGGGTGGGTCAACTTGCCGACTCTCGCCCTAAGCCTCGCGTATTGTTCGGTGCGAACACCGTAAAGGCTTTGGGTGCGGGTTTGTTATTCCTGAATATTGAGCCGCTTATTGCTTATGCCATCATTGGTCTTGGGGCCGCAGCATACAGCCCGGCAAAATACGGCATTCTTCCGGAAATGGTCGATGAAAATACATTGGTCAAAGCAAACGGCTGGATAGAAGGATCAACAATTCTCGCCATTCTCAGTGGCACCGTGATTGGTGCCGCACTATCAGAATACTCCATCACCATCGCACTTTTTACTGTCATTACCTTGTACATTATTTCCGCGCTGATCGCCTTAACCATCCGGCACAACGTCATTGTCGGGATAAAAACAGAAAATGTACTCGGCAATTTTCATACACAAATGAAAGGTCTGCTGGCCACACCACGGGCCCGTTTTTCGACACTCGGTGTAAGTTTATTCTGGGCCGCCGCCACCGTGTTACGTGTGCTTTTAATCGCATGGGCTCCGGCGGTGTTATTCATTTATTCAACCACCGACATAGCCATGCTCACCATGGCCGTCGCTATCGGCATTGCCTTCGGTGCATTACTGGTACCACGCCTTATTCCCTTGGCTTATCTGCGCCGCGCACGACTGGCGGCCTATGCCATGGGTCTCGTTATTATATTACTGGCAACAGTGGACAATATCTGGGTGGCGCGCTTTGCGCTGTTTTTGGCAGGCACCTGCGGTGGTTTATTTGTCGTACCGATTAATGCAGCATTACAGGATATAGGACATAAATCCATAGGTAGTGGTGGTGCAGTGGCTATCCAGAATTTTTTTGAAAATCTGGCAATGTTAATCGCCACCGGAATCTACACAATCGTCGCTGGCATCGGCGTAGACCCCGTTGTCACCATGATGTGGTTAGGCGCATTAGTGATCATTGCAACCATAATTGTTTCATGGCATCTGCCTAAAGATACAGGTGAACTGTTTGATAACAACCCTGATAAATAAATGACCTCGCAGCAAATTTCGGGGAGAATAAAATCTTCGCCATAATTGTTTTAACTCATTTTTGCAGTATTTTTCACGTGAATCGGAGCTTGTCTCACAGGTCTTCGGGCGGGCACTAATTCCAAAAGCACAGGAGACTATGGCATTTATCGTGCATTTAATTCTAAAAAACCTGATTCTTGAGTTGTCGTCGTTCAAGCCAATCAAACTCAACAAATTAAAATCTTACTTTTTTATGTGGTTTTATCTTCACCCGACTAATTCATAAGAACCAGAAAATTTTATTCGCAGTAGCCTGAGTATATATCAAATGGGGAAAGAGCTGAAATGGAAATATCAAGTAAATAATTAACGGTTCTTCACCCTATTTTTTCACTTATTTTTAGCGAAATAATTCATAGATAAGGATTTCGAAATCTCCCATTCTGGTCTCTTAACTTGTGCTCTTCCCTGATTCTAATAGATTAATCAGGTAATATTAACTGGAGAAAAATCATGTTGAAATCAGAACAAATAACCCCTTTTCCCCGCATAGCAAACGATTTTATCAAGCTGGAAAATCGATTGCTTCCCGAAAATGTTTTTACCCCCCGTTTTCTGTTCAAATGTAAAATCAAAATATTGGTTGTGACAGACTCATTAGCTGGATTCGATGAAACAACAAACTTTCACCTGGGACAAATTTTCAATATTCTGAATGACGACCCATGGAGTCATATCGAATTTGAAGTCACCAAAGCACACCGTGATGAGAGTACAGAAGCTGATGTGCTGGATAATTTCCGTTTTGATTCACACAACCTTGGCCAGTATAGCCAAATCTGGATGTTTGGTGTGTATCGCGTTGGCAGCGGCACCCCGGTTAGTGATGCAGAGCTTAATGCTGTTTCGCAGTATATGAATGCCGGGGGCGGCGTTTTAGCTATGGGTGACCATGAGGATCTTGGAAATTCCATGTGTGCTAAAATCCCGCGCGTCAGTTCTATGCGGCGGTGGCATTATCCAGCCCCCGGCCCAAATGGAGAACCGGTTGCACCCGCCCAATCCGGGCCCGGGCAACACGATACTTTGGTGGACGGCGGCACACAAACCGATCCTGTGCCACAAAAAATCTTCCCTAAATGGTACTCACGTACTTTTGGCGGTGGTTTTATCAGAAAAGTCCTTCGCTATCCACACCCGGTTCTGTGTGGAGCAAATGGTCCGATCAATTACCTGCCAGATCACATGCATGAGGGAAATTGTGAAGTCCCGGAAAACCTTGGCAATTCATTCACCTTTACTGGTGATACTTTTGTTGAATACCCCTCCAAAAATGATCACCAACAAGTGCCGGAGGTTATTGCGACGGCTACCAACAATCTTTCACCTGACCGTTTTGGTGTAATCGGTGCCTATGATGGCCATGCAGTCGATGTTGGGCGGGTTATTGTCGATGCGACCTGGCACCATTGGTTCAATATTAATACGCTTCCGTACATAAACGCATCGGATCCTGCACATTCATCATTTACCCCGGATACTGTACAAAAATGGGAAGAAATTAAGGCCTACTATCGAAACGTCGCTGTCTGGTTGGCCAAACCCTCTCTGCAACGATGTATTCGCAACGGTAGTTGGATCAGGTCATTAGGAGATATGGATATTCGCACTACCGTGCGTGATCTGAAACTCATCAAAAATCGCAGCCAGTACTTTTGGCAACTTGGCACTTTTGCAAAAGATGCTTTAGGGCGTGGTGCCACACAATGTCAAAAAATCCGCTGGATTATCGATTTCCTAGCAGAACTGGACATTCCGTTCCATATTGATCCATTTCAACAATTCCATGACAAACCAGTGTTACCCGATACGCCACCAGGACTTGACTTTGATGAATTTGAAAACATCGTGCTGGGTGCCGCTATTCACGGAGCATTTGAGGCGTTCGGAGACACCAAAAATCCTCAAAAACTTCTGGATGACGAAGGAAAAGCATTCGAAAAAGTGCTGCTCAAGTCAGCCAAACTGGGGGCAACAACATTTGAGAAAAGTTTCAAAGATACCGATAAAGCAATGAAATTATTGATGAAACGATTCCGGTAATCACTCTTCCGAAGGTAATTTGTGGAACGCACGCATCGCGTAGCGGTGCATGCGTATAGCACCAGGTTCAAAAAACTATTACATAGCGCTGATAATGTTTCACCGTTTCAAATATATTTATAATGCCCAATCTGATTTTTTTGTGATGAACAATGACGAATATTTTTATTTTTTATTGTCTTTGAAAATGAGGTACTTTGAAATGAAATTTTCTACATTGCCACAAGAAAGGAAGTTTTCCGTATCCATTTCTTAGTCATTAAGCGATAACGTTCCTGTCAACTGTGCAACATGATCGATACCGTGTCGCTGCATATAATTTTTGATCCCATTATTTATTTCAGGAAGAATGAGTGGTTCATAAAATAGCGCGGTGCCAACCCCTACGGCAGAGGCACCGGCAATCAGAAACTCCAACGCATCTTCAACCGTGCTGATACCACCCTGGCCAATAATGGGTATGTTGTGCGCTTTGCAAACCTGATAGACCTGATGCACTTTTAACAACGCAACCGGTTTGATCGCCGGTCCCGACAAACCACCCTGATTATTACCAATAATCGGCTGACGTTTTTCAACATCAATCGCCATACCCATTAAAGTATTTATCACCGCAAAAGCATCACTGCCTGCATCAATACAACGCCGCGCATTATCGGCAATATTAGTTTGATTCGGTGATAATTTTGTGATCAGAGGCTTGTTGGTAACGGCCCGGCAAGCAGCGACGACTCGCGCCGACATCTCTGGGTCATTACCAAAAACCACCCCCCCTTCTTTGACGTTGGGACAAGAAATATTGATTTCGATCGCGTCTATAGGCGAATCATCAAACAGTCTCGTCACCTGCACATATTCTTCCAACGTAGAACCGGAAACATTCGCAATAAAGCGAGCTTCAGAAAAATCTAGAGCGGGCAGTATCTGCTCAATCACATATGCAGCGCCCGGATTTTGCAACCCGATGGCATTAATTAAACCCATGGGCGTTTCACAAAGCCGATGCGCGGGATTACCTAATCGCGGCTCTAAGGTCGTTCCTTTCAAACAGATGGCACCGGCATCCGTATTGGAAAAACCTTTTATTCGAGTATATTCTTCCCCGAAACCCACGCAACCTGACAGCAAAACCAAAGGACTGTCGAATTTCATACTGCAAAAATCTAATTCCAGAGGCTTAACTTTTTTGCTATTCATGTGTTTTTAATTCCTGTAATAAAGCTTCATTACTGCCCGCCAACAAAGCCATGCTGACGCCATGCCTCATAACTAATAATAGCAACGGCATTAGATAAATTGAGACTACGGCTGTCCCGCTGCATTGGAATTCGTAAGCGATAATGAGGAGCAATATTTTGCAGCACCTCATTCGGCAGGCCATGGGTCTCCGAACCAAATAACAGTACATCATTTTGTTGATATTTTATTTGATCGTAAAACTGGTTACCCCGGGTTGTACAAGCCAAAACTCTGCGATTTCGCATCGCCTGTAAAAAGATATCGTAATTTGCATATCGTTTTACATTCGTTAGATCGTGATAATCCAAACCGGCTCTACGCAATTTTTTTTCGTCTAGGTCAAAACCTAATGGCTCAATAAGATGAAGCACGCAAGCATTGTTAGCCGCCAAACGAATGATGTTTCCTGTATTAGGCGCAATGCGCGGTTCGTAGAGTGCCAGATGAAACATGAGTATTTGTTATTATCCTAGAAAACGTAGTTGAATGCGAATGAACCCAAGGGCATTTCTTTCAGGGCGTATAGTGCCAAGTATGATGACAGAATTGCGGTTTTGATTCATGCAACAATGCTTTTAACTGTCCGCGTAAACTTTTATTGTTAGCAGCGACCCTACGAATGACACCTCAATGTACCTTATTTTTAAATAATTAATGGTGAAAAAACCACATATGAGTCAAACAACTAATGTTCTTTTGCCGTAAAAGAATCATAGCTACCGCCATTGCAAAGTTCATTTGCACTCACATACCAAAGCTTTTCCACATTTTTGTGAATATTACTTGTTGCTCCGTACAAACAATCGTTGGCAGGAACTGACTAAGGGAGGCTTATCAATGAACAGCTGATCGTTCGCTGACGGCGATGCAAAGCGCAGAGAGAGCCGTTGACCCACGATAGGTTACCGCCGCCTACCCTTTCGTAGTTAGACGCGTTTTTTAGGTTAGAGCTCAGGCTCGCTTTCGAGGAATTGCAGAGTCTCAAAAAGGCCAGCGCGTAACATCAGTTATGTAACTAAATATTCGATATGTATATTGCCTATCTTTATGGGTAGTTCATCTAATGCGGATCAACAAATCTTTCCGCGATCGCAATGAAATTTGGTTCTAGGGCAATAAAGGCATCGACCATATCCGGGTCAAAGTGTGTTCCCCTGCCTTCCTGGATAATTTCTACTGCTTTTTTGTGGGGAAATGCGGCTTTATAAACACGTTTGCTGATCAGGGCATCGTAAACATCTGAAATAGCCATTAACCTGCCAGAAACTGGAATTTCATCTCCTTTTAGTCCACGAGGATAGCCCGAGCCATCCCACTTTTCATGGTGAGTAAATGCAATTTCACAGGCGTATGCAAGAAATGAAGTGCTGCCCAGTTCTTGCTCTGCACGACTGATGGCTTCCTTGCCGTAAAAAGCATGTTTTTTCATCTCTTGCCACTCTGCCTTATCCAGTTTGCCAGGTTTGAGCAAAATACGGTCGGGTACGCCCACTTTTCCGATATCGTGTAGCGGTGCTGACTTGAACATCAGTTCAATGGCTTCTTCGCTGAGTGCAGTTTGAAATCTGGGGTGGTTTTTGAGATGTTCAGCCAATGTTTTGATGTAGCGTTGAGTACGATGAAGGTGATTGCCCGTTTCATTGTCCCGGGTTTCAGCTAGGGAAGCCAGACAATAGATGGCAACATCCTGGGTGCGGCTGATCTCCAATGTACGTTCGGCAATGCGTTCTTCCAAGTGTTCATTTTGCTGTTCCAATTTCCACAATGCACGACTCAAAGACAGGTGAGTTTTAACTCTTGCTCTGACAATAGGAGGGCTGAAGGGCTTGGTAATGTAATCTACTGCGCCCAATCCAAAGCCATGGGCTTCATCTGCCACATCTCCTTTGACGGTAAGATAGATGACCGGAATGTGACGCGTTTTTGTATTAGCTTTAAGCTTTTTACAAACTTCATAACCATCCATTCCAGGCATGAGAACATCAAGTAAAATCAGATCAGGTAGCGGATCTATTTGTGCCATTTCAAGCCCCTTTTGGGCGCCTTTAGCGACTACAATTTTGTATTCACTGTCCAGTAGATCAACGATGACATTGAGATGAAAACGTTCATCATCAATGATCAATATCTTGCTGGGGTCGTTCATCCGTTCTCTCCTGTATAGTGCTTTATACGCGTCTATTCCTTAGGCAGGCTGCTCATTTTTTATTTTCCGGAGAGTGGGAATCGCAATTGGCGCTGTCCAGAATTTCTCGCAACGTAGCAAGGGCATCATCAAAATCATAACTTTCAATCTGCTCCTTCAGCAAGCTTACTTTGGTTGCGGGTGCATGCTGTTTGAGATAGCCACGACATTGGCTCAAGCTTTTTTTTGCCTCAGTACTACCTTCAGCTAATTGCACTTCCAGCTGATGAGTCCATTGCCGCCACGATCCGACCTCTTCTTTTTTGTCTCCTCCAACAGAGGTTTTAATCGCCAGTAATTCCTGCGAATCGATCAGGCCATTCAATACTACACTAAATTCGTCGCTAAACGGTGTCAATAGATCAGTATAAGGATTCTCTTTGATGAAGGCCAGCTCTAACCGCTCAGCTTTCTCTTCAAGCTGCAGCGCACCGATACTGCCTGCTACACTGCGTAAGGTATGCACTATGCGGCGAGCTTGTGCCTTATCGTTTATTTCCAGCATCTGAGTTAAAGTTATCAGATCATCTTGATGATCTTCGATGAATTCCAGTAGCAAAGTGCGAAACAGTTGACGATTACCACCAATCCGTAGCAGGCCTTTATCAATATCTATGCCAAGCAAATTTTCAGGGAGAAGAATATCACTCTCAGACGAGCCTTTGTGCAGGCGTTCCTGTTTCGTTTGCTCTGGCAACTTAACCCACTTTTCCAAAGCGGCATACAGCCGCTCGGGGTTAATCGGCTTGGCCAGGTGGTCGTTCATTCCCGCTTCCAGACATTTTTCACGGTCACCCGCCATGGCATGTGCGGTCATAGCAACGATGGGTAAGGATTTGAGCTGTGGATCTTTGCGAATGATGCGTGTCGCCTGAAAACCATCCATGCGAGGCATTTGTAAGTCCATTAAAACCAGATCAAAGTGGCTTGCACGCACAGCCTCAATAGCCTGCTCACCGTTGTCAACGACTTCAACCTCAATGCCGGTGTTTTTCAGTATTTCACGGGCGACTTGCTGATTGATAGAGTTATCTTCTACCACCAACACTCGAGCATTATGAAATTCGGGGATGTGAGTCTGGCCTGGCAAGGCCATAGACATAGTATGGGTTGCAGGAGACAGTGCCTCGATAATGGTATCGAACAGGATTGAAGGGTTGATGGGTTTGACTAAAAACCCTTTAATGCCGACCTGGCTCGCTGAGCGCATGACCTCTTTTCGACCATAGGCGGTGATCATGATAATGGTGGGTATTTGCGGCAACCAACCTCTTTTTCGAATCATCCGGCTGGTTTCTACGCCATCCATTCCCGGCATTTGCCAGTCCATCAATACCAGGTCATATGGGCGCTTGGTTTTCTTTTCAGTAGGGCACTCCAGTTTTGCTAAGGCTGCGGTACCCGACGATGCCGTGCTGACATTAAAAGAAAAGGACTCCAGCATAGCTTGTAAAGTCTCTCTGGCGATCGCGTTATCGTCAACCACCAGCACTCTCATTCCGCGCAAATCCGGTGTTGGTAAATACAGTTTATCTGTAACATCAAGACTGCGTCCGAATCGCGCACTAAAGTAGAATGTACTGCCCTGGCCAGGCGTACTTTCAACGCTGATTTCGCCATGCATCATGGTAACCAGTTGTTTGCAGATCGCTAGCCCCAGTCCGGTTCCCCCATATTTACGGGTTGTGGAGCCATCTGCCTGGGTAAAGGGATCAAATAATCGTGTCAATTGATTTTGCTCGATACCGATGCCTGTATCCTGTACTGAGAAATGCAGCACCACATGCTTGGTTTGCTCCTCCAGCAAGCGTACGGCGACTACGATTTGCCCTTTTTCCGTAAACTTCAGCGCGTTGCTGGTGAGATTGGTGAGTATCTGTCCCAGGCGTAAAGGATCTCCTATCAAAGTATGGGGAATATTTTTATCGATAGAAAAAATAATCTCCACCCCTTTTTCCGCTGCACTCATCGATTCCAGGTTAGAGAGATTTTCAAATACGCCTTCCAGTAGAAAATGGGTTTGCTCGATATCAAGGTGGCCCGCTTCTATTTTGGAAAAATCAAGTATATCGTTAATGACACCTAGCAGTGTATTCGATGAGGACGAAATTTTGCTGATATAGTCCTGTTGGCGCGGAGTGAGCTCGGTATTTTGCACCAGGTAAGTCATACCCATGATTGCATTGAGCGGAGTGCGGATTTCATGGCTCATATTAGCCAGAAATTCGCTTTTAAATTGGTTGGCTTGCTCAGCCTGTTCCTTAGCGTGTTTCATCGCTCGTTCGGCATTTTTTTGGTTGGTAATATCGGTCACCACATCACCGAAACAGATGGCTTTGCCTTGTTCATTACGGATGACAAAATAGTTTTCCAGTGTGGAAATTTTCTTTCCCTTTCTAGGTATGAGAGTGAGTTCGCCTATCCATTGATCATTTTCTCTTAAAGCAGGCATAATTTCTTTCTCAAGGCGTTGTTGGGTTTCTGGTGGATAATAACGAACAAAATTGTTTTTATAGACGTCATCAAGGGTGTCTTCACCCAACATTTTGCGCATCGTTTGATTGACATAAGTAATCTGGCCTTCCAGAGTGGTAATGCCAAATCCTTGACCGGAAGTTTCAGCAAAACGTTGGAACACCCTTAAATTTTCCTCTGCTGTTCGGCGAGCAGTGATGTCTTCTTTCAGAGCAACGAAATGGCGGATAACGCCATCCTCATCCATGAGCGGTGAAATTGTTTCTTGCTCCCAATAAATGTCTCCATTTTTTTTGCGATTTTGTATTTCGCCATACCAGTTGCGCCCGGCGTTAATCGTCTGCCACATATCCCGGTACAGAGCAGGCGATGTCAAGCCTGATTTTAGCAACGCAGGCGTTTGGCCGAGCGCCTCTTTCTGAGTATAACCAGTAACTTCGGTGAACTTGGGATTGACGTATTCAATCAGTCCAGTACAACTGGTAATCATCACTATTGAGGGACTTTGTTCCACTGCCCATGACAATTTATGTAGCTCTTTTTCTACCTGCTTGCGTTCAGTAATGTCGGTCTGAGTGCCCACCGCGCGTAGCGGCTGGCCTTGTTCGTCTCGGTTGACTACGCGCCCCCTGGAGAGAATATTACGGTATTTTCCATCTCGGGTTCGTAGCCTGAATTCATGTTCATAGCGTAGAGCATGACTGTCAATCGCTTTGGTCACGATGGCCATTGCTGCTTCTTTATCGTCAGGGTGGAGTAGTTCTTCCCAGGTATTTTGGTGCTCTGCCAGTTCACCAACTGAATAGCCCAACATGGATAAATAAGCGGGGCTGTAATAGACTTCACCGGTACTGATGTTCCAGTCCCAGAGGCCATCTGAACTCGCTGCCATGGCCAGTTGGAAGCGCTCTTCACTGATGCGTAGACGGGCCTTTTGTCGCTGCATCGAATAATTCCAAAACAACATAAGCAGCAAGGCGACAATGGCAGCCAGAACCACCTGCCAGAATAGGCGATAATCGATATGAGCGATGTATTGATTCTGTATCCATTGACCGACGATCTTATGTTTTTCTGCCGGTGTAATGAGGCCAATGGCCTTATTGATAATGCTCAGTAATTCAGGCCAGTCGTTACGTACCGCCAGTCCTATTTTCATTACGATTGGCAGGCTGCCGACGATGCGTAGATTAGAGAGTCCCATCTGGTTAATATGATAACTACTGAGGGTAAAGGTGGCGACAAAGGCATCGAACTGACCTGTGGACAGACCAATCAGGCCATTTTGAATGTTGTCTATTTTAACGAAATCGATTTTTGGATAGTGCTGAGCCAGCTCCCAAGTGTAACCATAGCCCTCTATTACAGCAATACGCTTGTCCATCATATCATTGAGATCAGAAATGATCTCAGTCTGCTCACTGCGCATAACAATGGCGAGCGGTCGTTCGAGGTAGGGCTGGGTGAAGGTATGAGTACGTTGAATATCTTCATCTGCCAGGTCACCGGAAATAACATCGGCTTCACCATTTTTGATCATGCTCAGTGCATTGAGCCAGGTGCCGCTGGGTAACCGTTTGAACTTGATCCCCGTACGTTGCTCCAAATTATTGAGTATCTGGGAGGTGATGCCGATGAATTCCCCTTGTTCGGTAAAGGCTTCAAAAGGCAACCAATTGGGGTCACCCGTGAAGCGTATTTCAGGATGTTGATGCAGCCAAGCTCGTTCTTTTTTGGTGAAGCGAATTGTTTTGTTTTTAGGCTTAAAGGGGGGCAGCGCGTCAACCGAAATCCAGCGGCGGCGGATTTCAATGCGTTCTGTGGCCGTGATGGAATTCAGTCCTTTTTCAAGGATCGAAACTAATTCTGGCCAGTCTTTGCGTACACCAATAGTCAATCCACCTGTATCGAAAGGAGCACGCCCCGCCACTTTGACATTCGTGATGAAGTGCTTTTCCAGCAAAAAGGTGCCCACCGCCAGAGTACCGATATAGGCCTCAGCTTTGCCTTGTGATACTGCCTCAAGCCCTTCCAGAGCGCTGTTAACTTTGAGCTGTAGAATATCGGAATACTCTTCGCTCAGCGCATCTTGAGTTGCAAAATCACGCACCACAGCAACGGTATTATTACGTAAATCATCAATGCTTTTGATGCTCGTATTTTTTCGGTGAGTGAATATAACGATAGACAGTTTGTCATAGGGCTGGGTAAACAGAAAGAATTGTTCGCGTTCTGGAGTGCGCCAGATTGCACCAATGGCATCCAGTTGTCTGTTTTTCAGCATCTCCAGAGTCACGGCCCAGGGGTTCTCAGCCACCATTTCGAATTGAATGCCTATGCGCTGACTCAATAAGGCCAGGTAATCGGCAGTCAACCCCTGGTGAACCCCCTTTTCATCTATAAAATCAAAAGGGGGCCAGTCTGGTTCTCCCCCGATACGAATGACCGGATGCTGAGCCAGCCACGCTTGTTCATGCGCTGTGAATTCAATTTCGGGGATTTTGGGTTGATCTGTTACCTTTTTTTCGAGCAGACGCTCGGCCGCTGCAGAGGCGCAGCAAGAAACAAGAAACAAGGTGCACAGCAGCAATTTGTCAATAGACAAACAAGCACTCTTTTGAGCCGGTTTCATATTTTTCAAAAAATAGTCGTAGATGTGTTTTTTCAACCGCAAGAGTGGCAGTAAGTGAAGTCATGATAACGCTAATGGTGGACATCTACAATCAGGCCTCTTTTTCAAATATGAAATTGAGTTTGAAAAGCCAAAGAGCATGATCAAAATATTTCAATAAATAGCCTGCAACTTCGCAGTTTATAGTCGATATCAGGGACGTGGCCATACCAGTTCAACTTCAACATTATCAACACCGGAAAGTAAGCCTACATGACGTTTAACTTGTGCAATAAACTGCTTTGAAAATGGGCACGCCGGACTGGTAAGTTGTAGATCAACATGCACTATGTTATCGTCGATTTCGACGCTATGGACGAGCCCCAGTTGCACTAATCCACGCCCCAGTTCTGGGTCAATGATGCGGTCAAGAGCCGCGTTGATCTCGTCTTTGCTTGGCATCATAATACGCCCTCTTACCCAACCCTTACAGAGTGTAGAGGAACTGAGGTTAATTTTCCATTTATTTTGTATAATCCAGCAATATCATATTGTTTCTTCATGGTAAAATGAACGAAAATTTGTTAATGATTTTAAATTTAAAGGGGGAGTCACTTCCGTTTCAATTGATAAAATGAACGGCGCAAAAGTGATTCCATTCACGTTTTTAAGTGATAACAACTTATGTTACTAGTACAATCTAAACCTGGACTTATCGGTATGCTGATTCTGGTTTTATCTCTGCAAGCCTGTGGTCAAAAAGGCCCTTTGTACTTGCCTCAAGATGATAAAGAGCAAAGCGTTACTGCGAATTAAGTCAGTATTAACATAATAAAACCTGGAATAATATGGATCACTTTTTATATCATAATGGTCATTTGTTTGCGGAAGAGGTTGACCTGGCGACAATAGTCGAAAAATATGGCACACCCACCTATGTTTATTCGCGTGCGACATTAGAACGGCATTGGCATGCGTTTAATGATGCCTTGGCGGGTCGAGACCACTTAATATGCTACTCAGTAAAAGCGAATTCTAATATTGCCATACTGAATTTATTGGCGCGCCTAGGCTCCGGCTTTGATATTGTTTCTGTTGGCGAATTGGAAAGAGTGCTGGCAGCGGGGGGGGATCCGGCCAAAGTGGTTTTTTCCGGTGTGGGTAAGCGACGTGATGAAATTAAGCAAGCTCTGGAATTAAACATCTACTGCTTTAACGTAGAGTCTGATGCAGAACTTGAAGTTGTTAATGGCGTCGCCAAAGAGCTGGGTGTAAAGGCACCCGTTTCATTGCGTGTTAACCCCGATGTAGATGCAAAAACACACCCTTATATTGCCACAGGCTTGAAAGAAAATAAATTTGGCATTGATATTAATCATGCAATTGAAGTGTACGAACATGCAGCAAATTTGCCCTACATAGAAGTCCTCGGCGTGGACTGTCATATCGGTTCTCAATTGATCGATACAGCGCCTTTTGTCGCTGCACTGGAACGATTATTGACCTTGCTGGATGAATTAGAGTTGCGGGGCATCAGTTTGAATCATGTTGATCTCGGAGGCGGTTTAGGTATTCGTTACCAGGATGAATCTCCACCGCAGCCACAAGATTATAGTCGTGCGATTCATCGAATTTTGGGCGATCGTAAATATAAACTACTGATCGAACCCGGACGGGCGATCGTTGGCAATGCAGGGGTGCTACTGACTAAAATAGAATACCTAAAAACAGGTCAAAATAGAAAGTTTGCGATTGTGGATGCCGCGATGAATGATTTATTACGACCCGCTTTATACTCAGCGTGGCAGGAAATAGTGCCTTTACAACGGCGTGATATCGCGATGGAAATGTATGATGTTGTTGGCCCAGTATGTGAAACCGGTGATTTTCTTGGCAAACAGAGAAACTTGGCCGTAGTGCAAGGCGATTATTTGGCGGTTCGCTCTTCGGGTGCTTATGGGTTTACGATGAGCTCGAATTACAACACGAGACCCCGTGCCGCTGAGGTCCTGGTTGACGGTGAGCAAGTCTATGAAATTCGACAGCGTGAAACGGTCACGGATTTATTTGCTCTTGAGCAGTGTGTACCTGATGGCGATTCTGAGTAGAGCGCATGCCTGAAGCAGAATGGATAACTCAGGAGCCTTCTTCAAGTTCACCAAACGGGTAAATCCGGCTACGGGGTAAATTGCACATTTGTGGCGACGCATCTCTGCGTTGTAACTCCTTGACCTGCACCACCACAAACATACACTTTAGCTCGCCCAACTGTAGATTCTAGGTTGAACAACTAACGATTTTTTAAACCGATTTTAATGAATCGTTAGCTGGGTATCAATAACCGGCCCATCCAAGTTTACGTCAATCAAAAAACTCATATCCGCATTAAAATTGCCCATAGACTGAAGTATTTCAGCTTTTTCTTCGTCCATGTCCTCTAGCATGTTCATTGCCTTTTTAAGGATCCGAGTGTATTTTTCATAGCCTATGTTGAGTGCAAATAATCCATTTTCAGACAAGGCTTCTGTGGAAAGTTGGTTCGCTGCTTTTTCTCCATTGTCCCCTGTGTAAATAACGATATGTTGACCTTTGATTGCGATTTTGGTTTGCAGCTCAGGGGGGAGTTGCATCGGTATAGGAAAATCTATAGCTTGGCCATCAGTAACCACTTGTAGCGTATTATATGGCGCTGGCGCCATGGCTAGTACTTTATGTAATAATTCAGATGGGTCATTCGTGGACAAAGTGATCAAGGCATCAAGCGACTTTATCTCAGGCTTTTCACCTGTGTCGTTCGCGGTGAAATCAATATCGAGCAATGAAATGGATAAGCCTTTAACGCCAGAAAGCATCATTGAGACCATGGCAATAGCCGGACTTTGCTGGTTTTCAGAGAGGGCCATTTGCATTTTTTTAAGCGGCTCACAAGAGTAAGAGGTTGCCATGATATCTGCGGTGATTTTTGTAACAAAGGGAAGCAATGCATCAACATTCAAACCTAGAGCCAGGCTTAGTAGTGCTCTTGATGGGCTATCATTCAAAACCTCAGGAATGAAACCCCGTAGACTGCGCAATTGCTCCAGCATGTCTTTATTGTTGCTTTCGAAAAGGACTCGTGAATCCATTTGTAGAGGGGTGGTATCCAAGCTGATCTTCGTGTAACCCATCACCGTTTTAGGCCAATTTTTCGCCATGTCTACCAGTTCTTTTTGACAAGCCGGTGTACGAATATTCGCAAAGCCTTTATTTTGAACGTGCTCTCCATCTTGATCGATAAGGTCATTCAACATTTTTCCTAAATCATTCTGCGAGCTGTTGGTCACGGCTTTAGTAAGCACGACGTGATCAAAAAAAGCGAGGTAGGCCGGGTGCAGCTTGTATTGGGTACTGATGTTACTCAACAATAATGAATCTGACAGGGCTTTTTTTGGCTTGTCTATACCGAGAACAAGAGAGAGGTAGTGCTCACGCTCAAACGGCGTTTCTATTGAAAAAATAGCATAATTATCGTGTACGGCGATGATGAAATTTATTTCGCTTGGTTTTTTTGTATCTGGAGTGTCGAAGGTATAGCTGCGATAGCTCACTTCTTTGAAGTTCTTTTCAACGCCCAGGATATTATTTTTCTTTTCGATATCTTGTATGAATGTGTTGAAATTATCGGTATTTTCAATTTTTAAGCGGAAAACAGGCAGCATGCCTATGGTATAAGTTGCACTATCCACTTTATCAAAGAGTCCAAGCCGTGTTGCTAACGCTTTTGGATCCGCCTCTATGCTGGAGCTTAATTCAAACAGGATAAACAAGAGCATTTTGAATCCAACGGGGGTGTCTTCATCGTTAAGTATTTCTTTTTGAAGTTTCTCGTAGGTGAGGTCAGACATATTGCTTTGTTGCGACTTTAGCATTGTCACCAAGTCATCGACGCTATAAAGCTCAAGTCCGCCAGCAAAAGCAAAGGTGTCTTGCGGTACGTAGCTCAAACTGTTTGGCATAGGCGATTGTTTTTGCTCTGAAATTAAAGGCGTTGTCGGTTGTTCGGCCACAGTGGGTACGGTCGGTTTTTTTTGATTAAGGTAATAATTACCAACCACAGCAGCAAAAATAATAATGCCTATAATACCGATGAGCGCAGATTTTTTCATATTTTCTACCTGATATTGGTTGTTGAAAATTTTTTGGGACCGCTTGTAATCGGGCTGATACTATACCCATAGCGTTATAGCTTCAGGTGTTTTCACGCACATTTGTATCTCATCTTCGCAACTAGTGGATACTACGATCAAGAACTCTAACAAACGATAATATCATAGCCTCGTGATTGGTTAATGACCTTCCTGTCAATAACCAACTCGCCTACGCGACACCGACTCATTATAATGGGCATGAGCTATTGTCGATGTCAATTTCTCAAATTTAATACTATATTCATATATTGCTATATAAGATAACATAAAGCTTAGTATCGGCTTACGTACCCGTGGTATTTGAAATTTAGATATAAATTAAGGAGTAAATCAGATGAGCTTGGTCAGAACATTAGGAAAAGTTGCAATGGGTATTATTGTTGCTAAAGGTGTAGAAAGAATAACGGGCAGACGCCGTGGTGGAAGCGGCCTAGGTGGATTGATCAGCGGCTTGATGGGCGGCAATAATTCCAGCAGTGGCGGCATAAGTAATTTATTAAAAGGCTTATCTGGAAAAGGAGGGGGAGGTGGCCTAGGTAGCATACTTAATTCATTTAGTGGCGAGACACAAAATAACAAGAATGCAAACAGTGAAAGTCGCTCCAAAAACGACTTTGGTAACTTATTTAACGATACGCTACAAGGTAAAGAAGCTCAAGCTTCTGAGGACGATGAAAAAAAGGCAGAGATTATACTTCGCGCCATGATTCATGCAGCGAAAGCAGATGGTCACCTTGATGATGAAGAAAAACGTAAAATTACGGAGCACCTCGACGATATTTCTGAAGAGGAAGCCAACTTCGTTCGTCAGGAACTGCAAGCACCGCTGGATACGCAAGGATTGATCAAGAGCATTCCAAAAGGCATGGAAGAACAAGTTTATTTAATGTCATTACTTGTGATTAACCTGGATTCTAAAGAAGAAGCGCAATATTTGGATCAATTAGCCAAAGGCTTGAATATTTCACCCCAAGTCAGCAACCAGATTCATGAAAAGCTGGGTGCTCTACAATTGTATAGTTAAGCATACCTACCCATGACGTTATAGATTTAGGTGTTTTCACGTATAGCTGAAAATCACCGCTTGCTTTCCAAACAGGATAACAAAGGTTATACAGTGCAAATTGAGGGTACGAAAACGTTGTTTTTTCGTTAAACACTCCATCTTTCGCCTTCTTTTCATTGCAGAAACACCGATTTCAATGATACGACAATAGTGGGATTGCTAGCTCATCAATGTAAACTACAATTACAGTATTTTTATGACGTGAATAATCCTAAATATGTGCTCTGCCTTCATGGCTATGCTATGAATTCTCAGTGGTTACGAGAATGGCTAGACCCTATTCAGCAACAATTATCTGGGCAAATCGAGTTTATCTATCCTCAGGCTCCAATCGTCGTAACTCGTCGTGACATCAAAAAATTAACGCAACGTTTTGGCAACTTAATACCATCTGAACGCATTGGCGAAGATCAGAATTGGTGCTGGTATAGAAGTACGGACAGCAATCCCCCTCTATATCGAAATATTGAACAGAGCATAGAGCAACTTTCTTTACTTGATCAATCATTGGAACATGTTGACGGGATTATTGGTTGGAGCCAGGGGGCAGTGATGGCTGCAGTACTAATTGGTCAAATGTTGTCCGCAAAAGAATCGAATTTTCAATTTAACTGGGCCGTGTTAGGAGGCGGTTTTTTGCCTAGAGACGTTCGGTTCCAGCCCTATTACAAAGATAGCTTGTCTCTTCCCTCTTTGCATATCTTAGGTGAAAAAGAAATCGATTTTATGAAACAGAGAGGGCAGGAACTATCACAAGCTTTTCAATCCGCTGAACGTTTAGACACTCCGGCAGCACACATCATGCCGGTGAAATATCCAGAAAAGATGCGAGCCATTGCACAATGGATACAGGCTCATTCGAACTAACATTTTACCCACGAAGATTCACCCTCATTCCATTAGAAAACAGATACCGAATCTACGCGTAATAACCCTGTGCTTTACATTCGACAGACAGAGGATCACCACGTTGTTTAGAAGAATAAAGCCTGCAATTGTAAACCTGGATCAGGCACTTTCATGAAAGCTTCTCCAACAAGAAAGGCATGAACCCCATGTTCATGCATCAAGGCGACATCCGCAGCAGCAAGAATGCCACTTTCTGTCACAACGAAAGTCTCATCCGGAATGTCAACTAGCATATTCAACGTGGTTTGCAAAGAGACATCAAAGGTTCTCAGGTTACGATTATTAATTCCAATCAACGGCTGCTGTAACGCTAATGCCCGTAACAATTCTTCACGATCATGTACTTCCACTAAAACATCCAAGTCATGTTGTCGTGCCGTTTGAGATAAGGAGTAGAGCTGTTCATCAGAAAGTGCCGCGACAATCAACAGAATGCAATCGGCACCGATGGCACGTGCTTCATGAATTTGATAATCATCAATAATAAAATCTTTACGCAATACAGGCAAGCTACAGGCCGCTTTGGCTACTTTCAAATCATGCTCACAACCTTGGAAAAAATCAGCATCGGTCAACACGGATAAACAAGCGGCTCCGGCTTGCTCATAGCGGCGAGCAATCGCAGCAGGTTGAAAGTCTGTTCGCAACACCCCTTTACTCGGAGATGCTTTTTTAATCTCGGCAATCACTGCCGACTGTTTTTTCTCAATACGTGCTTTTATTGCCTGGACAAAGCCACGTGGGTGAGCCATTCCATCACACTGCGCCAATAAAGTGTCGACTGAGCACTCCGCCCGTCTTTGCTTAATTTCTTCTTTTTTTCTAGTCAGAATTTTTATTAAAATATCAGGTGTAGACATTGTGATTGTGCTTTTTTCTGGCTTAGTGTAGTTTTTGTGTGTAATCAATTAGCGCTTTCAGCTTGGCTTTAGCGCCGCCCGCAGCCAGTACCGCTAAAGCTTGTTCCACCCCCTGTTCAAGCGTCTCCGCTAATCCCGCAACATAGATCGCCGCACCCGCATTCAGGGCAACAATATCTCGAGCCGAACCCGCTTCATTGTCAAAAACTGAGTTGATAATAGCTAAGCTTTTTTGCGCACCACCTGCGGCAAGATCAGATTGATTGCCGCGCTGCATACCAAATTGCTCGGGTGTTATTTTATAAGTGATCACAGCACCATCTTTTAGCTCGGCAACATCCGTTGCGGCATTGATGCTGATTTCATCCATACCATCTTCTGAATGTACAACCAAAACATGCTGACTGCCTAACTCACCCAACACTTCAGCTAAGGGTTCCAACCATTCTTTAGCAAAGACACCTAACACCTGACAGCGGGCACCTGCCGGATTAGTCAACGGGCCCAACACATTAAACAGCGTTCTCACCCCCATTTCTTTGCGTGGGCCTATGGCATGTTTCATCGCGCTATGGTGCAGCGGTGCAAACATGAACCCCACGCCCAGTTGCTCAACACAAGCAGCCACTTGTTCGGGCGTCAAATCCAGCTTAACGCCTGCTACTTCAAGCACATCGGCACTCCCTGATTGACTCGAAATCGAACGATTGCCATGTTTGGCAACCTTGGCACCGGCAGCAGCAACAACAAAGGCACTGGCCGTTGAAATATTGAATGATCCTGACGCATCCCCACCCGTTCCACAGGTATCAACCAACGGCGTCGCGGCAACCTCCACCGACGTTGCAAGATCGCGCATGACTTGAGCGGCGGCCGCAATTTCATTGGTCGTCTCGCCTTTCATACGCAAGCCAATCAAAAAACCACCGATTTGAGCAGGGGTTGCTTGCCCGCTCATGATTGTTCTCATCACCGATTGCATCTCGGCAGCGCTTAAGTCCTGGTGCGCCATCACCCTGCTTATTGCAGCTGACAGTTCCATTGTTATCCTCGCGTCATCAATAAAAAATTTTTCAATAAGAGGTGCCCATGTTCCGTTAATATGGATTCAGGGTGAAATTGCACACCCTCAATATCAAGTTCTTTATGCCTAATCCCCATAATTTCATCCCTCTGCCCATTCTCTTTTTCAGTCCATGCGGTTATTTCCAAAGAATCAGGCACGCTGTTAACATCGATCACCAGGGAGTGGTAACGTGTCGCGTCATAAGGACTGGGGATATCGGTAAACACACCACCATTTTTATGAAAAATGGCTGAGGTTTTGCCATGCATCACTTGTTTTGCCCGAACAATACGCCCTCCAAAAGCTTGGGCAATACTCTGGTGCCCTAAGCAAACACCGAGGATAGGCAACTTGCCCGCAAAGTGCTGAATCGTAGCAACAGAAATACCCGCTTCATCGGGTGTGCAAGGGCCAGGAGAAATCACAATTTGCTTGGGTTTCAATTGTACAATTTCATTCACAGTAATCTGGTCATTGCGATAGACTCTAACATCCGCACCCAGTTCACCAAAATACTGAACCAGGTTGTACGTAAAAGAGTCATAATTATCAATCATTAATAGCATTTAAATGCCTGTCTAAATTATTTAATTCTTATTCCTAAGCCATCCTCGGCCATCGCCACAGCTCGAAAAATAGCCCGGGCTTTATTCATGGTTTCATCCCATTCGTTACGGGGTACAGAATCAGCAACAATACCCGCACCCGCCTGAATATGTAATTTATTTTTTTTGATCACAGCAGTCCGTATGGCGATCGCGGTATCCATATTGCCACCCCAGCCCAGATACCCTACTGCCCCGGAATACACCCCTCGTTTTACGGGTTCAAGTTCGTCCAGAATTTCCATGGCTCGGACTTTAGGTGCACCGGACACCGTCCCTGCTGGAAAAGTCGCACGCAAGACATCCATCGCACTCATGTCTTTTTTAAGGCGACCTTGCACATTGGAGACAATGTGCATGACGTGGGAATAACGCTCCACCGCCATTTTTTCCGTTAGTATTACGGAACCCGTTTCACTCACTCGCCCGGCATCATTACGACCTAAATCAATTAACATCAAATGCTCTGCCAATTCTTTTGGATCTGCAAGCAGTTCTTTTTCCAGTGCTAAATCTTCCTCTTCAGTTTGACCTCGGCGTCGTGTACCGGCTAGCGGCCTGACTGACACGTCACCATTTTCCAGTCGTACTAAAATTTCAGGTGATGAACCAACAACTTGAAACTCGCCAAAGTCCATGAAAAACATATAAGGCGATGGATTTAAACAACGCAGCGCACGATACAAACTAAGCGGGGGTGCCTGGTAAGGAATCGTCAGCCGTTGTGACAACACCACCTGCATCGCATCCCCAGCAAGAATGTAGTCTTTAATTTTTTCAACAGCCACTTCATAACGTTCCTGGGTAAAACCAGAAACAAAATCTTCTTCGTTAATTTTTTGCGAAACATTTGTATTATCAGGGTGCGCAAGCACATGATGACGCAGTTCACTGCTAAGTTGATGCAATCGAACAACACCTTGCTCATAGGCTTGATCAATAGCCGGGTCAACATTCACAACAATATGCAGCTTTCCCCCCAGGTTATCGAAAATAACCAGCTCTTCAGAGACCAGCAGGAATATATCGGGCGCGCCTAAGGGGTCCGGATTAGGGCAAGCCCCAAGTCGTGGCTCAATATATCGTACCGTGTCATAGCCAAAATAACCGACCAAGCCTCCGGCAAAGCGAGGCAGGTTTGCCACGTCTGGAACCCTGAATTTAGCCGCATACTGTTCCACCCAGCCTAAAGGATCGCTTGCTACAACTTGCTCAACAACTTGGCCGTCCGTCTCTACCGTAATATTTTGTGCATGCACTCTTATAGCCGTACGACAGGGCAAACCAATAATCGAGTAACGCCCCCATTTTTCGCCGCCTTGAACAGACTCAAATAAATAACTGTATGATCGCTCTGCGACCAGCTTCATAAAAGTGCTCAGTGGCGTTTCTAAATCCGCCAAGACTTCTAGCACAATCGGGATACGGTTATAACCCTGTGCTTTGAACGTTGCAAACTCTTGACTGCTGATCTTGATCGCCATGCCTTACTAACCCAGCTTGCTTAATAAATCCGGCAATTGTGATAAATCATCAATGACGGCATCCGGCTTAGCTTCGCGAATATCATTACCATGATTATAACCATAAGGAACACAGACGACTTGAAACCCAGCGCTGCGTGCTGCGGTAACATCATTGACTGAATCACCCACCATCAACGCGGCAGCTGGCAAAACACCTGTTTTTTCTGCCGCATACAGTAGGGGTAATGGATCGGGTTTTTTCTTTGCAGTGGTATCACCACTGACAATCAACTCAAAGCGATCGAAGATAGCCATATCAGCAAGCAGGGGTTCCGTAAAACGCGCCGCTTTATTAGTCACGCACGCCAGACGATACCCCATTTTTGCCAAGCCATCTAAACCCTCGATAACACCCGGGTAGAGACCACTCCGACCACTCACATTATCCGCATAGGTTGCCATAAAGACATCGATTGCTGTTTTAAAAACTGCACTTTCCGGCTCACCATCGAGCTGACCCAACAAGCTACGTTTAACCAAACGTTCGACACCATTACCGACCCACTCTCTGACTTTAGCTTCTGGCCAACTTGCTCGGCCTAAAGCTTTCATCGTGACATTAACGCAATACGCTAAATCAGGCACACTGTCGATGAGGGTGCCATCAAGATCAATTAAAATTAATTCCGGTTTGGAATCTAACATGGCCTTATCTCCAATCCAAGTTTCCAATCAGGGCCTCAGGTCAGGCCTTTGCTAATTCCGCACGCATGGCATCAATAGTCGCTTTATAGTCATCGGTATTAAAAATAGCTGAACCCGCAACAAACGTATCCGCACCGGCAGCGGCAATTTCACGAATGTTATCGACCTTGACACCCCCATCAACCTCTAAACGAATATCCAGGCCACTGTCATCAATCAATTTCCGAGCTTGACGGAGTTTATCCAAAGTAGAAGGAATAAATTTCTGCCCACCAAAACCGGGGTTCACCGACATCAACAAAATCATATCAACCTTATCCATCACATACTGCAATGCATCCAAAGAAGCGGCTGGATTGAAAACTAAACCCGATTTGCACCCCTGCTCTCGAATTAACTGCAAAGAACGATCAACATGCTCCGAAGCTTCGGGATGAAACGTAATGTAGGTCGCACCGGCTTTTGCAAAATCAGGGATGATACGGTCAACGGGCTTGACCATTAAATGCACGTCAATATCCGCAGTGACGCCATGCTTTCTTAAAGCTTCGCATACCAAGGGGCCAATCGTTAAATTGGGCACATAATGGTTATCCATGACGTCAAAATGTACAATATCAGCACCGGAACTTAGAACATGGTCTACTTCTTCTCCCAAACGAGCAAAATCGGCAGAAAGAATGGAAGGAGCAATTTTAAAATCTGTCATTAGTCTTTACCTTAAAATATTTTTGAATTGCTTTTAGTGATGCCGCGTCTGAAAGACGTCCCAAAAACAAGCTAAGCTTCCGGCAATCATTATAGCTAACTATTGCCCATGCTATTTTCGAGCCGTCTTCAGAGTTTATTTTGAGAAAATCAATACACTAAAACCTGAAAAGTGAACCGCTAACTGTACCGCAAACAAGAATATTTTTCACCTTTTTGCTGTGTTTCTAATTTTCGTAATTTTCACCTAAATCTTGAAAGTAATCGTATTTGCGCAGTGCAAAACATGGATTCGTAGAGCGAATGAGCACTTGCAAGATTTAGGTTTTAGTTAATACTCGACCGAGATCAACCCAATCCTTGTATAAGCACTGGAAGACTTGCTCAAATTATAGTATTTTATGGGTATATGAACATCATCGCTGTTATAGCCCACAAAGGTGGCACTGGGAAAACGACACTGGCCTTATCGCTGGCCGTCGAAGCCCAACTCGCAGGACACAACACTCTGGTTGTTGACCTTGACCCACAAACATCTGCTTTAAATTGGAGCGCTCGTCGAAATAACGACAGCCCTACAATAATCGAAAGCACCGCCTCAGACTTGCCCGCTGCGTTGGCCAAAGCAAAGCAAAACGATGTAGATTTTGTTGTTATAGATACTCCGGCAGGCGCTCATCCAGCAACCTCAGCTGCAGCTAAAGCAGCGTCTTGGGCAATCATTCCTTGCAGACCTCAAGTCTATGACTTTGAAAGTATTCCTCTAACACTACAAAACCTGGGCCTGGCTAAGGCCTTGGTTGTTATGAACAACGTACCTCTTCGTCGCAACCGCTACCATGACGCCATTAAAGTCATTAACAACTTCAACGTGCTTATCTGCCCCTACACAGTGGGCTATCGTTTATCTTTTAGTGATGCTGCTTTCTGCGGTCAAACGGTTCATGAATTTCAACCTCGAGGAAAGGCAAGACGAGAAATTGGCACCGTCTACAAGCATCTTGTCATGCTAATGAAAAGCGTCGACAGTCGGCGAAAATATCTAAGCATGCTTCACGATGCGCAACGATAGTCATCCCTCCCTCTTCGAAAGAAGTACTAGCGTCGCTACCTACCTCAATATTGATTTTGGGTACTCCTGCCAAAATTACCTTGCTTACAAACAACCCATTCTTTTTACACCCTGCGTATAACGACCCTCGCTTTGCTCTCATGACTGTCAGCAGTTGATTTAGATAATCTAGAGAAAAATCGTAATCACTTTAACGGTAATCATAGCTTTTTCTTTTTCCTAAAAAAAATAAAAAAAGGCGTGTAAAAACACGCCTTTTCTCTGTAGTAACAACTCTAAAATTAGGAGTTATTCTACTTTTACTTCTACCTCTGTTTTCCGCCTGATAACACCATAACGAAGCATTGCAAATCTTACTGACCAATAGCCTGCACCGATAACCAAAGCTGTTAATGCAATATCAACAAACGAACTCATAGGCATATGGTAGTCGGCAGGGTCAACAGATCCTGCAATCCACGTATAACGCTCAATCCAGCTACCTAACAAAATACAACATGCTACAGCGACAATCACTGGAGGATTATGTCGATTCGGATTGATGACCAAAGTAGCGAGCGGAATAATAAACTTCAAGGTCAAGAAAGTCCACCACAGCGGTGCAAAACCATTGTACATCATGGCATCGAAACGCCCCATCTCGACTGGCAAACGTCCGTACCACATAATCAGATACTGAGTGAAATAAAAATAGGTCCACAGTATCGTCATTGCAAGCATAAACTGCGCCATATAATTGAATATTTTCGGCTCAATTTCTTTTTCCAGGCTTCCGGAACGATTCAGGAAGAACAGCAAGATCGTTAAGAAAGCTAAATACATGTGGAAATTACTTTGAAAATGGTAAACACCATAACTGGCACTATGCCACAAAGGATACTGTGTCATTTCAAAATCCCACGCAACCATCGTTCCATAGATGAAGTAGAAAAAGGGAATGAGCAAAGCAAGATTACGAAAACGCCTTTGCGCTGCATAAGAGCTGTCTATATCACTCTCATGCTGCCACTTGATGAATAGCGTATAGAGTCCGGCGATAATAAAGAAACCGATGACTTCTCTAGCAACCAGAAAATCATAATTTAACCACGCGGACAAATGATGTTCATCGGCCCCATGCCCACCGCCATGTGCCGCCGCAGCCATCCATGTAAACGTATGTTCCCCGTTTGCCAACACCAAGATCAATAACACAAATGCTAAGGGAAACAAGGCCGCCATTGAGACCGCAATATTGCGAATTTTAAAACGCCACTTTCCGTTAACAAGATGCAAAACCGCTGCAAGCGTTACGCCGTTAAGCGCAAGATACAGCACAATCAAAAAATTCGTCGTTAATACCGACCAACTACCAAAGTTCTCCATAACTAACCCTCTGGCCTCATAATATTAAATAGTTTAAACATAATTAGTTATTTAGAGGCCGTTTTTACGGCGGGCTCGTTAACTAAACCATTGCGTACATAATTGACAACATGCCATCGTTCTTCTACATCCAGATCATTGGAACCCCGTCGCTCAGCATTCCCTCCCGGTACACCATACGCTGGCATCACGAAACTACCAAAAGTAATGGTGCCATAAATCCAACCTTCGGTTAGCGTTTTTTGAACATAATCGTCATCTAAGGCAATCGCCCCTATTTTATTCGTTATGGGCGATTCACCCCTTCCAGTCAAACCATGACAGGCTGCACAATAAATGCGAAACAAAGTACGGCCTGTTTTTAATGATTCTGCTGTCACTGGAATCGGATTAGTTAATGTTTTTGCCTCCTCGCGATTTTTCACTTTGGTCGCAAACCCTTGAACAGGCACTGAACGAACAGGAAATGCGGCCATTTCTGTCATCCCATCACCTAATTCTTGAGGCTTAATACTTGGCTGATTCATCATGTCTGTCGACCAAGGCCATGCGAATACAACTGACGGCAACAAACATGCCGCAGCAACTAAGGCAATTCGTCTCATTTTAATACCTCTTCACGTATCTCAAGCACCTGATGAGATTTCAACAACTCTTTAGCCGCATCTAGGTTAGAGTCATCAAGATCGATGATAATGCCTATTTGATCGACTCCAACCTTTTCACTATATAATGGACTACGCTTGGTAAACATTCTGGCTGTAATCATAAAACCTGCAACCGTACTTAGCACTGCAAACAAGATCATCATTTCATAGGTCAGTACGATATTTGATGGAATAGGAATAACAGCTTTTCCACCTTGCGGCTGCACCAAAAAATTAGCTTGTGCGGCAGCAAGAAACAGGAAACCAAACGTAATACCAAATATCGCACCACAGAGAGTGAACTTGGGCACATGAGATTTTCTAGGCCCAAGCACCTCGTCGATCTCAGGATGCTCAATAGGAGACTTAGTAGTGATATCGTCAATACTCGCTCCTTTAAGCTTACCTTCGCCAACATCCTTAATCACATTAAAAGCCTCACCAAAGTTGGCAAACAAGCCCATGATTTTATATTTTTTCATTATTAAGCTCCTTCTAAGCCCGGCGCAGGTGTACCACCACCCGGAGATCCACCGCCACCTGATGAGGATGAAGAAGACGGCTTACCATCGCTTCCCGTGCGTGTATGTAACACTGCGTCAGGATCCTTGCCTGCCAATCCACGACGGTGGTAAACCATCTCTTTAACCTCGTACATCGATACAGATGGAAAGACTTTCACAAAAACCAGGAACAACATGCCAAACCAGCCAAAGCTACCAAATACAATAGCCCATTGGATCATACTCGGCCACATCGTATCGAACGCAATAGGATGATAACCAAGACTCAGCGTTGGCGTAACAATCATCCAACGTTCCAGCCACATACCCAAGTTAAGGATGATCGACAATACAAACATACTGGGGATATGTCGACGTAGCTTACGAAAAGCAAAGGCAAAGGGCATCACCGAGCCACAAAAGATCATCACCCAGAAATAAGGTGCATAAGGCCCTGTGAACTTATCCATTAAGACTTCTTTGCTTGGAATATCGTGACCGTACCACACAGAAGCAAACTCGATCAGGTTCAGGTAAGTCCACACCATCGCGATAGCGAACGTCAGCTTACAGGTCTTTTCAAGAACGGATATGGTCATATACTCTTCAAAACGGAAGAAGTAACGCAATAAGACAAACAAGGTAATGATTGCAGCGCAACCAGAGTACAGGGCACCCGCCACAAAGTAAGGTGGAAAGGTGGTGATGTGCCAACCCGGCATAATTGACATTGCAAAATCAGACGATACGATCGAATGAACGGATACCGCAAGAGGGATTAAGAAACACGCCATAACCAAATAGGTACGACGGAAGTTACGCCACTGCCGGTCATCACCTCTCCAACCTAGAGAGAGCGCGGTATATAATTTTTTCCGCCAGCCACGAGCATTGTCACGACAAATGGCCAAATCTGGAATCATACCAATAAATAAGAAAATTGCGGATGAAGTTAAATAAGTAGAAATTGCAAAGGCATCCCAAACCAAGGGAGAACGAAAGTTTGGCCATATTCCACGATCAGTAACATAAGGGAGTACCCAGTATAAATTCCAGACACGTCCTAAGTGGATCATAGGAAATAGCCCAGCCGTCATCAATGAGAATGTGGTCATTGCTTCAGCAAAACGATAAATCGGCTTACGCCAGTCCGCATGAATAATATGCAAAATTGCTGACAATAAGGTTCCTGAATGGCTCATACCAATCCAGAAAATGAAGGTCGCAATGTATAAATCCCACATATGGGGCCAGTTTAGGTTCGCCGTGCCCATTCCATATTGGTACTGATAAATTTCAGCCGCAACCGCACACGCAATCATTGCGATACACGCAATAAGTGCAATCCAATACCCCCTTCTGGGATTTTCCATACTCCGGAGCACATCTTTATTAATCTGTGCCCACTTTATATCTTCGTTAATGTCTTTCATACTGCCCCTCGAAACGTTAGGCTTTTTCGTCCATTTACGCCAACTAAATTAGCAACTCTCGTAGTGCAAAACACTTATACTTCTTTCACTCTTTCCAAATACATAACACAGGGATCCGTATTGAGTTCTTCAAATACACGGTAACCCCGCTTTTCTTTATTTTTCTTATGCTGCTCTGTTTTACCCAATTCAACTTCGTGAGAGGCCCAAAGCTTAGAAAGTTTGCTTTCCGTATTTTTCAGATCACCAAAAACTAAGGCTTTAGTTGGACATGTTTGAACACAAGCTGGCGTAATATCTCCGTCGACAAGGGCTTGATCTTCCCGGCTTGCTGTATCTTTAGCCACACGTATCCGCTGAACACAAAAAGTGCATTTCTCCATAACACCCTTATCACGCACAGACAAATCAGGATTTAACTGCATATTTAAAGGTTCAGGCCATGAAGATTCGTAATAAGAGTAAAAGTTAAAATATCGTAAACGATAAGGACAATTATTTGAGCAATACCGTGATCCGATACAGCGATTATAAACCTGTGCATTTAAACCGTCAGGTGTATGGTATGTTGCGGCAACCGGGCAAACAGGCTCACAAGTTGCCGCGTTACATTGCTGACACATCATAGGCAAAAAGCTACCACCATGCTCTGGAAACTCAGTACTTGCACCTGCCGCCAAGTCAGGTTCATCCCAATATCGCTCAACACGCATCCAGTGCATACCTTGGCCTTTATCGAATTTTTCTTTACCGACAACCGCCAAATTATTTTCTGCATAACATGCGACAGAACAGGCGTTACAACCCGTACACTTATTCAAGTCTACGGACATCCCCCACATATGCTCATAATCATAAAACCCACCATCTTCATGAGTTTTACGATATTGAGACCAATTAGTAAGAACATTCTGCAATGACATTTTTACGCTCCCTCAGTGCGATTAAACACTTCTGCAGTGATTGTAGCTGCAAGTTTACGCCCAACCTGAGATTCGCTACCCCCAAACTGAACTAACATTTCATCTTTATTAACAGCCACTTTTGAAACTTTAACCCGCGTACCATAAAGGGCAGGCTCACCCGTCTTTCCATCGGTGGCACTATCCAACAAACTTAAAGGATTAACACCACGACCTTCCGCATAACGACCATAAGCCTGATGTCCTTGGCCAACTGAGACAGCAACTGAATCAGGAAACACACCACGATGGATATAGACGGGGACTTCCACGTCACCTTTTACAGATTCAACTTTAATAAAATCTCCAGTCACCAGACCTAAACGCGATGCAGTTTTTGGATGAATTTCAGCCCAGGAACCCCAAACAGCTTTAGTAATTTGATCGGGCGCCTCTTGTAACCAAGGTATATTCGCATGCCGCCCATCCCACATACCCAGGCGTATTGCAGGAAGCAAGCTCAAACCATAATTTATATTTTCGCCTGGCAAGGTGATAGCAATATCTAAGGCGTTGGCTGTAATATTGGCATTTTGTTTTGGAATAGAAATAAAACCAGAGGCTAATGTTTGATTCCAGAATGACGCATTATCAACACCATTTTTGAACTCTGTAGGCAGTGCCGCAAACGCATCTTGTAAAAAGGCATAATAATCAGAAAAATCCGTATAGCCTTCAACTTTACGTAACTTCAGCATATCGAGCAGAATGTCACCAAAACCTTTCGTTGCAGGGTATAGTTTTTCCATTAAGGGTTGCTGCATGGAGATGACGGCTTGTTCAGGCTGATAAGCGGGGACATGGGTACCCCAATCTTCCAACGCTGAAGCCAGGGGAAGCACCAGATCGGCTTGATTTGTTGTTTCATCCGCAAACAGAGACAACGAGACTTTAAAAGGAATTTTGCCTAAGCCCCCTTCCAAATCTAAATAGCTTGGTGCAGTAAAAACCGGGTTCACGCCATGAAAAAATACAACATCAAATGCACCCTTGCCTGCGGCATCAGCGAACTGTAGTAAATCGGCACCCGAACCCGTCTTGGCATCCAGTTGTGGAAACGGAAAGCCGCCAGAAGAGGTAATAGTTTCACCCACATTGCCTAATAAAACATTTAACATCGCCGCCGCAGCCGTCGCAGCATAGCCATTTTCAGAGGACTCAATTGAAGCCCCGGTTAGTATCAAGCTCGGAGCCTTTTCTGCCAGAGTTTTTGCAATAAATCTAACTTTATCCGCAGGAACCCCGGTCAGAGTTTCAACCTTGGCCAGATCATAAGCCTTTATTTTCCCACTTAAACCAGAGGGCAACGCGGCGGCATCTTTCCCATGCTTATTAATCAACTCATGAGCAATACCCATAGCTAGGGCGCCTTCCGTACCAGGCTTAGCAGGCACCCATAAGTCAGCGTTGCCGCCTGTCAGAGACATATTAGGTTCAACTTGTATGAGCACACCACGTGGCGCTTCTCGGAATTTTGCATATTCAGCAGCAAAGTGTACAGGGGACTGAGAAACACCGACCAGGTCTGCACCAAACGACAAGACCGTTTTGGCCTTCGTCAGATGATAAGTCGGGCGCGCAGTGCCATACATTGCCTCATTCACTTGTGCAGCAACATGATTATTGATCAAATCATAGACGTAATGGTTGGCCCCACCGAAAGACTCTAACAGCCCTTGCAATAATACTGATTGATGACCACTTACCGTACCCGTCATCCAAGCAACTTTACCACCGTCAATACCCGAACTCGCACCTATTTTTTCATCCAGCGTCGCCAGAGCCTCTTCCCAAGTCACTTCGCTTAATGAACCCCCTTTACGCAATAACGGCTTGGTTAAACGATCAGGATTGTAATGGGTTTGTACACCCGCCTGACCCATTTGACAAAGCCCACCCTCATTAATGGGTGAAACGGCATTCCCTTCCAGTTTGAGTACACGACCTTCTCGCACTCGGCCATGTACACCGCATCCCGCCGGACATTGCTGGCAAGTGGAAGCAAAATAAACACCTTGCCCTGGAATAACATATTCTTCAGGCATTAAATACGAAACAACAGTTTCTTTACCTTCTTCCAAAGTGACTGTTGTTGGCATGTCACAGCCAGCCAGTGCTGCGCCAGCACCACCCCAGCCCATCACTTTTAAAAATTTTCTGCGGTTGATATCGTTACCACTCATATCAAATCACCTGTTCGCTAATTTAGTTTCCATTATTGCCAGATACAGCCTAGCTGTACTAGCCGCATTTATTTATGACACGCCCAACAGTCTGAGGGCCCGCCATTCGCCTCATGGCAACGCTGACAAAACCCCATATTCAGTGGCTTAACCTTATTTGCCACTTCCATATCCTTAACTTCACCGTGACAAAAAGCACACACTTCTGATACTCGCTCAACTTCCATTCCCTCGTTGTCAAACAAGAAACGCTTCATATGTTTTTCATGAGTAAAATGAACATAATCGGGCACATCGTGGACTTTTTTCCAGGGTGGCGTCTCGTTTTTCTCCCAATATTCTGTCAGCTTTTTAATGCGATCACGATCGGTCGCGATGACTGAATGACACCCCATGCATTTACTTGTGGGCGGAATACCCGCAACCTTGCTGCGACGTGCATAAGTATGGCAATACATACAATTTATTTCGTTAATTTTTGCATGCGTATCATGAGGAAAATGTATAGGCTGCGGAACATCATCTCCTTTGTGATCCCCTTCTGGCGGTACTGCATTGGGCACCTCTGCTAACCCTGCCCCTGAAAACACCAGCGCTAGAACCAACAAAATGGCAGAGACCCACGATACCTGCCTCTTACTATTGTACAAACAATAAGTATATTTATTCATTTGCAAAAACGTCCTTCCAACTTTCGTCCAAATTACAAATTGGCATTTCACCCTAAAAAAATCGGTTTTTTCTGCCTGGCAGGGAAAATAAGTAGCATAACGCAGACACAAAAATGACAATACAACACACTATATGCGTAACGTCAAAATGATGGCCTTCGCGAAACTAAATATTATTACTGTTTAAATCCCCCAATATCTAAACAGGTGACGGGTATGTTTGCCCGTTTTTATCTACATAACTACACTTTGTTAATCACCAATGGCTTGAACTCGCATTGTCTAAATGCTTTTTATTATCATTCAGAGACAGAGGAACTGAATCCTAGACTAAACACAATCCTGCTGTCAATGCTTTTACCATTAATCCACAGGAAATCACTCAACAAAATAACTCACCCTGCATTAATAACGTAATAAAAGTCTTTAGCGGAACACTCGCGCTGATCACAATCTAAAAAATCAAACCGGGCAATCAATATCAATAAACTGATGGCGAATATCAAACTTTTCAGCCAAATGCGCACCAAAACAGGACACCCCGTACCGCTCTGTTGCATGATGGCCTGCGGCGACATAATGAATACCCATTTCTTTGGCAATATGAACCGTTTGCTCCGATATTTCACCGCTTAAAAACAAATCAACACCCAGGCTTGCCGCATCTTCAATATAAGATTGCGCTGCACCGCTACACCATGCCAACCGCTTCACCTCAGAGTGTACACCACTATCTATTAGCTGCACAGATCGCCCTAACACCCGCTCAACATTGTGACAAAACTGCTGTACGCCAACGCGCTGAGACAATTTTCCGTAGAACCCCAGTGGTGTTGGCCCTGCACCCAATCTCCCTTGAATTATCCAATCGTTACGATAAGCTAATTGAGCATTATTTCCCCAAACACCATGAGCATCCAAAGGAAGGTGATAAGCCAACAACGAAATATTATTCTCCAGAAGCACTTTTAGTCTATTGCGTTTCATTCCGACAACGGGTGCCGCCTCCGACTTCCAAAAATAACCATGATGCACCATTACCGCCTGTGCTCCGACTTCTACTGCCGCTTCCAATAAAGCTAAATTTGCCGTAACCCCAGTCACAAGCAGCTCGATATCACGCACGCCCTCAACCTGAAGACCATTTGGAGCATAATCTTGAAATTTATCTACTTCAAGCGCTTCATTGCTGAACTGAACCAAATCCATCAACGCCACCATGGCCTACACCTTAAATTAAAATTCAATGAAAATAAATCTCTTCATTTTTAACAAGCAGAAGGGAACATTACGAGCCACCCTATCACGTCAAACTCAACATACACAGAAGAAAATTATGTTAGAGTGAAATCAATATTAGCTTCACTATTCAAACTGACCAAACTGATAAATATAAGCCGCTTTCGAAAAATGGATTTACGAAAAATAGCTCCCTACCTGATTCAAGGCCTGGCCGTTGGCGTCTTGGCAGGTTTTCTTTTGATCGTCATATTCCGCCCAGGTGAAGTCGGTTTGCGCCCCTCTGTAGAAATTACAGAAGCGCCGTCTCGTGATGCCACAAGCTCAAATTCACCCGCCTCTTATAGTACCGCTGTTGAAAGTGCGGCACCCGCAGTGGTCAATATTTTCACCGCAAAAGTAACGACACGCCGCTTACATCCTCTTTTTGACGACCCGGCATTCCGCCGTCTTTTCGGCGACCAACTCGGACCCAGAAAAAAGATCGAAAACAGCCTGGGATCCGGGGTCATTATTAGCAAAAACGGTTACATCCTGACAAACAATCATGTCATTGACGAAGCCGATGAAATTTTGGTGGCCTTTCGTGATGGCGGCAGCTCCAAGGCTGTGGTTGTCGGCAGCGATCCTGAGACTGATATTGCCGTCCTCCGCATCCCCTCAGAAGACTTACCCGCTATTACATTAGGCCATTCAGACGAATTGCGTATAGGCGACGTTGTTCTAGCCATCGGCAACCCCTTTGGCATAGGACAAACCGTCACCATGGGCATCATCAGCGCCACCGGACGTAGCGAACTGGGCATCAGCACTTTTGAGAACTTTATACAAACTGATGCCGCCATCAACCCCGGAAATTCGGGGGGCGCATTAATCAATGCCCGCGGCGAACTCGTGGGTATTAACACCGCCATATTTTCGCGATCCGGCGGCTCCCAGGGAGTCGGCTTTGCTATCCCGATCCATCTGGCCAAAAATGTAATGCAACAAATTCTTGAATATGGACACGCTATACGCGGCTGGCTGGGAATAGAAGTGCAAAACATAACAACGGCACTTGCTGATTCTTTTGGCTTACCAGCAAAAACAGGCGTTTTAGTCGCAGGCGTTTTAAAAAATGGCCCTGCCCACCTGGCTGGACTGCTACCAGGCGATATTATTACCCACATCAACAACAAAGAAATTCACAAAGCCAGCAACTTAATCAACGCAATTACCAGCGTCCCACCTGAAACAGAAATTCAGCTCAAGCTCATTCGCAATCGTGAAGCAACCACAATCAAAGCCATCGTTGGAGAAAGGCCTAAACCCAGATAAGGCCTAAAAAAATAGAGGTCTTCAGAAGACAAAGCCGAAATTCCAAGTCCGGAAGCGATTACGTACACATTCCTTATTGCACGCCAACTCCTAAAGAAGCTTTTTATACACTATTTTTATTCTACGCCTTGCTTGTGTAAATACTCATCATAGTTGCCCATGAAATCAACGACACCACTTGGCGTGAGTTCGATGATGCGAGTCGCCAGTGATGATACAAACTCACGGTCGTGACTAACAAAAATCAAAGTTCCTGGGTAGTTTTCTAATGCCATATTGAGCGATTCTATAGACTCCATATCCAGATGATTAGTGGGCTCGTCCATGACTAAGATGTTGGCTTTTTGCAGCATTAATTTACCGAACAACATACGGCCTTGTTCGCCTCCTGAAATGACTTTGACTGATTTGTTAATTTCGTCTCGGGAGAATAACAAACGGCCGAGTGTGCCGCGAATGACTTGTTCATCGTCGCCAGGCTGTCTCCACTGACTCATCCAATCGAATAGATTCATATTTTCTTCAAAATCTTCGGAATGATCTTGCGCGCAATAGCCGATATTCGCATTTTCAGACCATTTAATAATACCTGAGTCTGGCTCAAGTTCACTGATCAAAATTTTAAGCAAGGTCGATTTACCAATACCGTTGGGGCCGATAATTGCTAGCCGTTCACCCACTTCAAGCGCCAGCTTTAAATCGTTAAATAAAGGTTCATCAGTAAAACCTTTGCTGATGCTTTTAATTTCTAAAGCCTGGCGATGTAATTTTTTATCCTGATCAAAACGCAGAAAGGGATTGACTCGACTAGAGGGCTTGATCTCATCAAGTTGAATTTTTTCCATTCGTCTAGCGCGCGAGGTGGCTTGCTTTGCTTTGGATGCATTTGCTGAAAAGCGAGCGACAAACGCTTGAAGCTCAGAAATTTGGGCTTTTTTCTTGGCATTATCAGCATATTGACGTTCGCGTGCCTGGGTCGATGCCAGCATATATTCATCGTAGTTTCCTGGGTAAATACGCAGTTCGCCATAATCAAGGTCAGCCATATGAGTGCAAACACTGTTTAAAAAATGTCGGTCATGCGAAATGATGACCATGGTACAGTTACGTTGATTTAAAATTTCTTCTAACCAGCGAATGGTATTGATGTCGAGGTTATTGGTAGGTTCGTCAAGTAACATGATATCGGGATCAGCAAATAGAGCCTGCGCGAGTAAAACGCGTAATTTCCAGCCGGGCGCAATGGCACTCATGGAACCATCGTGTTGCTCAGTTGGAATTTCCAGACCCAGTAGCAACTCGCCCGCACGCGACTCAGCAGTATAGCCATCCATTTCGCCAAATTCAGTCTCTAGTTCGGCCACCTGCATCCCCTCTTTTTCGCTCATCTCAGGCAGCGAATAAATGCGATCACGTTCTTTTTTGATCGCCCACAATTCGGCATGCCCCATAATCACGGTGTCGATAACCGAATAGTTTTCAAAAGCAAATTGATCCTGCTGCAGTTTGCCAATACGTTCATCAGGGTCTTTACTTACTGTGCCGGCGCTAGGCTCCAGGTCGCCGCCTAAAATTTTCATAAACGTGGACTTACCGCAGCCATTAGCGCCAATCAGGCCGTAGCTATTGCCTTGACCAAACTTAACAGAGACGTTTTCAAATAAGGGCTTAGCCCCAAACTGCATAGTGATGTTGGCGGTAGATAACATATAACATTCCTAGATTGAAGTATTTTATGAAGCGAGAGGCTAGCGCAAAAAGCGCGACAGTATACCTTAAAAAGGCAGAATCAAGGAATAAACACAGGTAACTTCCCTACTTGGAAGCCAAATTGCATTGCACAGATTCGTTCTGATTGTCTACACGAATATCGAGACCAGCACGACGCAGGAAACAAAGCTGAAGGCTATAAATCCAGAAATAAGCGCCCCGCCATAATGATTTCAGCTCAATTTCCGGAAGGTTTTTCGCGTAAATCAAGGCACAGCAAAACGAGCATAGTGCGCTATATAACTGAAGCTGCAACGCGAAGTCACGCGAAAAAGACTCATAAACTTTAAGACAATCATGGCAGGGTATTTAATGAAGGCAATGCACGCTCATTCATTCGGGCACCCATAAAAATCAGTTTGCATCCAGCACCATTCATTGTCACTGCGTTTTTCAGGTAAATGTAAGCTTAATTTTTACGACTACCTTTATCTTTCGGTTTCAGCATGTCAGACAGTCCGGCAAAGGGATTATGTGTGCCTACCTGCCCTGCTGCCCCATCAGTATTATTGGTACCTTCGCCATCTAATAAACGTTGATGCTCGTTATCGTGACAATAGACGCATAACAATTCCCAATTACTGCCATCTTCTGGATTGTAATCATGGTCATGATTACGGTGGTGCACGGTCAGCTCCTGAAGATTCGCTCGCGTAAACTCTCGTGAACAGCGGCCACATATCCATGAATATAATTTAAGCGTTTTTTCTCTATAACCGGCCTCACGCTGCAATTTATTTTTTTGAGCATTGGCCACCACCTGATCCAGTTTATTTTTATCCATCACATGTATTGCCTTTTGTATTTCAGATCACATCCCCTTCATGTCATATACTCATAGCACTTGAGATTTAAGTGCGCGCCCCTTTATTTCATGGCAAGGTGAAATAAATGAAAATGGCTTGTCATTACCTCTGAATCTCAATCGCCACAGGTACAGGTATACCAGAAAACCCCTAGCTTATAAACCGACATTTTCAACGCCAGGGTGGCCTATTACGATTCGCATAGAATCAGACTTATCCCTGAGTTTTTTGCTATGAAAAGAATTTGAAATCAAACCACTCTTTGTGCCAACGTCACACGGGGATGTCTTGCATAGTCCAATTCAGTATGGATAGATTGATAGCCCTGCTCTCCAAACCATGCTCTCACTTTTTCAGCCTGATGGTATCCATGCTCCAACAACAGCCAACCATTTGCTTTTAAATATCGGGGAGCCTCGCTGATAATTTTTTTAATGTCAGCCAAACCGTTGTCTCGACTGGTTAATGCAATATCTGGCTCATAGGGCAAATCTCCCTGGAGCAAATGTGGATCATTTTCGGAAATATAAGGCGGATTGGACACGATAATATCAAAAACACTTAAATTTAATGCGCTAAACCAGTCGCTTTGTATCAGATGAACATTAGTAATGCGATTTTTTTTTGCATTATCTTGAGCTATGGCCAACGCCGCTGCGCAGCGATCCGTGGCCGTGATCTTACAAGCAGGTCGCTCTCTTGCAATCGCAAGTGCAATGGCACCACTACCCGTACCTAAATCAAGAATAGATAGGTTTTTATTTTCAGATATAAAGCTTAAGGCGCGCTCAACGAGTAATTCTGTTTCTGAACGAGGTATTAATGTTGCTGAGGTCACCTGCAAAGTGAGCGACCAAAATTCCTGATAACCCAAAATATAAGCGACAGGCTCACCTGCACTTCGGCGAGCAACAAGCTGTTCAAAAAAAACTTTCTGCTCAGCTTTAACGGAGTGATCCGGCCAAGCGTGCAGAAAAACACGAGGTTTTTTCAAGCAGTAGGCCAGTAAAATTTCAGCCTCTAAACGAGCTTCAGTTGGCGAGTTTAAGCGTAATGAAGCTTGCTTTATGAGTTGAGAGACGCAGGTCGTCATAGTAAAGCAAGCTTTAAGTTTCTGTCATTTCCGCAAGTAACTCGGCCTGGTGCTCGTGGATAAGAGGGTCAATAATAAGACCAAGATTACCGGTAACCACTTCTTCCAGTTTATATAGCGTCAGATTGATTCTGTGATCTGTCACTCGACCCTGGGGGTAGTTGTATGTTCTGATGCGCTCAGAACGGTCACCACTGCCTACCAGTTTCTTACGTTCGCTGGCTTGCTCAAATTGTTGCTTCTCTTGTTCTGCAGCGAGTAACCTCGCCTGCAGCAAAGACATGGCACGTGCTCGGTTTTTATGTTGAGAGCGCTCATCCTGACATTCCACAACCACACCGGTAGGCAAATGGGTAAGACGAATGGCGGAATCTGTTTTATTGACGTGCTGCCCTCCCGCGCCTGAGGCACGATAGGTATCGACTTTAAGATCAGCGGAATTAATTTCTATGGCTTCGACCTCATCCACTTCAGGCATCACCGCAACCGTACAGGCTGAAGTATGCACTCGCCCCTGCGACTCTGTTTCAGGCACACGCTGTACACGATGGGCGCCCGATTCGAATTTTAGTTTCGAGTAGGCATCTTGACCAATAATGCGTGAGATAACCTCTCTATAACCCCCATGCTCCCCCAGATTTTCACTGAGAACTTCAACTTGCCAGTTGTTGAGTTCCGCATAACGCAGATACATACGGAACAGATCGCCCGCAAAAATAGCAGCTTCATCGCCACCCGTACCCGCACGAATCTCCAGAAAGGTATTGCTTTGATCGTGAGGATCTGTTGGCAGCAGCAATATTTGCAGCTCTTGTTCCAAATTGTTTTTTTGCTCTGTCGCTTCGTTTATTTCTTCTTTGGCCATATCCCTGACGTCGGGATCCTCATCTTTAAGCATCTCGTTAGCCGCTTGCAAATCAGCCAAGGTGCCATTGTATCGATCAAAACACCTGACGAGAGGGGCGATTTGCGCATATTCTTTAGACAGTTCTCGGAATTTATTTTGATCGCTAATGATGTCGGACTCTGACAATAAGGCACTCAGCTCTTGCAAGCGCTCTGAGATATTTTCCAGCTTACTTCTAATGGATGCTTTCACGTTATTTATTTAATCTTATTTGTTAATCTGATCTAAACCAAAAATATGTCGGGCTGTTTCAATGACCTCAAAACGGTCATCAAATCCAGCTTGTTTCATCTGCGTACAAGGTGTATGTATCATTTTATTGGTCAAACCATGAGCAAGCCAAGCCAGTACTTTCTCTGGGTCTTCACCCTTAGCCAACATACGCTGTGCTCTGCTAAGTTCGTTATCACGGGTTTCTTCTGCTTTTTTGCGATACTCCCGAATCGTGCCAACCGCTTCCAAAGACCGCAGCCAACCCATGAATTGAATCACTTCGTGGTCAATAATTTCTTCAGCTTGCTTGGCAGCTTGCTGCCGTGAACGCAGACCTTCTTCAATAATTTCTTGCAGATCATCTACCGTATATAAATAAACATCATCAAGCTCACCTGCTTCCGATTCAATATCCCGGGGTACCGCAATGTCCACCATCAACATGGGTTGATGCTTACGTGTTTTTAACGCTCGCTCAATCGCGCCTTTGCCCAGTATAGGCAGTGGACTGCCTGTCGATGAAATGATGATATCGGCTTCGGCAAGATGCCCTGGGATATCTTGCAAAACAATAGCGTAACCATTGAATTCTTTTGCTAGCGCATGCGCCTTTTCAACCGTACGATTGGCAATAATGATGCGGCCAATACCATTTTTGTGTAAATGGCGAGCCGTCAGCTCAATGGTTTCTCCCGCACCAATCAGCAACGCGGTATGCGAGGCAAAGTCGCTGAATATTTGTTTAGCCAGGCTGACTGCAGCAAAGGCAACGGATACGGAGCTAGAACCAATGGCCGTATCAGAGCGAATCTGTTTAGCAACGGAAAAAGTATATTGAAAAAGCTTGCCGAGCAAGGTGCCGACGGTACCCGCGTCTACGGCTTGGCGATAAGCCGTTTTTATTTGTCCCAGAATTTGCGGCTCACCCAGGATTAATGAGTCCAGACCACATGCAACACGAAGCATGTGCTGCACGGCTTGCTGTTCGGGATGTGTATAAATATAGGGATCTACTTCTTCCCCACTTAATTTATGGTAATGACGAAACCAGTCGATAATCGTTGCGCTGTCTTCGTTATTTTCAGTGTGACAAACCAGCTCGGTACGATTACATGTTGATAAAATAGCCGCCTCATTAATATTGGATTGTGAGGTCAGGTCACGTAGCGCTTCCTCCAGTTTATCCTGGGAAAAAGAGACTTTCTCCCGTATTTCAACCGGAGCAGTTTTATGGTTTATTCCTAACGCAATAATTGGCATGACTTTAACTGTGGTTTAAGTTCTTGTTTTCTTTCTGCAAAAACGCTATCTTTAAAATGTGCTCTATTGAGTATTGGCTACGGCTCTTGCCATAACCCTCAAGCATTATATAGTAAGGCCAGCAGGCAATACAGGTTTTGCGATATAAACCCTTTCCCTTTAGAAAATGAAGCATAAGACCGTAGTAACTAATAACTGATCTAGCGGTCTACTGTTAAGAGTCAAGTTATTTATTCGCTGTTTTTGAATAGAATGAGTACTTATTCTTTAAATTTTAAGTACCATTGAGGAGATTTCAATGAGGTTGATGTCTATAACCGTTCCAGTATTTTTATCACTCCTGATTTTGGCAGGCTGTGCTTCTACGCCACCATTAGTGACAGACTCATCGACAAAAAAAATCACGAAACAAGCAAAGCAACAAGCACAAACCAACAAAGAAGTGAGCCGCACTCAAACTTCAGTTGCCATACCGAACTCTGAATTAACAGCAGATCAGCTTTACGACTTGCTGTTAGCCGATATTGCCGCGCGTAGAGCGCACTTGGATGTCGCTGTTCGTCTGTATAGCAAACTGGCTCAATCTACCCGGGATGCACGTCTCGCAGAAAGAGCAAGTCGCGTTGCTGTTTATGCACGAGATAATGAATCCGCATTGAGCGCGGCTCAACTTTGGGTGGAGCTAGACCCTAAAAATGATGAAGCTCGTCAGTTGTTAATCGCATTGTATATCCGCACGGGCGACGTTGATGCCGCATTAGAGCACATGGAACGTGTACTGGATAGTAACGAGTCAGAAGCAGATGGCGGCTTTATGATTGTGGCAGGGCTGTTAAGCCGTGAAAGGGATAAGCGTGCGGCTCTGGATTTAATGCAACGCCTTGTTAATCGACATCAAGATAATACCGATGCCTTATTTGCTTTAAGCCATTTAGCTCTGCGTTTGGGGGAAAATAAAGCCGCTTCCGGAGCCATTGATCAGGTTTTGCTCTTGAAGAAAGACTGGATCCCTGCCGTACTACAAAAAGCTCGTGTTTTAACTGCCTTAGGCCAGAGTAACGCCACGTTGTCTTTTCTCGAACAACAGATCAAACGTTCTCCCAATGTCGTTGACTATCGATTATTTTATGCACGTCAGTTGGCCGATGACGGTCGTATGCCTGACGCCCTGCTGCAGTTTAAAAAAATTGACAAACTTCAGCCAGATACGGAAGAAGTGATATTTGCTATAGGCTATATCGCACTACAACTGGGGCATATTGATGATGCGGAATCTTATTTTTTGCAACTCAAAAATAGCGGTAATCGAATTTTCGAGGTGGATTATTATCTTGGCCGACTTGAAGAAGAGCGAGGTAATAATGCGCAAGCGAAAAAACGGTATTCGGCTATTTCGGAAGGCGAACATTATATCAACGCGCAAATTCGAATTATTGTCATCACTGCACGTGAAGGCGATATCGATAATGCCAGGGCGTTAATCAATGCCATTAAAGCACAGCGACCCTCACAAACGCTTCGTTTGAGCCTCGTTGAAGGCGAAGTATTGATCGACGTTGAAGATTATGAAGCCGCATTTTCTGTTTATAACGAAGCATTAAAAGAGTTCCCCGACAATGCAGACTTGCTCTATGCGCGCTCTATGGTCGCCGACAAAACAGATAGACTCGACATCATGGAAGAGGATTTACGAGCGATCCTGATACGTGATCCAAACAATTCGGAGGTATTAAATGCCTTGGGTTACACTCTGGCTGATCGTACCGAGCGCTATAACGAGGCATTGAAACTGATATCACGCGCCCTGGAATTGCGCCCCAATGATTTTCATATTGTAGACAGCATGGGTTGGGTGCATTATCGCATGGGTCATTACGATAAAGCTAAAAAATATCTTAGCCGAGCTCTTGAGTTAAAAATGGATGTGGAAGTTGCCGCCCACTTAGGTGAAGTACTCTGGGTATCAGGTGAACAGGACGCCGCACGAAAAGTGTGGGCGCGAGCTTTAAAACAAACAAGCCCGACAGCTAAAAAAAATATTATTACAGAATTAATGGAACGCCTGGATAAATAGCTAAAAATTTATTTCACTGGCACCTAGCTCTTGCAAAATCTAGGTGCCATTTTTTGTTATCCTGAGCTTTTCATTTGAGATTTTATTACGCCTCATGAAACCCCACTTATATGTTGCTATCAGCTTATCGCTGCTTATAGGCGGATGCACTACAGCAGTAAAACAGGCTACGCTTGATCCCGAACAACAATATCCAGAGCATATCGAACAAGTTAAAAAAATATCCAGTTGGGTTTTAACCGGGCGGTTGTCAATACGCAATACTGAGGAAAACTGGAGCGGAACTCTACGCTGGTCTCAACAAAACAAAGATGATTTTGAGCTTCACTTTAGCGGCCCCTTGGGTCAAGGCACTATTTTGATAAAAGGGAGTCATCGTGGCGTCGTATTGAACGCTTCAGATGGCACCACACTATCTGGGAAAAGTGTTTCTGAGTTATTTGATCAACGCTTGGGTTGGCCTCTCCCTTTTGAACAATTGACTTATTGGGTGCGCGGGTTACCAGAGCCAATTCACGAACACAAAACAATCCTTGATCGTTCCGGGCGTATCGCCGAGCTGAACCAGTCACAATGGTCAATTCGTTATAAAGCTTACACAACTTTACCGGGTCGTAACGTAGCATTACCCAAGAAAGTGTATTTAAAAAAAGCGCCGTGGCAAATTAAATTAATTATTGATGAGTGGCAATACATGGACAATGAGCAAGGTTAATGCATTCAAAAAACTGGCCTGCACCGGCAAAATTGAATTTGATGTTGCGGATCACCGGTCGTAGAGACGATGGATACCATGAACTACAGACGGTTTTTCAGTTTATAGATTATGCTGATAGCTTATCCTTTTCGCTCCGGGATGATGGCATTGTGCAACGGATAAACCCGGTTCAAGGCGTCACCGAGGAGCAAGACTTAAGCATTCGCGCGGCACAACTACTGCAACAAGTCAGCGGAACACCGCAGGGCGTGGATATATCCATAAATAAAATACTGCCTATGGGCGCCGGCCTGGGTGGAGGCAGCTCTGATGCTGCAACTGTTTTGGTGGCACTCAATCACTTATGGAAGCTGGGGTTAGCTAAAGATGATTTAGCCACTCTCGGCTTGCAACTGGGTGCGGACGTGCCGGTTTTTGTGCGGGGCGAAGCGGCTTGGGCTGAGGGTGTAGGAGAAATTTTGACCTCTATCATTTTGCCCGAACCCTGGTTTTTAGTCATCGTGGTGCCCTGTCACGTTGAAACATCGACCGTTTTTTTGCACGAAGATTTGACACGGGACGCAGTTCCGATCAGAATACGCAGCTTTCTTTCAGGGGATACTGAAAATTCCTGCGAAGCGGTCGTAAAACGAGCGTATCCACTGGTCGGTAAAGCCTTGGCTTGGTTAGGGCGTCATGCTTCAGCCAGAATGAGCGGCACAGGTTGCAGTGTATTTGCCGAATTTGAGCAACGCAAAACAGCCGAGGCTGTTTTAGCTGAATTGCCTAATGAATGGCATGGATTTATTGTAAAAGGTAAGAATATTTCGCCATTAATGAATAGATTGGCTCAGGCTGAGACGTTATAATGGCGGAGTTTGTCACAGGGCTGAGGAGGGGGGTTGACAACAACCACCTAAAAACCAGCTCTGTGCATAGTGAAGTTTTTGGGGCGTCGCCAAGCGGTAAGGCACAGGGTTTTGATCCCTGCATACCCAGGTTCGAATCCTGGCGCCCCAGCCATATTTGAGACAAAATGATTCTCCAGGCGTACAAGGTGTATAGTAGTGTCCGATAATAAAATGATGGTTTTTAGCGGCAACGCGAATAGACCGTTGGCGGATGCCATTGCCAATCACTTGAGTATGCCTCTGGGTAAAGCGGTTGTCGGTAAATTTAGCGATGGCGAAGTGATGGTTGAAATCGAAGACAACGTCCGCGGTAGAGACGTTTTCATTGTACAACCGACCTGCTCACCGGCTAACGATAATTTGATGGAGTTGCTGGTCATGGTCGATGCAATGTGTCGTGCCTCAGCATTCCGCGTAACCACAGTGCTGCCTTATTTTGGTTATTCTCGGCAGGATCGACGAACACGATCAGCCCGAGTCCCCATTACAGCAAAAGTTGTTGCCAATATGTTAACCAGCGTGGGAGCGAACCGGGTACTGACCGTTGATTTACATGCAGATCAAATCCAGGGGTTTTTTGATGTGCCAGTAGACAACGTCTATGCATCCCCCATTTTGCTTGGCGATATATGGCGTCGCAACTACCACAATGTTATGGTAGTTTCACCTGATGTCGGCGGGGTAGTCAGAGCGCGAGCGTTAGCAAAACAGCTTGATGACGCCGATTTAGCCATTATAGACAAACGACGCCCACGACCTAATGAGTCAAAAGTAATGAACATTATTGGAGATGTCAAAGGTCGATCCTGTATCCTGATCGATGATCTCGTTGATACAGCAGGAACATTGTGTGAAGCTGCTCGTGCATTGAAAGAAAAAGGGGCTGAGCGCGTACTGGCCTATATTACTCATGCCGTATTATCAGGGTCAGCGGTTAAAAATATTGAACAGTCACAATTAGATGAATTGTTCGTAACCGACACCATTCCATTAAGTGATGAAGCCAAAGCCTGTTCACGTATTCGCCAGCTCAGTGTTGCTAGCATGTTGGCAGAAACAATGCGAAGAATCAGTGATGAAGAATCCGTAAGTTCAATGTATATGGACTAAATAAAGGCGTACACGAGAATAGCTACGCAGGAGGGTGTCGCCTCCTCTCGCTCACCTCGTCCTTAAAAATAGAGATACTAATAAGCGCTACGTTGAAGTGCCAGCTAAAATTTTTGACGTTATTTGGAGAACCTACTATGAGTCTAACTTTTAAATTAAGTGCAACGCGCCGTGAAAATACCGGAACAGCTTATGCGCGTCGTGCCCGGCACGCGGGTAAGGTGCCAGCCATCGTCTATGGCGCAGGCAAAGCCCCGATGAATATTACTTTAGAACATCATTTGATCTTGGCTAATATTGAGCATGAGTCATTTTTTACTCAAATCCTTGATGTCACATGTGATGGTCAAAGTGAAAAAGTCGTATTGAAAGACCTGCAACGTCATCCTAGCAAAGCGATTATTATGCACATGGACTTTCAAAGAATTTCAGATACAACCAAAATACGAATGCATATCCCTCTTCATTTTATTGGCGAAGACATTGCGCCAGGTGTCAAACAATCAGGCGGTATCATTGCCCATTCAGCCAATCATGTTGACGTGCTGTGTTTAGCCAAAGATCTACCTGAGTTCATCGAAGCTGACGTGTCTGCTCTAGAATTAGGTGAGGCACTGCATTTAACTGATCTCAAATTACCTGAAGGTGTCGAGTTACTGGCATTACAACAAGGTGATGATCACGACTTAACGGTTGCAATAATAAACAAACCTCGTGGTGTCGCAGATGAAGATGATGCCGCTGAAGCCGAAACAGCAGAGCCATCCGAACCCAACCCAAGTGAGTAAATTGTTTTTTGACAGAAATACAACTCATTGTTGGCCTTGGTAATCCAGGTAGTGAATACGAAAAAACGCGTCATAACGCCGGTTTTTGGCTGCTTAATGCCTTAGCCAGCCAACACAGCCAAACGTTTCGCAAAGAAAATAAATTTTCCGGTGAAGCCTGCAAAATCAGCCTGCAAGGAAAAGAATGCTGGCTGCTTAAACCGCAGACCTTTATGAATCGTAGCGGCCAAGCGGTTGCTGCTCTGGCAACGTATTACAAAATCCCTCGGCAAAATATATTAGTTGCTCACGATGAGCTGGATTTGTTACCCGGCACCGTACGTTTTAAGCAGGCAGGAGGGCATGGTGGTCACAATGGCTTACGTAGCTTAATCGCCGCCCTCGGTGGCAATGATTTTGCCCGCTTGAGAATAGGCATAGGCCACCCCGGCCAAAGCTCAGAAGTTTCGCGATATGTCTTACATGAAGCGAGCAAACTTGATAAACAAGAACTTGACGTCGCTATCGCCGATGCTATTGGTGTACTACCATTAGCCGCACAAGGTGAACACCAAAAATTAATGAATCAGTTGCACAGTAAATAAGGGACGGCTATGGGTTTTAAATGTGGCATTGTAGGTTTGCCGAACGTAGGAAAGTCAACGCTGTTTAATGCCTTGACAGAATCCGGCATTGAGGCCGCAAACTATCCATTTTGTACCATTGAACCCAATGTCGGTATGGTCTCTGTGCCTGACTCTAGAATGCAAATCTTAGCGGAAATAGTTAAGCCGCAAAAAATCATTTCTACGGTAATGGAATTTGTTGATATTGCCGGACTGGTCGAAGGTGCATCCAAGGGCGAAGGCTTAGGCAATCAGTTTTTAGCCACCATCCGCGAAACCCACGCCATCGCCCATGTGGTACGTTGTTTCATCGATGACGATATCACGCATGTTTCTGGCAACATTGATCCCTTACGGGACATCGAGATCATTGACACTGAACTGGCTCTAGCCGACTTGGACTCGGTAGAAAAAAATATTCTACGTACTGCAAAATTAGCAAAAAGTGGTGATAAGGATGCAAAAATTCGTCTGACCTTGCTAGAGCAAGTACAGGCACACCTGAACGAAGCGCTGTCGGTTCGTTCCATGGCGCTGAACGCAGATCAACGTTTAATATTGAGCGACTTATGCCTGCTCACGGACAAACCCACCATGTTTGTCGCCAACGTTGCTGATGATGGCTTTACCGATAACCCCTGGCTAGATAAAGTACGCGAACATGCGGCAAAACAAGGCGCCTCCGTCGTACCAGTTTGTGCAGCGATAGAAGCAGACATTGTCGAGCTTGCCGACGAAGATAAAGCGGAGTTTTTGGCTGATTTAGGCTTAGAAGAACCGGGACTCAATCGAGTGATTCGTGCCGGCTATGAACTGCTTAACTTGCAAACCTATTTCACCGCCGGCGTTAAAGAAGTACGTGCCTGGACAATCAAAAAAGGTACCACAGCCCCCCAATCAGCGGGCGTCATCCATACTGATTTTGAGAAAGGCTTTATTCGCGCAGAAACCATAGCATACAAAGATTTTGTTCAATATCAGGGTGAAGCAGGTGCCAAAGAAGCCGGAAAATGGCGTTCAGAAGGTAAAGATTATATTGTTACCGATGGTGATGTCATCCATTTTCGCTTTAACGTCTAAAAAAAGCGTGCTGTAACCTCGTAATAAATTTTCGACCTCCCTGTCAACACGAAGTGTCAGATTAAGTCTAGACTGATTCATCGAATCAATGATCTTGCGCATCCCAAAACAGGTTGATATCGACGGGATAGTACACATCCGTTTCAACCACGAAGGAGCCACGGCGCGTTTGTCATGTTTCGCCAGGCTTTATTCCGAGTAAAACTTTATATTTTTGACAAGAATCGCTTTATACTTGAAATTTAAATCACAAGCGAGAGGGAGAAAAAGAATGTCGGATCCAGAAATACCACAAAAATCACCTTATATTATTGAACTTGATGCCGGAGATTATTACTGGTGTAGTTGTGGCAAAAGTTCTAAACAGCCTTTTTGCGATGGTTCTCACCAAGGTTTAGGGTTTTCGCCGGTAAAGTTTAGCCTGGAAAAAAATGAAGTTGTCTCATTGTGTGGCTGTAAGCATGCGAAAAAGCCTCCTTTTTGTGACGGTAGCCACAATCAAGTTTGACAAAAAAAGCCGGAGCATAATGGCTCCGGCTTAGCTTGCAAATGGCCTCAACCATTATTTAGAAGTAAACTCTGGATAGGCCTCCATTCCACAATCAACGAAGTCCATACCTTCTTCTTCTTCTTCTTCGCTAACGCGAAGACCCATTACAAGTTTAATGAGACCCCAGACAATCAGGCTGGTTACAAAAACCCAGGCAAAAATGACTCCAATGCCGGTAAGCTGAGCAACCAACGTTGCATCGGGATTGGAGAGCAATACTGCAAACAACCCCCAAATGCCGACGCTACCATGTACCGAAATCGCGCCAACAGGATCGTCAATTTTAATTTTATCAAGCGCGATTATGGAGAAAACGACGATCATGCCACCCACAGCGCCAATCAACAAGGCAAGTTGAGGACTAGGCGTAAGGGGTTCTGCGGTAATGGCAACCAGGCCGGCTAATGCACCGTTAAGTGTCATCGTTAAATCTGCTTTGCCGAACATTAACCTGGCGGTTATCAAGGCTGCGATAACCCCACCTGCTGCCGCTGCATTAGTATTTACAAAAATCAGGGCAACGGCATTGGCTTCACCCACGTCGGACAGTTTCAATTCTGAACCGCCATTAAAACCAAACCAACCCAGCCAAAGAATGAAAGTCCCTAATGTCGCTAAAGGTAAGTTGGCACCTGGAATTGGGTTAATACGGCCATCCTTACCATATTTTCCTTTGCGAGCCCCTAAAAGCAGTACTCCTGCTAATGCTGCAACTGCACCGGTCATGTGAACGACACCTGAACCCGCAAAATCAAGGAACCCCAGCTCATTAAGAAAACCACCGCCCCATTTCCAGAAACCTTGCACGGGATAAATGAAGCCAGTCAAGACAACGCAGAACGTTAAAAAAGCCCACAGCTTCATTCGCTCTGCAACGGCACCAGAGACTATAGACATGGCTGTCGCAACAAATACAACCTGGAAGAAAAAATCGGAGAGCTTGGAATAATACGGTGCGTCATCGCCTCCTGCTGTCACTAGTTCTGCAGTATGATCGGTTAGACCAAAAACACTAAACCCAGGTATGAATGAACTAATCGGGTCACCGTACATAATATTATACCCACATATCAAATACATGGTGCAGGCGATAGCATACAAGGCGATATTTTTGGTTAGAATTTCTGTAGTATTTTTCGCTCTTACTAATCCAGCTTCAAGCATGGTAAAGCCTGCTGCCATCCACATTACAAGTGCACCACACACGAGAAAGTAGAATGTATCAAGCGCATATTTTACTTCTAATATTGCTTCCACTTTTCTATCTCCAAATCAAATAATTAAGTAAGCTTTTATTTTTTTTATAGCGCCTCTGAACCGGTTTCACCTGTCCGTATGCGAACGGCTTGCTCAAGGGCAAAAACAAAAATCTTTCCATCGCCAATTTTCCCGGTGTTCGCCGCTTTGGTGATCGCTTCAACAACTTGCTCTGTTAAATTTTCATCGACGGCAATTTCGACTTTGACCTTGGGCAAAAAATCGACTACGTATTCAGCACCACGATATAATTCGGTGTGTCCTTTTTGCCTGCCGAACCCTTTAACTTCTGTAACGGTAATGCCCTGAACACCTATTTCCGACAGAGCTTCCCGCACATCATCGAGCTTAAAAGGTTTAATGATTGCGGATATTAGTTTCATTGACCCATCTCCTGGTTCGATCTATTAAATAACGAATCGTGCTTTAATTTACACTGTATATATTTTTCTACAGAATGAATGAACACGAATTAAAATGCCCAGCTTAAGTAACGCATTAACCATACCATAAATGTTGTCTTTTAAAAACAACAGTTTATTAGCTTTGTATCCATAATATCTACTTGCATACACCGAAAAAACTACTCTTCTTTAAGCAGACCGCTTTATTTTAGCGCATAAAGTGCACCTTGTCTTAGGACGAGTATAATTCTGGAAAATCAACTAAACTGGATAAACATAGAAAAAGGAACAAAAAATGAACCCTAAAATACTGGATGACCTCGCTAACCGACTTGCTGAACTTGTACCTGGCGGTGTAACGGATATCCCTAAGGACATTGAAAAAAACATGCGCGCCCTACTACAAGCAAAACTCAGCGATCTTAATTTGGTTACACGCGACGAATTTAATGTTCAGCAAAAGGTGCTTGCCAATACTCGGCAGCAAGTCATCTTGTTAGAGGAAAAAATAAGCGCATTGGAAAAAAACAACTCAGAAAAAGCTTACAATGAAAAATAATATTGCCTGACAGACTAAATTCATTCTCTTCGACATAATAGAGGGTATGAATTTTGCCATTGCTTATTGTCGCGCCCTTGTTGGCGCCTCTGCTCCATTAGTTACGGTTGAGGTTCATCTGGCTAATGGTCTGCCTTCTTTTTCCATAGTAGGATTGCCAGAAACGGCGGTCAAAGAAAGCAAAGACCGTGTTCGGGCTGCCTTATTAAATAGCCACTTTAAATTTCCGAGACAACGTATCACGGTAAATCTTGCGCCTGCTGATATACGTAAAGAAGGGAGCCGTTTCGACCTGGCTATTGCCATTGGTTTATTGGCCGCGTCAGGACAAATTCCGAATACAGAACTGAATCAATATGAATTCATTAGTGAACTTGCGCTAAATGGTGTGCTTCGCCCTGTTACAGGTGCGTTAGCAATCGCTGCACAAGCAAAAACCAGCGGCCGAATCATCGTACTACAGCAAGACAATGCAGCAGAAGCAACACTGGTGCCTAATATAAAAACGATCGCGTGTAGTCACTTACTTGAATTATGCGCGCATCTTCACCATCAGCAACGCCTACCGCCACTTCCGCATAGTGAACCCAAAATATCGGCAACAAGTACAACAACACAGCAACCTGATATGTCTGAAGTGATTGGCCAGACGCATGCCAGAAGAGCACTGGAAATTGCAGCAGCCGGCGGACACAACCTGATTATGATTGGCCCTCCAGGAACAGGAAAAACGATGTTAGCCAGTCGTCTACCCTCTATTCAGCCTCAGCTTACTGTGGATGAAGCGCTTGAAACCGCCGTGATTCATTCCGTTGCTTCTTTAGGGTTCCATCCGGGTCATTGGCGTAACCCACCTTTTCGTGCGCCGCATCACACCAGTTCAGCGGCCGCGCTTGTGGGGGGTGGCTCTATTCCGCAACCGGGTGAAGTTTCTCTTGCACACAATGGAGTGTTATTTCTGGATGAGTTTACAGAATTTAATCGACATGTTCTCAATGTACTGCGCGAACCCCTTGAAGCCGGTCGTATTGTGATTTCTCGGGCGCAAGGTCAAGCTGAGTTTCCGGCTCAATTTCAACTTGTTGCCGCAATGAACCCTTGTCCTTGTGGTTATTTAAATGATCACAGCGAACGCTGTCATTGTACGGCCGAACAAATTAAAAAATATCGTAACCGTGTCTCTGGTCCCTTGCTTGACCGTATTGATTTGCATATTGAGGTACAGAGAAATACGGCTTCTTTACTCTCAATCACTGACCCGTGTAAAGTCAAAAAGGAAGAAAGTAGCGCCCGTATTCGGCAACGGGTCATCGCGGCGAGAGCAAAGCAAATCGAACGCACTCGTTATCTTAATAGCCGACTCACAACTCAAGATCTTATTGCTCATTGTCAATTACAGCAAGAGGATCACCATTTGTTGGAAACTGCAATTGAAAAATTGCAGCTTTCAGGGCGTGCATTTCAGCGTATATTGAAGGTAGCCAGAACCCTGGCTGATTTAGATAACCAAGACAAAATACTAAGAACACACCTTACAGAAGCAATAAGTTATCGCCAACTAGATCGTGGTGTGAGCTAGGATTATGCCGCTTTCGCCATTTGCTTTGCCATTTCATTAAAGCCTTCACAATCTTCAAGCAAGCGATTCATTGCCATCAAAGTTTGTATTTCTGTTAAGCCCAATTGGGTTAATAATGCTTCCGGTATATCTGGACAGTGCATATCACCCATGTTATGGCCTTTCAATATATAATCTGCAAGCGTTATTATTTGTGCGTAGGCAGCATGCTCACCATCGTAGTCAGGGGCATGATGCTGTCGCGTTGCGACTATTATTTCTTCCGGTAAACGCCATTTCTCCATCAGCAGCGCACCGACTTCTGTGTGCGTTATATTAAATATTTGCATCTCCAGCTCGCTAACGGGGGTTGCTGGATTAGCTAATACCAATTCATTTAGCAAAGTGAACTCATGTTTAAATAGGTAGCCCATTAGTAAATGACCAAAATTATGTAATAAACCTGATAAATAAACTAAGCCGTGATTAAATTGATGACTTTCTTTTGCTTCGCTGGCCAAGTTTTGAGCCAGAGCAGCACTATATATCGCATGTCGCCAATGATTCCCTAAACCAAGCGGCCCTAGCTGTTGAACCTTAAAAGATTTCGCTGTCGCTAAACCGAGTGAAAGATTCATGACCATACTGAAGCCCAACACCCGAGAAATGGCAGTTTGTATACTATCAATTTTACCTTGATAATTAAAAAGAGGAGAACGAGCATAGCGTAATATTTGTGCAGACAAGCTAGGATCAATTTCTATAATCGTTGCTAATTCTGGTATACCGGCACTTTCATCGGAAGAAAGTTGAAAAATTTTTTGTGCTAATTCTGGCATGGGAGGGAGCTGATTCAGATCTTTGACCAAGTCTCGTAAATCGCTAACCTGCGCAGTCTTTGCTACTGGTGCTTCTTCAACATCCACCCGTTCTTGATATAATGGTTCTGAAAATTCCGATACCAGTGAGGCATGGCGTTGAAACTGTAGAAAATCACGATAAGCAAAACTGATTAATAAATTATTATCACCGCCCAACATATAAATTTTATCGGCATTAATCAGTTTATCATTCATGATGGTACGCAAGCCAAATGCTTCGCCCAGTGGGGGAACAAACGCCAAATCACCATCAGAAAGCATAGTGATCAGTTGTTCTTTAGTAGCCAGCGCAACGTCTCGTCCCAGAAGTTGAGATAAGCGCAGTGCATTCAAGCCCATGTGTGAAGATGTAATCGCTAACATGAGACCAAATTGATCAACTAGGGGGATGGCTCTAAACACAATTTCAGGCGATATGCCCATTTGTTGCGCCGCTTCATAACTCGATTCGAAGTTTGCAAGTTTATGTACTTTATATTCAACCTGTTGCTGATCAAGATAACGAATCACTGTAGCTACGACATTCATGCAAAACCTCGGTAATCCGCTAAAAGCTGGTCGTCTTTTCGCAAAGACGATCAATGATGAAAAATAATGCTTACCAGAGTTATCGTCCTGTTTAAGGTGCACTTTAATCTAGGTTTAACTGATTTTCAGCTAAAGTATTATTTTCGTAGCATAAGATTTGAACTAGGAGCCTGTCAGACGTAGGTGATCGTCACCCAGGGTCTCGGCACCCCTGCGGGGTGAAAGCTATTTTGCAGCAAATTCATTCTAAGTCCAATAGGCTCCTAGGGTTCCTCATCCAGCCCCAGTTCAGGCCACATTTCATCGACTCTCTCTTTAACACGGTGATCCATAGCGATAGGCCGACCCCATTCTCGTGAAGTTTCACCCGGCCATTTATTTGTCGCATCCCAGCCCATCTTTGAACCCAGGTTAGCAACAGGTGAAGCAAAATCTAAATAATCTATTGGGGTATTCTCAATTGTTGTCGTATCACGAACGGGGTCCATTCTGGTTGTCATCGCCCAGATGACATCCTTCCAGTCGCGAACATTAATATCGTCATCGGTCACAATTACAAATTTGGTATACATGAATTGACGCAAAAAAGACCAAACTCCCATCATCACTCTTTTGGCGTGACCCGGATACTGTTTTTTAATACTGACAATCGCCAGGCGATAAGAACAACCTTCTGGTGGTAAATAAAAATCGATAATTTCAGGATATTGTTTTTGTAAAATAGGAACGAAAACTTCATTTAAGGCCACACCCAATATTGCGGGTTCATCGGGCGGCCTACCAGTATAAGTACTATGATAAATAGGATCGCTGCGATGCGTTATGGTGGTGATGGTAAAAACAGGAAATTTTTCAACTTCATTGTAATAGCCAGTATGATCGCCGAAAGGCCCTTCCAGCGCTTCGTCTCCCGGTTGTAAATAACCTTCCAAAACAAATTCGGCGCTCGCCGGTACTAATAAATCGTTGGAATGGCATTTTACCAGTTCCGTTTTTGACCCTCTTAATAGGCCGGCAAAAGCATACTCAGATAAAGAATCTGGTACAGGCGTCACGGCGGCTAGAATAGTGGCCGGATCAGCGCCTAAAGTCACCGAAACTGGGAAGGGTTCACCCGGATGCGCTTGTTGCCACTCCAGGTAATCCAAAGCGCCGCCACGATGAGATAACCATCTCATAATAACCTTGTTACGAGCAATTACTTGTTGACGATAAATTCCAATATTCTGGCGCTCTTTGAGTGGACCCTTGGTGACAACCAGCCCCCAGGTTATAAGTGGGCCTGCATCGCCTGGCCAGCAGGTTTGAATGGGCAGTTGTGACAAGTCAACTTGCTCGCCCTGAAGAATATGCTCATGACAGGGGGCAGAATGGACTGTCTTGGGCGCCATATTTAATACTTTTTTAAATATGGGTAGTTTCCCCCAGGCATCTTTCATTCCACGAGGTGGCTCGGGCTCTTTGAGAAAAGCCAGTAATCGCCCCACCTCTCTTAATGCCGATACCGATTCCTGACCCATCCCCAGTGCAACTCGAGCAGGCGTGCCAAATAAATTAGCTAACACCGGAAACGGGCTTCCCTTTACATTCTGGAACAGCAAAGCAGGGCCGCCACGGCGTAATACCCGGTCGCAAATCTCGGTCATTTCCAGGTTGGGATCTATTTCTTTGTTAATTCGTTTTAATTCCCCTCGTGTTTCCAAGCCAGAGACAAAATCTCGAAGATCCCGATATTTCACAAGCTTATACCCTCTTCAGTAGAGCTAAAAAATGTTTTTAACAATTGACAAAACGAATAGTTATGCACAACCGAGCGGTTTGCTCTGGAATGCAGCGCCTTAGAAAACAATAGTAAATCTCAAGAAAGGTTTCGCTCATATGTTATTGTTTTTAAATTAAATTACATATTTGAAGTGTAGGGGTTACTCAATGTCAGCAAAAAGCGACATTATTTTCATAGCTTTTAATCCACAAAGTTATCCACAGGCCGATGTTGAGTCTCCAGAGACAACGCCACTATGGCGTAATAATGCATCTATTTGTGGTTCCCTGCCACGAAATTCCACAAATAATTCCATGGGGTCTCGTGAGCCGCCCTGCTCAAGCAAGGTCGATAAAAATCGCAAACCCGTCTCTTTATCAAAGATTCCATTTTCTTCAAATTGTGCAAAAACGTCTGCAGATAGGACTTCTGCCCATTTATAGCTGTAATAACCCGCAGCATACCCGCCTGCAAAAATATGGGCAAAACTATGGGGGAATCGATTAAACGAAGGGGGTCGAATGACAGACACATCCTGGCGCACTGATTCCAGCACGTCATAGATTGCAATGTCCTGTCCAGGCATCAAGCTCATATGCATACGAAAATCAAATAATGAAAATTCAAGCTGCCTTAACATTTGCATGCCAGACTGAAAATTTTTCACTGACAAAAGTTTTTTATATAAATCATCGGGTAAGGGTTCCCCTGTCTTGTAATGGCCAGAAATTTCTTTGATAACTTCTTTTTCCCAGCACCAATTTTCCATAAACTGACTGGGCAGTTCGACTGCGTCCCAAGGGACACCGCTGATACCTGAAACACTGAATTCATCGACCTGAGTTAACATATGATGTAAGCCATGACCAAACTCATGAAATAGCGTTAAAACTTCATCGTGAGTAAACAGCGCTGGATCCTGTCCTGCTGGTGGTGAAAAATTACACACTAAATAAGCCACGGGCAGCTGCACATGCTCACCGACTTTACGTCGTGCGATACAATCGTCCATCCAGGCACCTCCTCGTTTTTGTGAGCGCGCATAGAGGTCTAAATAAAATTGACCTCGAACATCGCCATCTCGCTCTCTGATTTCGAAAAAACGAACGTCTTTGTGCCATACGTCGATACCCTGAAGCTCAACGACAGTAAGATCATACAAACGTTTGAGTAAAGCAAACATACCATTAAGTACTTTATCAGCAGGGAAATAAGGTTTGAGTTCTTCTTGGCTGATTGCGTAGTGATCCTGACGCAGCTTTTCACCGTAATACAGCATGTCCCAAGCTTCTATTTCTTGCAGATTATGTTGTGTTTCAGCATAGCGTCGCAATTCATCAAGCTCCTCTTTTGCTAACGGTTTGGAGCGTTGCGCCAAGTCTGTTAAAAAAGCCAAAACCTGCTCGGTTGATGCTGCCATTTTTGTCGCTAGTGAATACTCTGCATAATTTTCATAACCCAATAAGACAGCCAGCTGGTAACGCAGTGCAACAATTTTTTCCATAACTGGCGTATTATCCCAACGACTATCCCCTTCGTCGGAAGCTCGTGTAACAAAAGCGCGGTACATTTCTTCTCTTAACTTTCGGTTATCTGCATAACTCATGACAGCAAAGTAACAGGGATAATCCAGTGTCAATAGCCAGGTGGGGTCTTTAGGTTGAGAATTTGAACCTGAATGTTCCTCTGCAGCATGTTGCTTGGCGATCGTCAGTGCAGTCTCAGGTAAACCGGCCAAATCTTCTTTATCAACGATCCATTTTTTCCAGCCCTCGGTGGCATCCAAAACATTTTCGCTGAACTTGCTGCTTAGCGCTGATAGCTCTTGTACTATTTTTTTATACTTTTTTTTATCCGTTTCCGGCAAATCAATACCGGATAGACGAAAATCTCTCAAGCCATTTTCAATGATTTTTTTCTGGGTACGGCTATAATCAGCATAATTCGTACTGGCTGCTATTGACTTAAATGCTTTACACAAGGCTTCGTTTTGTCCCATTTCCGTTGCGTAAGCACTGAGCTTAGGCAGGCAAGCATTATAGGCTTCTCGCAGTGCCTCGGAATTGACTACGGAGTTCATATGACTGATTGGCGACCAGGTACGGCTTAACATATCTTCCATCGCCTCCAGAGGTGCTAATAAGTTAGCCCAGGTATAGACTTTATTCTCTCTTAGCAATGAATCTAGTTTTTTCCTGTTGTCATCCAGTAAGGTGGTAATGGCAGGCTCCGCCTGTTCTGGCGAAAGTTGACTGAATACGGGGAGGCCAGTCGCATTTAAAATAGGGTTTTCCATTTGTGTGATCCTAAGTTATCCAGTAATTAATGATAGACTGCTTTCTTTCAATAAGCACCATGGGGCAAATGGACAAGAATACGGCACACCCTTACGATAGATTGACCCCGGACACCTTGCTACAGGCAATAGAAAATGCAGGGTATCATAGTGATGGTCGAATTCTGGCGCTCAATAGTTATGAAAACAGGGTATACCAAATTGGTATTGAGGACACCTCTCCTATCATCGCTAAATTTTATCGTCCTGGTCGCTGGTCTGATGACGCCATCCAGGAAGAACACGTTTTTACCTGCGCTCTCGCCGAAATAGATATTCCAGTTGTTGCGCCCTTGAAAAATGAAGAAGAGCAGACTCTCTTTGAATATCAAAATTTTCGTTTTGCATTGTACCCTCGACGGGGCGGTCGATGGCCGAGTCTGGATACGGAAGATAATCTATTATGGATCGGTCGATTTATCGGTCGCATCCATGCTCTTGGTGCGATAACACAATTTAAACACAGAGAAACCATTAACGTTAATACTTTTGGCCAGCGCAACCTAGACTACCTCGCGAAAAATGATGTTATCCCTCTGGAATACCGTACCCGTTATCTTGATACAGCGCAATCATTGTTAGACAAAATGGCACCTGTTTTTATTTTTTTTTCAGAACAAAAAGACTGGATTCGCCTACATGGTGATTGTCACGCTGGAAATATTTTGTGGACTGATGATCACGGACCTCATTTTGTTGATTTTGATGACTGCCGTAATGGGCCGGCAATACAAGATCTGTGGATGCTTGCAGATACAACGGGCTTTGACATTCCGCAAACTGCACTTAATCTCATTATTGAAGGCTATGAAGAGTTTCACCCTTTTGATTATCGCCAACTAAAGCTGATAGAACCACTACGATCATTAAGATTCATTCACTATTCTACCTGGTTGGCCAGACGATGGCAGGATCCCGCTTTTCCCATGCACTTTCCCTGGTTTGCAGAGTCTCAATATTGGGCAGAGCAGATTCAGCTATTAGAGAGTCAGTATTCTAAATTCGATTAATTGAATTGATCAGTAACGGCTCAGATGCCATAATCAAACGTATAATGACAAATCATTACAACCTGATCTGTATCGGCGGTGGCAGTGGTGGACTCGCTGCGGCGCGGCGCGCTGCACAGTACGGTGCCCATTGTGCCGTTATCGAAAATAATCAATTAGGAGGAACCTGCGTTAATGTAGGTTGCGTACCTAAAAAAGTGATGTGGTATGCGGCTCAAACGGGACACCTTCTCAGCAATGCAGGCGATTACGGTTTTAGCTTCAGTAATACCGCCTTTGATTGGTCTGTTCTCTACACTAATAGGCAACGTTATATTGAAAGATTGAATGAAATATATCGGAGTTCATTAGCTGATGCGAAAATTACCCATATTCAGGGCAGCGCTACTTTTGTTTCGGCAAAAACGATCCAGGTGAATCAACAAACCTATACCGCGGATCATATTATAATTGCTACGGGTGGCAAACCCCAGATACCCAATATGCCGGGTGCTGAACACGGCATTACCTCCGATGGTTTTTTCGAACTTCGAGCACAACCGGAACACGTCGCCATTATTGGCTCAGGTTATATCGCAGTTGAATTAGCGTGCTTACTTCGTTCATTGGGCAGCGATGTCACATTATTAGTGCGTGGTTCCAAAATATTATCTTGTTTTGACGCGGTATTGAGCGCAGGTTTAACTGAAGCAATGTTAAATAACGGCATCAATATATTTTTTGATACGCAACTATCACGTCTTACAAAAAAAGAACAACAACTGACTTTACACCGTACACAGCAAGATCAGCTCTATGAGGTCGATTGTTTAATATGGGCCATAGGCCGTTCACCCAACACCGCAACCTTGAACCTTGCCGTGGCAGACATCGATACCGATAACTCTGGCTTTATCACCTGCGATGAATTTCAAAATACCAACCAAAGTAAAATATATGCGATCGGTGATGTGACCGGACGTACTGCGTTGACCCCCGTTGCCATTGCGGCAGGTCGTCATCTTGCGGATCGTTTATTTGATGGAAAAACAAATGCACGCCTGGACTACAGTTACATTCCTACTGTCGTGTTTAGTCATCCCGCAATAGCAACGATAGGACTCACAGAAGAAGAGGCACGTGCTATACACGGAAAATCGGTTCGGATCTATCAAACTCGTTTTACCCCAATGTCTTGTGCGCTTTCTGAACACAAGCAAAAAACAGCGATGAAATTAATCACGGTCGGCACTCAAGAAAAAATTATTGGCTGCCATATTTTGGGTGAGGGCGCTGATGAAATGCTGCAAGGTTTTGCTGTTGCCATCAAGATGGGTGCAACAAAATCGGATTTTGACAACACCGTAGCCATTCATCCGACTAACTCTGAAGAACTAGTAACATTAAAATAAGGAAATTTTATGGCTACTCGTGCGTTTAAAGGATTAACACCCACGCTGGGGCATCACGTCTATGTCGATGACCAAGCTATGCTCATTGGCGATGTGACCATTGGCGATGACTGTTCTTTTTGGCCTTTTGTCGTTGCGCGAGGTGACGTGCAAAAAATTACAATTGGCGCTCGCACCAATATTCAAGATGGTTCGGTATTGCACGTTACCGCTGACAATCATTTTAATCCCGGTGGATTTGAGCTGAGTGTCGGTAATGATGTCACGGTTGGGCATCGTGCCGTGCTCCATGCTTGCACCGTTAAAAGTTATTGTTTGATTGGCATGGGTGCAGTAATTCTCGATGGCGCGATTATTAATGAAAAAAGCCTCATCGCCGCAGGCAGCATTGTCAGCCCTGGCAAAGAACTTGAAGCGGGCTATCTTTGGATGGGGCAGCCCGCAAAAAAAGTACGCCACCTAACAAAAAAAGAACTGGAATACCTTGAGTTTTCAGCTCAACATTATGTAGAACTAAAAAATGTATACCTGGATGAGAGATGAAAAAATAGAAATTACTCATTCATATTTTCATAGCATGCAAAGTGAGTAAACCACCGTTCGACAAACCCTTTCCGCCTATGATGAATGGTAATTTAAATTGATCAGGTGATACAATATCCTTATTTTTTGCCGTTTTTTCACCCTTTTTCTACATTTCGTTGATATAACTATGCTGCGATTAACTGAAATCCAACTCCCTTTTGAGCACTCAACTGACGCTCTCAAAAAGGCCATACTTGAGCATCTTGAACTTGACGAAAGTGCATTATCGACTTTTATAATTGTTAAACGCAGTATTGATGCACGCAAAAAAAATAACATTTTATTTATTTATGCTGTGGATATCGGCATCAAGAATGAAAACGAAATACTAGAAAAATTTTGCAATAATAAACAACTCCGAATCGCGCCTGATCGTGATTATCATTTCGTTGCCCAAGCCCCTGAAAAGCTTGAAGCCCGACCCATCATTATTGGTACAGGCCCCTGCGGTATTATGGCAGGGCTGGTTCTTGCGCAAATGGGTTTTAAGCCAATCATGGTTGAACGAGGGAAAAAAGTACGAGAGAGAACTAAGGATACTTGGGGTTTATGGCGTCAAGGGCAACTACATCCCGAATCTAATGTCCAATTTGGTGAAGGAGGAGCCGGTACCTTTTCAGATGGAAAATTGTATAGCCAAGTCAAAGACCCCAGACACCTGGGCCGTAAGGTACTGAACGAATTTGTCAAAGCCGGTGCGCCAAAAGAGATTCTCTATATCAGCAAACCGCACATCGGTACATTTCGCCTCGTTGGTATGTTAGAGAAAATTCGTGGCGAGATAGAACGGCTTGGCGGTGAATTTCGTTTTTCAAGTCGTGTTTCGGATTTCTCTATTCAGCAAGAACGCATAACAGGAATTGTATTTGAAAGCGGCGAGCACCTCTCAGGTGATCATGTTGTCTTGGCTATTGGGCATAGTGCTCGCGATACGTTTCAACGCCTTCATGACCGGGGCGTCTATATGGAAGCAAAGCCTTTTTCTATCGGGCTGCGTATTGAGCACCCGCAATCGCTCATTGATCAATGTCGCTTTGGCAAATTCGCCGGACACCCTGATTTGGGGTCTGCCGACTATAAATTAATACATCATTGTACAAATGGTCGTAGTGTTTATAGTTTCTGCATGTGTCCAGGCGGTACGGTTGTTGCCGCGACCTCTGAAAAAAGGTGTGTCGTTACGAACGGTATGAGTCAATATTCTCGCAACGAAAAAAATGCCAACAGCGGTATTGTTGTCGGGATTACGCCCGAAGATTTTCCCAGTAAGCAACCGCTGGCAGGCATTGATTTGCAACGACAACTGGAGCAGCATGCTTTTGAGTTAGGCGGAAAAAACTATGCCGCTCCCTGTCAATTATTGGGAGATTTTCTTCAGGGAAAAGCCTCTACAAAACTTGGGTCAGTTCACCCTTCTTACACACCTGGCGTTCACCTCACTGATCTCAGCAACTTGTTGCCCAGCTATGTAACGGTGGCCATTCGCGAAGCGCTGCCCGTTTTCGATAAAAAAATAAAAGGGTTTGCCATGCACGACGCCCTGCTCACGGCTGTTGAAACACGCACGTCCTCTCCGGTACGCATCAAACGAGACAAAAAAAGTTTCCAAAGTATTAATGTCCAAGGTCTCTATCCTGCGGGGGAAGGTGCCGGTTATGCTGGTGGTATTCTCTCTGCGGCAATAGATGGTATTGCTGTCGCTGAAGCAATCGCGCTTGATATTGTATCTGGCGACCAAAAATAATGATACCAAGTTACAAAACCATTCGCTCTGTGGATAACAGCCAATATAAAAAAATCAACAAACTGGCGCACTCCGCACGAGAAAGACGAAAACAAAAAATAACGTTACTCGACGGCATTCATTTGCTTAATGCACTTGCCGATACCAACGGTGATATAGAACTCATTATCTTGCGCCAGAATGAAGAAAATTCACCTGAAATAAAAAGCTGCCTGGGCCGTTTCCCACGCGCTCCCATCCTAATTTTCAGCTCCGCACTATTCGCCGCTGTTTCTCCCGTTGAAACACCGACAGGTATTTTGGCCTTATATAAAACCAGAACTTCTAGACCAGAACAAAACGATTGCGCTGTCTTACTGGAAAACATTCAAGACCCCGGTAACTTAGGCGCCATTTTTCGTACTGCTGCGGCAGCAGGTGTGGATACTATTTATCTCTCAAAAGGATGCGCTGAAGCTTGGTCTCCCAAAGTGCTGCGAGCTGCGATGGGCGCACATTTTATTTTGGCGATCGAAGAACAACAAGACCTCGCACGAATATGTTTTGATTTCCCCTTAAGCATTGCAACACAACTTGATGCCAGCAACTCACTTTACGATCTAGACCTCAGTAGTGACCGTACAGCCTTTCTCTTTGGCAACGAAGGCAGTGGTTTAAGTCACTCTCTGGCATCCCAAGCAACACATAACATTAAAATTCCAATGCATGGAAAAATAGAATCACTTAACGTTGCGGCTACAGCAGCAATTTGCTTATTTGAGCGTATCAGACAACAGAATTGATATTGCTCACGCGCTCCATGCAGCTTCAGACTCTCGTTACCGGGCTGGCCTGTGGATTTCATGACTTCGTCATCAATCCCTCCGATTTAGATTTATCTTGACACAAAATTGATCTTGTTAGCTGTTACTGTACTTCGGTGAGCAACTTTCACCACCAAAACAATCAACTCCGAATCTTTAATCTCGTAAACAATTCGATAAACACCTTTTCTTATTCTATAACGCTCTTGACTTGATAATTTAATACAGCCATCAGCTCGTGGATTTTCACAGAGCAACTCAATACAGCTAAGAATTCGTTTAACATCTTTGTTTGGAGTATTTCGAAGGTCTTTTGCAACAGACTTCTTAAACTTAAGACTATAATTTGCCATGTGATCTCAAATCATCCAGCAATTCCTCGTAAGTCAATGTGCCTTCCTTGTCTCGTTGTTTGAAAGAATTTAGATCCTCTTGATCTTCTCGTAAGACTATACGAACCGCATCATTCACTACTTCAGAAACTGATTGATGCATAGTAGCAGCCTTAATTCTCAAGGCCTGATGAATCTCTGGCTCAAAGTAAACCGTTGATCTTTTTGACAAATCACCCATAATTAGATACCTCCTTATTGAAGCTTAACGCTATAACGTCAAACCCAAAAGGAACTTTAGCTAAATATTTACGCTTATCTCAGTATAGTGGTTCCCAGGCTTTGGACAGAAGTATAAGCAAGATAGAGTCACTATCAAAAAAAAGCTAATATGAAGCGCAAAAAATTTAGTAAAGAGTACAAGGCCAAGGTCGCACTGGAGGCGTTAAAAGGAAATAAAATAGTCAATGAACTGGCTGCGGAATACGAAGTTCATAGTACGTAGATCAATACCTGGAAAAAAGAGCCAACAAGATGCGAGTAATATATTCAGTCGATCAAAGGGTCAAAACATCAGTAAACTTGAGGAAGAAAAAGTCGCCTGTTCGAAAAAATAGGCCGCCTTTAAGGTTGAGGTAGACTGGCTAAAAAAAACCGGACATCTCGATTAAGCCTGCGACTGACCGCTTCGGTGTTTTTCATGTGAAATACGGTCACTTTCATCACTTATTATCAATAAAAATGAACCTACAGAGGTGCACGAGAAAAATGGAAAAAGGAAAATTGAGTTTAATCGAAAATATGTACGAGTATGTACTTGAAAACTCGTTACGAGAAACTGATATTTTGGGCCGTCTTAGGGTTGAAACAGAGAAAGATTCATCAGCGATTATGCAAATCCCTCCAGAACAGGGCCAATTTATGGCCTTTCTTGTTAAACTTATAGGCGCAAAAAGGACTATTGAAATTGGAGTATATACTGGGTATAGCGCCCTATGTGTATCTCAAGCCATGCCAAGTGATAGCTATACAGTCGCATGTGATGTTAGTGAAAAATGGACGAGTATTGCGACAAGGTACTGGAAAGAGGCCGGCGTTGAAAACAAGATAGATCTTAGAATAGCGCCAGCATCCGAAACCTTAGAGCTATTGATAGCTGATGGTCAGAGTGAATCATATGATTTTATATTCATTGATGCAGACAAGGTTAACTACGATAATTACTATGAATTATCACTTAAATTGCTGAAAAAAGGAGGGCTAATAGCAATTGATAATGTTCTTCTATTTGGTTCTGTTATTGATTCCGAATTATTAGATAAAAAATTAAAAGATAATATTCCTGAAAGTAGCATTCAATCTATACGAAACTTAAACAAGAAAATTAAAAATGATAATCGTGTCGATATAAGTATGTTGCAAATAGCTGATGGAATTACATTGGTGCGAAAGAAATGAAATTTAACCATACAAGCCCATAAACGCAGATATATTTATGCTTGGGCGCTGAAGATATTTTTATTAAAATGAAAAGAGACTGTTTATTTTGTGATTATGAGAAATTCGATATTATTGGGGAAAATGATCTAAGCTATGCTATTCGTGACAAATATCCTGAAACAAAATTACATACGTTAATTATCAGCAAAAAACATTATCCTACAGTATTCGATCTACCTACTGAGGAGTTATCAAGTATCTTAGATTTAGCTAAGGTTTGTAGAGTACATATTATTGACTCTGATAATTCAGTTAAAGGATTTAATTTCGGATCAAATAGTGGCGTAGTTGCTGGGCAAAAAATAGGCCATATTCACTTTCATCTAATACCACGGCGAGAAGGCGATATTACGCCACCGCCCGCCGTCAAATAAAATGAAAAAAATAATAGGGTGGGGAGCTGTATTGATATCGATATTTTCTCTAGCTCCGAGCGTTGTTCCAGGCGCTATGTCATTAATTGGACTTTTGATTTCAATATTCGCCCTTGTTTTATCTGTATTTTCTGTTGCGAAAGGAAGAAGGGGGTATTTTATAGCTACACTTATAACCGTAATTTTCGGCATGCTGGTAGCTAATGATACCCTTAGGTTATGGGGAGCATTCTCTGGGGTACCCGTTCAACTTAAGTTGCCAGCTTATAGCGTTTTTTTTCTATCTGTAATTGGTTGTATGCTCTGGGCAAACAAATTATTTAACCGAGTGATAAACACATAATTAATAATATTAAATCATGAGAGGAACGAACCACAATCTAACCTTAATTCGTTGGACAAACCTGATTTTTACCACAGGCCTTGAGTTCAAGAATTAAGTCACCGTTGCCGTGACACTCGTTCTGAGCAGTTTCTTTTTTTTGAATCACCCCGCGATAAAGATATCGGTTCAGGTAGATCAGCGCTTTTCCCCATTCCTATTAGGTGAGCCACGCTACGAGCTGCATAGCATCGATGTGCTATGCCTTGTGTGCGTACATTCTGATTTTTTCAAATTTCAGTGCTTCATATGGCCGTAACTGGTGATGCCCGGTATTTTATGCAAATATAGTGTTTATTCTTCCTGTGTTGGGTGAAATTATGCGGCTGGATCGAAAAATATTATTAGGTGTGCTGGTGTGGCTCACCGCGTGTGGCTTGGCTGTGGCTCAGACGCTTGATGGACGCACGATCGTTTCAGAAATAGAAAAACGACTTTGGGGTAACACCAGTCAGGGTCGTTACGAAATGGTGATTACTACACCCTATTGGCAACGCACACTGAAATTAAAAGTTTGGATGCAGCGACCTGACAAGAGCTTTATTCGTATCCTCTCACCGTCTAAGGAGGCGGGTGTGGGATCGCTGCGGATTAAGGATGAGATGTGGAACTACCTGCCGAAAGTGGAGCGTACGGTCAAAGTGCCGCCTTCCTTGATGTTGCAGGCATGGATGGGCTCCAATTTTACCAATGATGATTTGGTGAAAGAAAGCAGTATGCTCGACGACTATACCCATGAACTTGCTACCGAGGATCATATCAATGGTGAGCAAGTCTACCGGGTCAAATCTACGCCGAAACCCAATGCGCCGGTGGTCTGGGGTAAGCTGATTTACCTTGTTCGGCAGAGTGACCTCATGCCGTTGAGTTTTGATTATTACGATGAACGTGGCCGTTTGATCAAGTCGCTGATATTCTCCAAGGTACGTGAAATGGATGGTCGTCAAGTACCTACTCTCTGGGAGATGCGACCGACCGATAAACCTGAAAATTCTACAGTGATTCGGCTCTCTGAGGTGATATTCGACAGGCCGATTTCAGAACAAATTTTTACTTTGCGTAATCTACGAGGGCGGTAGGAGGAAGTAGGGTGTCTATTGTTCGTATTAAACAAGTTTTTAAACGTTATCAACAAGAGAACCTTTTTGTCGACGCCCTGTCTGATATCAATCTGGATATAAGCCGGGGTGAATTTGCGGCGCTGGTGGGGCCGTCCGGCTCGGGAAAAACGACCTTACTCAATCTCATCGGTGCTTTGGATTTGCCCACTTCAGGAAAGATTTGGATCGAAGATCAGGATATAGGTCAGCTTTCCAGACATGAGCGGTCCCACTTGAGGTTGACAAAGCTCGGCTTCATCTTTCAAGAGTATAACCTGGTCCCGGTACTCAGTGCGTTGGAGAACGTGGAGTACGTTATGTTACTGCAAGGCGTTAGTGAAGCTGAACGGCGTAAACGTGCCATGAATATGTTGAGGGAAGTGAGATTGGACGGTCTAGAACATCGTCGTCCATCGCAACTTTCCGGTGGGCAGCAGCAACGCGTGGCTGTGGCACGGGCGATGGTTTCGGAGCCAATCATTGTGCTGGCCGATGAACCTACGGCCAATCTTGATTCAAATACGGGTGCCGCTTTGCTTGATCTCATGCGCAATTTGAACGAGACGCATGGTATTAATTTTGTTTTTTCCAGTCATGATCCTATGGTCATCGAACGTGCCCGGAGAGTGGTGCGGCTCAAAGATGGTCAAATCGTCTCTGATGATTCAGATCAGGTTTCGTTATGAAATTACTGCACCTGGCCTGGCGTAACGTACTGCGTAATACTCGGCGTTCAATCAATACCGTCATCGCCATTACTGTCGGTCTGGCAGCGTTGATCTTCGTCTGGAGTTTTATCGATGGCATGAATGAGCAGACCATAGAAAACAATACCACTTATCTAACCGGCCATTTGAAAATCCACAAAAAGGGGTTTCATGAAGATAAAGCCTTGTATCTTTCAATGCCCTATGACACGGTGCAGCAAAATCGACTCAATGGTTTGAAGCATGTGATTGCAGTTACGCCGCGGATAGAAGATAAAGCAATGTTGAGCGGTGACAAAGAGGCGCGAGGAGTAAAGGTAATTGGTATTGATCCCACTCAAGAGCCCAAAGTCACCACCATTGTTAAAACCATTGTCGCCGGTCGCTATTTACAAGCGACCGATGAAAACAGCATTGTGTTAGGCGATAACCTTGCCAAAAGAGCGGGACTGAGCGTGGGTGATCAAGCGGTTTTGGTTACTCAGGCAAGAGATGGTTCACTGGCGGCAGATCGTTATAATGTAGTGGGGCTCTATAATAGCGGTATCGATATAATTGATGCCTCCCATGTTTTTATTCCCTTGAGCGCTGCACAAGAGTTGTACTCACTGTGGGGACAGATTACCGAGTGGGCGGTACGCATTGATGAACGCAAGCGGGCTGAGAATATCGCCATCCGCATGAAGCTGGATTTAGGAGCAGACTTTGAGGTGTTAACCTGGAAGCAGCTATTGCCGGAAATGGTGCAGATGGTTCGTCTTCATGAAATAATGACCTATATCATCATCTTCATTGTGATTGTCGTTGTCGCTGTCGGGGTGGCCAATACGATCCTCATGGGTGTGATGGAACGCACCCGTGAATTTGGCGTGATGTTGGCTTTGGGTACCCGTCAGGGACAAATTATTCAGGTGGTACTGTTGGAATCCATGTTGCTGGGTTTCATCGGTCTATTGTTGGGAACCCTTTTTGGGTTAGGCATCACTACCTACTACGGCGCAACAGGAATTGATTTGACCCAGTATACCCTGGCAATGGAGACCATGCCGGGGCTTTCTGGTCACGTTTTCCCTCTGGTTCGCTGGGATCACTTTTTTCTAGTTTCTTTTGTGACACTGTTCATCAGCATCTTACCTGCACTCTATCCAGCCTGGCAGGTATCACGTTTTCAGCCTGTTGAAGCTATTCGTGGTTCAGTGAAATCAACAACGCATAAAACGTTTAAACGGCCATCAAAAACAGCCGCTTTGCGCCGATTTCCATTTTGGAGTATCGCGTTGAGAAGTCTCTGGCGTAATCCTCGGCGTTCTGCTTTAACGTCGGGGGCAACCGCTTTCGGTTTGGGTGCCTTTCTTTTTTTATACGCTTTTACCGATGGTTTTTTTGAACAAATGATTAATAACTCCATTGATTTTTCCACCTCCCATGTGCAGATTGAACCACGGGGTTATCGTGACGAACGGTCACCTACCCTTTTCATCTCGCAACCTGAAACGATATTAGCTCAAGCACAACAACATCCAGAGGTGGTCGCAGCAGCACCGCGCATTCAAGTGGAAGCCATGATCAATAGTCCGACACAAATTGAACCGCTGATATTGACCGGAGTGGACTCGGTGCTAGAACCGCAGGTAACAAAACTGGACAAGAAGATAGTTGAAGGCCGCTATCTACAAACAAACAGTGCAATGGAGATTGTGTTGGGACGCAAGTTGGCGGATGAACTGGATGTGCGTCTTGGTGAAAAGGTGGTCGTAACAACGCAGTTGGCCGATGGTTCTCTGGGGCCTGCCGCCTATCGCTTGGTGGGTATTTATCAAACAGATAATGAAATTTTTGATCGTACACTGGGATTTATTGATTTGACCCAAGCACAAACTTTACTTGCTATGCCAGAGCGAATTTCTACTCTCACTCTGCGTCTTGATCATCGTGACCTTTCTCAGCAAGTCGCCGATGATTTAAACCAGGAATTAACGGGCACAAACTACCAAGCGCAATCATGGCAACAGATTATGCCGGTACTGGTGCAGATGATTGATGTCAGCCAACTGATGTTTTATGTCGTTTTGGTAATCGTTTTTCTTGTTGTTGCCATCGGCGTAACGAACACCTTGTTTATGTCCGTGCTGGAGCGAACCCGTGAATTTGGTGTAATGTTGGCAATGGGTACGGAACCGCTTCTTATCGTGCGTATGGTGATTTATGAGGCCGTTATTCTCGGTTTGGCGGGCATCTTCGTCGGGGTGCTTATCGGTGTGTCATTGGCAACCTATTACGGCAGTCACGGTATGGATCTGTCCGCTTTTTCTGGCGCTACAGGTCGTATTCCGGGGTTGACGGATGTTATTTATCCGGTACTCATTTTTAACAACCTTTGGTTACCAACACTGTTGTTGTTTTTAACGGGGGTTGCGGGGGCATTTTTCCCCGCTGTGCGTGCGGCTCGGCTGGAGCCCGTAACAGCCATTCGTTATGCGTAGAGCGCTCTTTCTGTTCACGGTTTTGATTGTCACACCCGTGATGGCAGAGATCGAGTTGAGTGGTTATTATAAAAATCTTCTTATTAGCTCAAAAACACAGCCGTTGTTCGGAATGACGGAATCTTATCTGCTTGACATCAACCGCCTTCGGTTAAAATTAGCAGGAGAATTGAACGAATCTGTTGCCTTTGATATTCAGTACGACAACGAAGTTTTTCTTGGCAACTATTTGGATACAACAGAGTTTTTATCACTGTTGAAAAACCGGCAACCCGATGCCTATTTTGATTTCGATAGCCGCTATATAGAAAACAAAAATGGGTATGGTATTCATCGTCTTTATCGTGCCTATCTCGACCTTTCTTTGGCAGAAGTTGATTTGCGTTTTGGTCGCCAGCGCATTGCCTGGGGAACGGCGATGCTGTGGAATCCCATGGATATTCTCAATCCATTTAATCCTATTCAACTGGAGCGTCAAGAACGTGAGGGCGTTGATGCCATACTAATGGATTGGAATTACAATGCATTATCGCGTGTGAGCCTGGTCTACGCAAAACTGCAAAGCAGTGAGAGCAAAGCGATGCGCTGGCGCAGTAATCAAAAAGGGTTTGATTTGTCATTAATGGCGGGACGTTTTCACGGAAATACCGTCGTGGGTTTCGATTTCGCCGGCCAGATTGCAGAAATCGGTGTGCGTGGTGAAATAACACAAACCGATTCAGCCAATGCTCGTGGCTTTACCCGTGCGGTGATCGGCGCAGACTACACCTTTGTTAACACACTTTCTTTCAATATTGAAATTTACTACAACGGTCAGGGTGTCGCTGATCCGGCAAGTTACGAATTTAACCGTCGGCTGACGGGTGAAATGCAGAGCCTGGCGCGCCGTTACCTGGGTGGGTCTCTGGGATACGATATCACTCCGCTGTTACAGTGGCACAGCTACCTGATTATCAATCTCGATGACGACAGTGTTTTTTTTGCACCCAGCCTGCTTTATTCATTGACGGATAATATAGAAGTCAGCATGGGTGTACAGGCCTTCAACGGGGGTGTGGGGACTGAGTACGGTCTGCTGGAAAATTTGTATTTTGTTCAGTTACAGTGGTTTTTTTGAATCGATATCTAAGTTTCAGTCTCCATGGGTCTAGACATGCCATTTGGGGAAATAAGGGGTTATTTCTGATGTTGAATACGCAATGCAAAGTGGAACGCGACATCAGGAACGGTGCTGGTAATAATATCTTCAAGCACGCTGATATCCAAAGCGACCTTATTTGAAAACTGGATAGTGCCACCCATGTTGATCTGTAGTGAACTGCTGCCCAGGTTATTAAGGGCACTGTTATAAAAGGCGCTGTGTCCATCCAGCTGTACCTTTAACGTCATCCAGGAATATCGTTGTGTTTGATAACTGAGGCCAACGTTGGCAAAGCCAACGGCATGTTTTTGTTGTTGATGGAGCAAATCACTACGACCATTCAATAAAAACCCACCACCATAGTGGAAAGTGTAGCGTTGATAAGTGCGTGAATGGGTAAGTGCAAGTGAAAAATCAATACCGCCGCTGCCGCTAAGACGACTCGGCTTACCGGTGGGCAATTTGAGTCCGGCACGCAGTGCAGTACAGTGTTGTTCCCAGCTGTTTTTACAGCGCAGTTGCCAGGCGGCGGAAAGCCTGATGTCGCCGATACTGTTAGTGGTATCCACAATACGAAGTTGGGTGATGCCGTTACGACTGTATTCATAACGTAGCTGGTTGTTCTGAAAAGGGTCACGCTCACTGTTGGAGAAGCCAAAGGCTTCGTGCCAATTAATAATAAAGCGATCTAAAATGCCACGGCTGTGAGTGATGTAGGGAATGTCGATTCCGATCTCAATGCCCTTTACACCTAAGACACGCTTTTTTAGCCCATGACGAAACATGAAGTTGAGGCGATACGTTTCGCCATCGAAAATGATGCTTTCTTGTTGTGTATTTTCGGAGATCGAGTTATTGGTGGCAATGAGTGTTGTCCATGATGTGGTGCGACCTGTGGCGGTAATTTGCCCTTTTTCCAATGGCGGTAGTCCGTGTAGCTGTATCAATGGGTTTTGGTTGACAGTGTAAAAAGGCGTACTGATTTCGGCTGCGCTTTTTCCTGAAGTCACCGTGATAGCCATGCAGCAACCGAGAGCGATGAGTTGTGATTTAGAATGTATCATGATTGCGACTGTGACGGTTTTATTTGTTGTTCTGGATAAGAGTATATAAGTACTCCAGCATAATCATTTTAACATTTATTGGTCTTTTTCGCGTGACTCCGCGTTGCAACTCCAATCGCATAGCGCACTATACTCGTTTCTCTACGCCTTGATTTACGCGAAAAATCCTGAAAAATTGAGTTAAAATAATTATAGCCGGGCACTTAGGAATGATGTATTTGTGGAGGGTGATGATGACGCGCTTTTCTAGAGTGTAGAAAAAAGTCAAGGTGCGGGTGAAATTAATTCTAACAGTGTTTGTGTGTGCCCAACGCAAGCTCTTGATCTGGTGCCCAATAGCGTTATGAATTAGGCGTTTCATGCGCACAGGCACATCTGCATCCGCTAACACCTAAATTTATAACGCCATGGGCATATAGAGCAATAGGCACCGATTTGGGAATCACAAGGCGGATTCCGCTTGACGTTATTATTGGCTCTACACAAATAATCTTGCTTTGCGCAAAGATGAACGATGGTAAGGTTCAGGTCGCGCGTTTTTGACGTTTACGATCACTTTCCTTGAGTAATTTTTTACGTAAACGAATGTGGTTGGGTGTGACTTCGACGAGTTCGTCATCATCAATGAATTCTAATGCTTGTTCTAACGTGTTGCGGATGGGCGGAGATAGCGTCAAGGCTTCATCAGTGCCGGAAGCGCGCACATTGGTAAGTTGCTTAGCTCTTATTGCATTGACAACAAGGTCGTTTGTTCTGGTGTGAATGCCTATGATCATACCTTCGTATATCTCTTCAGCATGACCAAGGAACAAACGTCCCCGTTCTTGTAGGTTATATAAAGCATAGGTTAAAGCTTTGCCGCTAGCATTCGCAATCAACACACCATTATTACGTGTGCCAAACTCTCCTTTTTTCATCGGTCCATAATGATCGAATACACTATAGAGCAAGCCTGAGCCCTGGGTCGAAGTCAAAAATTCGGTGCGAAAGCCAATTAAGCCACGCGAAGGAATAATAAAATCTAAACGGACACGACCCTTCCCGTCAGGTGTCATATTTTTCATTTCGGCACCACGTGTGCTTAATTTTTCAATGACGGTACCTTGGTGTTGCTCTTCCACATCGACGGTGAGTTGCTCGTATGGCTCTTGTTTTTCACCATCGATATCGCGAAAGATCACTTCAGGTCGGGAAACACCCAACTCAAAACCTTCTCTGCGCATGTTTTCGATCAGCACAGAAAGATGTAGTTCGCCACGACCAGAGACTCTGAATTTATCGGGGTCTTCGGTGTCCTCTACGCGTAACGCAACATTATGGATCAGTTCGGTTTCTAAACGTTCTTTAATCTGGCGAGAGGTGACATACTTGCCATCTTTTCCAGAAAAGGGCGAATTGTTGACCTGAAAAGTCATGCTCACAGTAGGCTCGTCAACAGAAAGAGGAGATAACGCCTCTACCGCATCGGGATCACACAAGGTATCCGAAATACTTAAACCCTCAACGCCAGTGAAACAAATAATATCACCGGCCTGCGCTTCTTCAAGTTCGATGCGTTCCAAACCCAGGAAACCAAGCAATTGTAGTATGCGTCCTTTTTTACGCTGACCATCAGGATCAACAATAACAACGGGGCTGTTAGGTTTAATTCTGCCGCGAGCAATACGACCAATGCCGATAACACCGACATAACTGTTGTAATCGAGCTGAGAAACCTGGAGTTGGAAGGGGTCTTCCAGCTCAACTTGAGGCGGATGAACATGATCAACGATGGTTTGCAACAAAGGGGTTAAATCACCTTCACGAACCGTTTCATCCATACCGGCATAACCACTTAATCCTGAGGCGTAGACGATCGGGAAATCGAGCTGTTCATCCGTTGCGCCCAAGCGGTCAAACAGATCAAACGTTTGATCGAGCGCCCAGTCAGGGCGACCGCCAGGGCGATCGATTTTATTGATAACTACAATGGGTTTCAAGCCTCGTTGCAAGGCTTTTTCAGTGACAAAACGGGTTTGTGGCATGGGTCCTTCAACCGCATCAACCAGTAATAACACAGAATCGACCATTGAGAGGACACGCTCAACTTCGCCGCCAAAATCAGCATGACCCGGAGTATCAACAATGTTGATATGGTATTTATCCCACTTGATGGCGGTGGGTTTGGCCAAAATAGTAATGCCGCGCTCCCGCTCTTGATCATTCGAGTCCATGGCTCGTTCTTCGAGCTGTACACGCTCACCCAGTGTATCGGACTGCTTTAATAGCTGGTCAACCAAGGTGGTTTTACCATGGTCAACATGGGCAATAATGGCAATATTTCGGAGATTTTCAATCAAGATCAGGATACTCAAATTCGACAAAGAGCGGGATTATACACTTAATACCTAGACGAACTATATAAACGGAGCGGGGGAATCTATTAACTAATTGATAATTATAAACTTAATATTTTTAACTTAAATTTTTATTTTTCAAAGCTTGGAGTCGATCTTAACTAACAATCCTTTACGCCCTGACAAGAGACTTTTGATTTTAGCGTAGAGATAACCCAGGGCAAAACGCAAGAATCGGATAAAATGATTGGGATACATCAGAGTAAGCTTAATATAATGAAAACCGATTTTAGGTCTATTGTAAAAAGCGACCAGAATTTCCTGGTATTGTCGGTCGAGTTCTTCTACTGATAGCCCTTCTGGTGCCCAGATAAAATTCATTCCATTCATTTTTTCCCAATGGTCTTCCCGGATATTAGTACCGTATAAATCTCGATAAACGGGCGAACCTGGATACGGTGTAAATTTGGTCAAGTTCATAATAGTCATGGGGATGCGACGAATAAAATCTTTGGTCTGTTTGATAGTCTCTTGATCTTCACCAGGAAAACCCAGCATAAATAATCCCTTGGTTCGAATGCCGGCTTTAGCCGTCCAGTTGACGGCCTGTTCTGATTTTTCCACCTCGGCGGCTTTGTCCATTTTTTTTAATAAAGCATTGGACCCTGTTTCCAAACCAAATGATATTTCCCAACAGCCTGCTTTTTTCATTAGTGCCAATACGCCGGGTTTAACAGTATCTACACGGGCTGTACAGCTCCAGGTCATTTTTAATCCGGAATCAAGAATCCTGTTGCAAAGCTCTGTTACACGTAATTTACTCGCCAGAAACAGATCGTCAACGAACAGGATATGGCGTACACCATAAGTTTCATGCAGGTGTTGCATCATTGCAAACACCTTGGCAGGAGAATAATGTCTAACTCGGTCACCAAAGGTCGATGTATCACAGAACTTGCAATGGAATGGGCAACCCCGCGAGGCCGCAATGGTCGCCACTGGCCCCCGTGGGAAATCATAGATGGCAGGTTTATAGGCTTGCGGAAAATTCGGCAACAAGTCCCACGCGGGCATAGGTAAGTCATCTAATACACGATTAATCGCCTTACCGGGTGTCACATGGACAAATGAATACTTTCTGAAAATGATGCCAGGCACCTGCATTAAATTTGTACCTGCGGCTAATGCGGAGAGTAGCTCGACCAGAATTTTTTCACCTTCGCCATTGACGGCATAGTCAAATTCTTTAAAGCGTTGAATGGTTTCCTGTCCCATTGATGAAATATGGGGGCCACCAACGATGATGACGGTATCAGGTGAGCCTTGTTTGATTTTGCGAGCGATCTCGGCAGCGCCCCATACCCCCACTGTAAATAAAGTAATGCCGACATAGGCGGGGTTTTTTTTGATTACTTTTTCAGCAACTTGCGCTATGGTCAGATTAAATATATCACTTTCAATGATTGATGGTAGGTAACCCTGCTCTCGTACTTCTGCGGCCAGATGCAATAAGCCCAGTGATGCTGCTTGATTGGTAATATGTTTAACAAATTCATAGCCCGGTGCAATACGCTCATAAGGCGGATTAATGAAAATAATGTCACGATTATGGGGTGAGTTTTTTTTGTAGGCACTTTGATTCACAAATTGAAATTAGCCTCTTTTGCCTTGGTGGGTTTTCCACGTAAATCAAACTTGCGTTTACGTCGTGCGCGTAAATTTTCACGAAAATCAAGAGCAAATAAAACATAATAATAGAACTTGAAGATGAGTAAATGTCGCCCAATAGGCAAATCTCGAAACAAATCTCCTGCCAACAAAGAGGTTATACCTTTCTCTTTTTTCGTACGTCTTTCCGCTCTCACCATAAACATGTAACGCATTGCGGGTTGCGTTATTCGGTAAATAAACCATGAAAATGTTTTTAATGCCGTTCGTACTTCGTTATCATGTTTTTGGATTAATTTTTCTGCTTTTTGTGGATTGTCCAGTAGGGTATCAACCACTTTGGCGCCTTTTAAACTGCCCGCCATGCCGAGCAATACACCACTTGAAAAAACCGGATCGAGAAAAGCAAAGGCATCCCCAACCATTAAATAACCCTTGCCTGCCATATGAGATGCAGCATAAGTGAAATTCCCTGTAGCCGTTACCGGCGTGGTTAGTTTTGCCTTTTGCATACGCTTGGCCACGGGCGGACACAATGCAATGGTATCCCATAGAAATTGCTCAATGTCTGTTTTACGCGAATTCAAATAATGAGGCCAACACACCGCACCGACACTCATACTGCCATCTTTAAACGGAATCATCCAGAACCAGCCATGATCAAACCAGGCAATAGAAATATTACCTTCGTCACGACCTTCGCGACGGATGACGTTATCAAAATGACCAAAAATTGCGGCACTATTGTGTTTTTTACTGCGTTTTTTAATATTCAATTTATTAGCCAAAAATGTTGATCGGCCTGATGCATCCACCACAAAACGCGCATGCCATTTGATGGTATTACCATCGTCCTCGATGCCTTCCACTAATGAGGAATGATCGTCATTAAAAGAGACAGTCATAACGCGGGTTTTTTCAAATGTTTTAACACCCTTTTTCTCGGCATTACGAAATAAAATAGTATCCAGATCCTCACGCTTAACTTCATAGGAAAAAGGAAAATCGCCATCCAGTGCATTTGCAAAATAATAGGTCGCCGGGTTTTGATGATTTTCGTCATTGAACTCGGCACCATATTTACGGATGCCAATTTCTTCTACTTGTTCAAGCACCCCCAGCTCTTCAAATATGGGTAGATTCATCGGCAATAAGGACTCACCAATATGAAACCGGGGATGCTGCTCTTTCTCCAGCATCACCACATCACGTCCCATTTGTGCTAATTTAGTCGAAATTGTTGAACCGGCAGGGCCTCCGCCTATGACCAGCACATCACACTTGTTAATATTTTCCGTACTTTGCATCACGACCTTCTCTGCTTTTATTTTCACTTAAGAAATTAAAAATACCAGAGTAATATCTTACCATTATCAATCTTAACTTGGTCGTACTTTTAGCGTTTGCCCCGTATTTTGTAAAAGTTCACTCGGACGACAGGAGAGTAAGGTCGATGCCACCCCCATTCCTGAAGCTGTCGCACCAGATAAACCATGAGCCGTTGTGCTGGCACCACAGAGAAAAAGATTTTTAATTTCCGATCGGTTTTTAAAGCTAAAAGGACCAAATTGACCTAAGGTTTTTTCTGTTCCGTAACAGCTTCCCTTTGTTGATTTAACATAATGATCATTCGTTAATGGGGTGCTTAAATCACAATAAATCAAATGACCCGAAATACCTGGAATAATATGCTCTATAGTTTTAAGCATAGAGGCGGTGAGTTTTTGCTTGAGCCGATGATAATCATCAGGTCGATTACCGTAAGTTGTGTGTTGCCACTGCCTAAATATATCATAGGAGATAAAGCTCACCGCCTCAATAGTGTGATGACCATTGCGAAAACTATCCGGATCTTTAAGGCTGGTGATGCCAACAAAAATACCGGGGAGCTCTTCTGCGTGAACGATGTTGGGGTTTTGCGTTTGACGATAATAAGCCTCTACATCGGTAAAGGGGGTATACCAGTAATTTCCAGAGTCCAGATTCATCCCGGCTAAGTCAAGGTCTGTCGCGATGTAAAGTGTCAGCGCAGCTGTAGTATAGGTCATTTTATCCAGTTTTTTTTGTAGTTTTTTACTCAAAAATTCTCGACCCACCAGTTGTTCATAGGTTATTTGTGGAGAAGCATTGGAAATAATTTTTTTAGCTCTAAGTTCGGTGCCATCGCCAAGTTGGATGCCGATGGCATGTCGCCCTTGTTTGTTTTTTTCGGTAATGATTTTTTCCACAGAGGTGGATAACAAGATGTCTCCCTTGTGTTTTTTTAATGCACGCACAAAGGCCCTTGGAATAGCCCGCCCCCCTCCTTTAGGATAATAAGCACCATCAAGATAATGTCCCGTTACAGCGGCATGCAGCGCAAAAGGAGTTCTGGAGGGGGGCAAGCCATGATCGCCACATTGAATAGAAAGAAAGGCTTTTAATAACGGATGAGTGATTCGGTCGTCCAAGGTTTTTTTTAAAGAAAATAAACCATACCGTCCCATTTCTCGCGTTCTAAAGGGAACGGCTAAAAATTCGCGGAAACTTCGAGTTTCAGAAACAATAGGCAATTGGCGACAAATTTTATCTACTAGCGAAAAGTAGTCTTCAATTCCCTGAGCATCAGCAGGAAAACGTTGCTTGAAGCGTTCAATCGTGGCCTGTTTGCCGCTGGGAATATCGATAAATTGCGATCCGATCTGGATATGCTCATAGCCATCTGGATTCATTTCAAAAAAAGCAAGATCGTCGGCGACACCCAGCCCTTCGTAAATTTTACGCATTGAGCCACCTTCGCCAATTTGCCCCACATAGTGAATGCCAGGACTAAAGCGATGACCCTTTTTTCTAAAACTGTGGCAAAGCCCGCCCGGCACATTATGTTGCTCAACAACAAGAACACTTTCACCAGCCTGAGCCAGAGGTAAAGCTGCAGCTAATCCTCCTGCACCTGAACCAATAACAATAACATCTGTATCTACATCCAAATCTTATACCCGCTACGTATTAAACCCCTTGGTCAAATAGCACCCAATTTTATATTCCAAAATTATACAATTTATTCTAACCGTCGCAATTTATATTTTTTTGCTGCGGTTAAACGTTGAATAGTGGCAGGAATAGCCGAGCTGTCAATGGTGAGTGCATAGCGCTGAATACCGGGCTTGATACTTAATATGACCTGGGCGTTTCGGAAATCGGAAATCTCAATTTCCATAATATGTTGACCCAGAGGCAGGCGGGAGAGTTTCAGTGTATTATCTCGGAGGTCAACTTTCGTCACCATAACAAGCTTTTTAGTGTTGTAATCACGCAATGCTATCCGCGCATGAGTCACGTTGATATCTGTATTGTTTGCTTTGAAAGTAATTTCAATATTGCCATATTCCACTCCGCCCAAACTTCGCATACGTAATGAGGGCGGATCATCTGCTCTGGCATTAGCCAACCCCATCAGCGCGACCTCTGCTGTTTGCGTATCTGCCGTTTCACTTGGAGACTCAAAGGGCGTCGCCACCGCCAGTACCGCAAAAACAGAAAAGCCTCGTGAAAAGGCGTCCAATCGCGTTTGGGGCTGTTGTATCCAGCAGACACAAACCCCCAAAATGGCCAGTAATATGAGTGCCAATAAGCCACCTGCGCCAATATCAGATTGCAGCAACTGCTTCATGATTTCGCTAATTTTGAGAACCGTTGCGGAATGTTCATTGTTTAAAAGATCACCAAAACCCAGACAAAACGCGCCAAATGCAGAGGCGAAATATAGCTTATAGGGCCGCTCGACAACAGATTTAGATTCAGTACTCACAATGCCTCCTTGCATAATTTATACGGACTCAGGACAGTTAAAATATTGCGCTTTTACCTTTAAATAGCGATGTTAGCAATAAGTTCTAACTGAAAATAGGAAATAGTGACGACTTTCAATGCGTACAATTACCAGCAATAAACTTATTATTACGAATTAAAAAACAATAAGATACCTCTTAATGCAAGCAATCAATTGCGGAATTAGGCTATTGGACGAGGCATTTAGCCCAAAATCAAATAGCTCTGGCTGAGGTATTCGACTCATTTGGAGGCGTAGTGACGATATAAAAAATATTTTGGACTTGATTTTGTGACAAATTCACATAAAAAAGGCTACCTATTTAACAAACTAAATAATAGTAGAATATGGATAATGTATTCTGAATAAACAACAAAATTATAGCCATTCAAAAATGTAAGACCCCTGAGAGCAATTTATACTTGAAACGGCTACACTAACCCGGATGAGATAGATTTTTAAATTAAAAATTAATCATTTAAATAATGGAAGTGCTAGATGCCTATTCTGTCATAAGCTGATCATCTCAACGAAAAAGGAAATAACAATGTATAAATTATTCGCAATCTTCTTTATGTCTTTCACAATCATTTTGTTCAATGGCTGTGCATCCATGAGCCAACCTGAACGAGCAGCGTACACCGGTGCCGATAATGTTGGCACGGTAAAGCCCGACATACTCATCGGGAACTGGAATATCAGAATATTGAATCCTGCCGAAGGAGAAGAAGCGCAAAAGATGACATCGACATATAAGTCAGATGGCACGGTTGTAATAAATACTCAATCTTCAGCATCTGCTAACCCAATAGGGAACATAGTGCTGGAGATGACAGGTACTTGGTCTATCGAAGGTGAAAATGTCGTATTGCACCTGGATTCGATAAGGGAAACTTCAGGAAATCAAATAGCAAGCTTAATGGTAGGTATGCTAGGTAATATGAAAAAAAGCCTATCAGGTACTGCCAATATATACGAAGCCAGTACTGACCGAATCGTCTTGGTGTCAACAGAGGGAGGGCAAGCTCAGGAATGGACACGCATTCCTTAACCCTATCGTTGCATCAATTAAGGAAATAGAATAGCCCTATCATCATAGAGTAAGTTTGGGTTCTCTGGTTATGAGCTTGATCCTAAAATAGGTCGAGCACTATTCTGGAAAAAAGTGTTGAAAATACGCTTTCCTGAATTCAAATTATATATACCTATGGCGTTATGACTTCAGACATTTTCACGCACATCTGCACCTCATCTTCTGCTTTTTATCGGTAAACTATTCCTGCGTTACCTTCGAAACAACTCAACTTAGCCAGCCGGGGTCATTGCTCTAGTGCCAATGACCTCAGCTCCTGTTGCGTAAGACATTTTCAAATTAAGCCAGATGCTTTTTATGAAGTCCACAGCCTCCGACATTGTCGTTGCATGCTCGGCAAACCGGAACAACAGAAAAATACTACGTCAATGTCGCTAACGTCCTTTATTTTGCTGCCATCGTAGAGCGAAAGCCCTGATATTTCAATCGCCACGGGTAGATCAAGGCCATCAGACCAGAGGCAAAAAGCCATACGGCAGCGGGAACGGGGACTTGGCTTAGAGTAAAATTATCGTAGTTAATAAAATACGGTGCTCTAGCAGTATTAATGACGCCAACAGTATAAATCCCCGCACTGAGTTCGGTTGTTAAGCTGTATTCCATCCAATCTGTCCCAGGGTCAATTGAAAATGATCCTAGTTGGTTACCATCGAATTCGAACGAAAACGATCCCGTGCTTAATATAAACGGATTTGCGTGAGGTGCTATTGTTACACTGCCATCCGGTGAGGCCGCATAAATGCTAAAGGTATAGAGTCCACGGGCCGGGATATTAATTGACTGGGTAATCGAATCAAGACCGGCATACGTACTCGCATACTGTTCACCTTCAATGGCGGCGAATGTTGCAGACCAAGTATCTAATTGTCCATTTGAGGAATTTGGTGAAAATGGCTCTACAACACCTGCATCGTTAGCCAATGTCCATGACCCCGCTTCCTTGGTAAAACCACCAGGATCGACACTATAGCTCTCAAAACCAGGATCAATAATGATGAGTGCATGCGCTGAATGTGTTGCTCCAAGTAGTATGGTGCTTAAAAATAACAAGTATAATTTTTTCATAATGACCTCTCTTATAACTATATTATTGTTTTCATTCGTGACTCACTACCTCACGAGTATATTACAAGAAATAAATAAGACATACGGGCTGGTCTAAAAATTTAGATAGGTTATTGCCAACGCAACAAAATACTGAAATATTATGCGTCTTTTGGATGCTAAAAAAGGTTCCCGATGCTTTCTTTAGCCATGCCATCGAAACGATGTGAAAAAAAGGTGGAGGGGCTCAACAGGGATAGACCATCATTATACCCAAAACGTTTGAAATTCAGGTTGAACTGATGGTTTTTAATTCAACACATTTCTGTTGCAACCGATCTGGCAATGTAAGCGTATAATTCATTGAACATCTATGTAGAAAGTTCATCTAAGCTGACATTGCTTTGGCATTTCACTCCAGGACAGCAGAGACCATGTTACATCTAAATGACGACAAGCAGGAAGCGATCAAACAAGTCATAAGCCGCATTAATGACAAGTTACCCGCCAAACAAAGAGCCCTGGCAAGTGCATTCACGGAAAACTTTTATGAAAGCACAGCACCGGGTGATATTTTGGAGCGATCGACGCTCAATCTCTACGGTGCCGCACTTGCACAATGGCATATCGCCTATAAAAGACCAAAAAATAAATATGTACTCAATGTCTACAATCCAAGAATGGAAGAGCATGGCTGGCAATCCACCCATACCATTATTGAACTCGTAATCGATGATATGCCATTTTTGGTGGATTCTATCAGCATGGCATTAAATCAATTGGGCTTAACCATTCACCTGGTTATTCATCCGGTCATTCATGTTATTCGCGATGCGGAGGGTGTATTAAAGTCTGTTGCAAATACACCGGCCAAAAGCAAAGCCTCTACGGCTGAAGCCATCTTGCACTTCGAGGTTGATCGTCGAGCAAGCGAAGCAGATTTAAAACAACTTGAAGTTTGTGTCAAACAGGTTTTAGACGATGTTCGAGTTGCCGTAGAAGATTGGGAGAAAATGCGTGCCGCGTTAGCCAATACCATTCAAAGCATTAAAGACACTCCGCCACCACTCGAACAAAATGAAATAAACCAGGACCTGGAATTTCTCGAATGGTTGGCACGCAATCATTTTACTTTTCTGGGTTATCGAGAATATCACTTCTCAGCACATGAAAACGGCAAAGAAGATGTATTACGTATTGTACCCGACACCGGGTTAGGCATACTGCGTACCCACCTCGGTGAAACCACTTCAAAAAGTTTTGCCCATCTTCCCGCTGAAATAAAAAAACGTGCGAGAAAAGCAAGTCTGCTGATTATCACCAAAAGCAACTCTCGTTCTACGGTACATCGACCTGGCCACCTAGACTATATTGGTATTAAACGTTTTAACACGGCAGGTGAAGTTGTAGGTGAATGGCGGTTTCTTGGACTTTATACTTCGGCAGCCTATACCTCTCGTATTAAAGATATTCCTTTGTTACGACAGAAAGAACAACGCATAATGGAAGGAACAGGCTATCGAACAAATGGACATTCCGCCAAAGCACTAGTGAACATCATCGAAACGCTACCGCGGGACGAACTTTTTCAATGTTCAGCGGATGAACTTTATAATATCGCATCGGAAATACTACACCTTCAAGAGAGACAACGTGTTCGTTTATTGGTTCGGCAAGACCCGTACGGACGATTTTTATCCTGTTTAGTTTTCCTGCCCAGAGAACGTTTTAATACCGAAAACAGAATCAAGGTACAAAATATTCTTCAATCCTCATTCAATGCAAGCAGCATCGATTTTTCCGTATCCCTTACAGAATCTGTTCTAGCCAGGCTATACCTGATTGCACATATTGAACCAGGGACACTCGTTGAATATGATGCCAGCGAAATGGAAAAAAAAATCACCAATGCGATACGCTCATGGGAAGATGATTTATTAAACAGTTTATTACAAGAATTGGGTGAAGCCAACGGCACGAGATTGTTCGCTCGTTATGCAAAAGCATTTCCTGCCTCCTACCGCGATGACTACCCCGCTCCTGCCGCAGTTTCTGATATTTTGAAAATGGAAAAACTAGCGGAAAATAGACCCATAGCCATGTCACTTTATTTCCCTCTTGAAGCCACTGAAGGCGAAGTACGATTCAAAATTTTTCGCCAAAACAAACCCATTTATTTATCCATTATTTTGCCTATGCTGGAAAATATGGGGGTCACTGTCATTGATGAACGTCCTCACGAAGTGAAAGCGGGTAATGAAGACATCATTTGGGTTCATGATGTCGGGATGATTTACGATCAAGATAAAATCATCAACCTGGATCACTTTCGTAATTTTTTTCAAAGTGCATTTTTTCAAATTTGGGCCGGTAATGTTGAAAATGACGGTTTTAACCGGCTGGTACTGGGCGCGCAACTGCCTTGGCGAAGTGTTCTGATATTGAGGGCATGTTACAAATATTTACGACAAACTGGTTTTCCATTCAGCCAGAAATATATTGAACAAGCGCTTTGTAATCATCCTCAAATTTCTAGTTTATTAGTTGATTTATTTCATGCTCGTTTCAATCCCGACGAACATGAACATGCCATTGTGCGTACTGAGCGTTTAATCGATGCAATAGAGCAGTCATTAGACCAGGTTCCATCTTTAGATGAAGATAAAATTATCCGCCGTTTTTTTATGCTTATTCAGGCTATGTTGCGTACTAATTATTATCAGCGTGAAGCAACCGAGGGTGAGTATAAAGATTACCTGTCCTTTAAGCTGGATCCTTCACAAATTCCTGACCTGCAAAAACCCGTGCCCCTGTTCGAAATATTTGTTTATTCCGTGCATACGGAGGGTGTGCATTTACGTGGCGGCAAAGTCGCACGGGGAGGTTTACGCTGGTCTGATCGTATGGAAGATTTTCGTACTGAAATTTTTGGTTTGATGAAAACCCAAATGGTGAAAAATTCAGTTATTGTTCCCGTTGGAGCCAAAGGGGGGTTTGTGCTCAAAAAACCACCCCCAGATGGCAATACAAAAGCATTAAAAAAAGCAGTCGCACACTCTTATCGTACTTTTATCCGTGGTCTTTTGGATATTACCGACAATTTGCAAGACGGTAAGGTGATACCACGTCATCACGTTGTACGTTATGACGACGATGACCCCTATCTTGTTGTTGCCGCAGATAAAGGGACAGCGTCTTTTTCAGATGCAGCTAATGGCATTGCTAAAGAATATGATTTCTGGCTAGGCGATGCATTTGCATCGGGTGGCTCGGAGGGGTACGACCATAAAAAAATGGGCATCACGGCCCGAGGTGCCTGGGAGTCAGTAAAGCATCACTTCCGAGAACAGGCTACGGATATTCAAAAAACGGATTTTACTGTTATCGGTATTGGCAGCATGAATGGCGATGTTTTTGGCAACGGAATGCTGTTGTCTGAGCATATCAAGCTGATAGGCACATTCAGCCATAAACATATTTTTCTTGATCCAGATCCTGATGCAAAACAAAGTTTTCAGGAGAGAAAAAGACTTTTTAATTGCAATCAATCAGCATGGACCGATTATAAAAAGGAACTTATTTCAGAGGGCGGTGGCGTCTATATGAGAGATGCCAAATCTATTATTATTTCCCCGCAAGTGCAGCAAGTACTCGATATCAACGCAAAGATATTAACCCCTAATGAACTGATACAAGCATTATTAAGAGCCCCTGTAGACTTAATTTGGAACGGTGGCATAGGTACTTTTATAAAAGCAAAAGAGGAAGAACACGTTAATGCGAGTGACCGTAGTAATGATAATATACGCATTAACGCATCCGAGTTGCGCTGTAAAGTATTTGGCGAAGGAGGTAATTTAGGGCTGACGGCGAATGCACGTATTGAGTTTGCCCGGCAAGGTGGCTATATCAATACCGATTTTATAGATAATTCTGGTGGCGTTGATTGCTCGGATCATGAAGTTAATATAAAAATACTCCTTAATGACGTGGTTAAGAATGGAGATTTAAGTGAAGTACAGCGCAATCAGCTCTTAGTCAAGATGACGGATGAAGTCGCAAATTTAGTACTTAATCATAGTTATCAGCAGGCTCAAGCCCTCTCTTCTGATCATGCCAATGCCAATGCCTTGCTTGATGAACATGCTCGATTTATTTCTTATCTGGAAAAATCAGAGCGTCTTGAGCGCAGCACCTGGAATTTGCCTGATGATGAAGCCATTAATAAACTTCGCGCCACTGGCAAAGGATTAACCCGTCCAGAGTTAGCGGTGTTGTTATCCTATGCAAAAATTGATTTATATGATGCGCTATTAAGCTCTGATATATATAGTGACCCTTATTTAGCCAATGAAATAAAGTGCTATTTCCCCAAACCTATACAAGAACAATACAGTGCCTTATTACCACAGCACCGTTTACATCGAGAGATCATTGCTACGTTTAATGCTAATTCAATGATTAATAATGAAGGAATCACATTTTTATTTCGCATTATGGAAAATACAGGCGCAAAAGCAGCAGATGTCACCCGAGCTTATGTATCCGCAATAAACGTCTTTGAAATTCACCCGATTTACTCTCAAATTAATGCATTAGACAATAAAATAAGTACAAATGATAAAAGTGAACTTCTAGAAATTACTCGAAAATTAGTGCGTCGTGCAACGGAATGGTTTTTGCGAAATTGTAAGCAACCTCTTGAAATAAGTCTAACCATTGAGTCATTTCAATCTAGTGTGTTTGAAATTTCGAAACATTTTTTTGACATGCTAGATCAAGAAGAAGGCGATCAACTCGATAAAAATAAACAACGTTATATCGACGCCGGTGCTTCTCAAAATCTGGCGGCGACGATTGCTTCACTTCTGCCGCTTTATTCGGCACTGGATATTACCGAGGTTTCAGCTACAGTAGAACGCCCTGTTTTGACGGTTGCCAAGCTGTATTTTGAGCTGGGGACACGATTGGATATTAACTGGTTACATGACCTGATTACGGCACTCCCTGCAACAAGTCGCTGGTTACGACTGGCCAGAGCCGCATTGCGTAACGATTTGTTTCGGGTTCATCGCACTATTATTCGTGAAGCCCTATTACTTTCAGACCAAAATAGCGATGCAAAAAATATATTAGAAAAATGGCAAGAAGTAAACCAAATTAACCTGCATCGGTATATGGGACACCTGGAGAGTTTTAAAAGCAGTGATGTCACCGACCTTGCCCTTCTTACCGTCGCCATTAATGAAGTTAGAAAGCTTATTCATACTATAGGCAGAACCTGTGAAAATTGATATCCAAATCATTTCCTAGGACACGAATTGTTGATCTAGGAGACTGTCCGAGAATAGCGACCGTAGCCATTTTCTACCCACAAGAGCCATAAAAGTCCAATTTTTTGATCATTTGAGGCGAATAATGAGTCTATCGAAAGTGATCGAAAAGACGGGCCAAAAGGGCTTGGTCGCAGTAGGTCAGCCTGTTCTCGGACAGCCCCCTAGTGCTGCATCCTTTAAATTCGTTATTCATAACCCCCCCTTCTAAGCACTCCTTTTTTTAAGGGTAATAGCTGCATGGAAAGGGGACGAATTTAAAGGACGCGACACTAGGTGTATCAGCCTTCTATACCCACTTAAGACTAATCGTGCTTTATTTAACCCTGTTTTTGAGTCAAACCTCATTTGCAAAAAATAGCCTCATTTACATATTTTTCAATACATTAAAAATTTTCAGGCGGGTACTAATAGAGTCATCTTGAAAGGGTTGCATTACCCGCATCAATCGTGAATGCATGCGTATCGGCCGCGCGTTTCATGAAGAACCTCAAGTACTACATCATGGCAAGCACAGCACTGGCGTTATGATGAGGAAATATTTTCCTTTCTTTTTTTGTTTTTTTTGTTAAAATTTGCGCTGAGCAGTTATGTCTAGCTTATGTTAACCAATTAAGCCGATATCTCTTAAGGAACGTACTGCTTGTCACGGATGACTATATATAGCTCATGGGCGCAGACATATTCACTGTCAAAAATATCTCCAACAGACATTGAAGCGCACTATCTAGTTTTAATTAGAGAGAACATGAGTCACAAACCCATACACAAGTAAATGTAAGGTGTATATATATGAACTCGTTAAAAAGTGCAATACAATTAGTCAATACTCACACACTAACAACAATAGTACTGTTTTTTTCCCTTGCGGGTAGTCTCTCGCTGGCTAAAGCTGCTAATCATTTCAATCTTAACTTTGAACCTGTCCCAGGTGCCGATTTCATTAATTCCGGTGGTGGTGGCTATTTGACTTTTGGTCAGCCCTTTAATTGTCCAAATGCGGCAAACCCAGATTGCCTAATTGGTGGCGTAGTCGCCAACACGTTCGGGGGGCAAGAACCTGCAGAAACCGACCCCGACACCTCCATTTTCATCAACGAGCGTATCGGTGATAATGTTAGCGGCTATTGGCATCTTATTATCAGTGACCCCTCACAAGGGTTTGCACAAGAGGTTTACATACCACTGGTTAGATTCTTTCGTTCCACCAGCGGTGGTAAAGAACCTATTTTTTTTAGGCTTACCGGTAATCTTGAGCAGCAAAGTGGTAATGGCTGGGATCCTTTGGAATTTAACCAAAATACTTTTGGCTCTGATAATACCGACTTTTCAGGAAACGGAACAGGAGACCCAACCCAAGTCATGGTCAGACAACTGTTAGGAAAAGGTCAGCTCACTGCTGGAACCGCACGCGTTAGAGACTGGATATGCGATCCAGGAGAGTTTTGCCAAGAATTTTTAAAATCTGAAGCTCGCTACAAACCTAAAATTACTCAGCAGTTCGATGAAGAGGCTGCAATTTCCTATTTTGAACTGGATATGAGTAATCTTGACTACAATACCAACGATGTGGCAGGAACCATGATTAACACATTGACTATCAGCGATCCAAACATGGCATCTATACCCAAAACCAATATGCCGTCTAATACAAACATACCCAGCAGTATCAACTTTAACGCTGCAACGGACAGTGATAATAGTAATGTAACAGGTGGACGTTATACATACAGTCCTGGCCGTGGTTGGTATGATGATGTTGGTGATCACGATGGCAGTAGTTATGATTATTTGGTGTATGGTTCAGGTAGTTATGACTATGTAGATGGCGGTATCAATAACAATCAAGTAGATATTGAGTGGAGTGCTTTTTATGATCCTCTCCAAAATACTTATCCAGGAAATGAAGCCAAATGTGCTGCTTTGTCGCTAGCCTATTGTGATAACCCCCTATCTCAGTATTAAAATGTGAATTAAGAGCTAAATTGTAGCCAGCCCATAGAGTTGACTCCCTATCAAATAGAGGATTTTTGGCTTTAGCATCCTGCGTCGCTCTACCTCCCAGATCCATATGGTCATATTCAATCTATTAAGATCGAAGCCGAAACAAAGTTACCGAGCCTCCCTCATGGCCTGCATTTCAAAATTGCAGCATTTTCTGATATTTTCTATTCGAACAAACGGTCAAAACGACCATTCTAATTACAGCACTTCTTGTGACTGGTGATACTCTGGGTTTTATGCAAATATAGCGTTTATACTTCCGGTAGCTATATTGATGGCGAGCGCTTCAACCCTGAGGATATAAATCATCCTGAACAAACAGACTTTAATTGTATTGTAAAAATATGGATAATTTTTTTAAACTAAATTGGACTCTATAAAGCAGATGAATAATATATATTGGATCTACACCTTATCGTGGATAATTATGCAACGCACAAGCACGAAAAAGTAAAAAATGGTTGAAACGAAATAAAAGGGTCCACTTGCATTTTATTCCGACCCGTTCATCCTGGCTGAATTTAGTGGAAAAATTTTTTGGCTTATTGACTGAAAAGCAATTACGTCGCGTCGTGTTTACATAGGTAAAAGATGTTAGAGGAAACAATTATGCAATTCATCAAGGCACATAACAAAAAAATAAAACCGTTTGTTTTGACAAAAGAAGAAATTTCAGTAAAAGTTGAACGTGCTCACCAAGCACCCTCATATCAATAAACAATTCAAT
>VAPM010837598.1_pt1 | contig 113916 bp, 101 predicted proteins | sample 3395091 | NCBI WGS metagenome assembly VAPM01 (sample SAMN08290445, study PRJNA428436) | hydrothermal vent metagenome | isolation source: Deep-sea hydrothermal vent chimney 3 | place: Pacific Ocean: Juan De Fuca Ridge
AAAACATATAAAACCGGAGGTTTTGAACAGGGCAGAAATGCAAATTTTAGAGAATTAAGAGATGATAAAGCATTAGATACTCCTGTTTTTTCTCCTAAATACTGGCATGGTCGTGGTACTACTTATTTTGTAAATGTGTACATCCGATTTTAATAAACATTAAATAATCTTTTAATATAAATAATTATGAAATCAACTAACTTTTTAAGCCTTTTTATAATATTCTTTTTTATTACATCTTGTGTTGAAGATGAAGGTTTTGAGCTTCCTGATATTACAGTAGCTGACCCTAATATTACTGCAAACATGACCTTTCAAAATGTGATATCTAAATACGGACAAGCAGTAGCAAATGGTGATGGTATTGCTGTTTTTGATGAAGACCAAGATCTATATATTGAAGGTTATGTGATTTCAAGCGATAAAGCCGGTAACTTTTTCAAAGAATTGATCATTCAAAATAAAGTTGACGAAAATTCTGATACTGCTGACCCAAGATTAGGATTTAAAATAGAAGTAAATGTAAAAGGATTGGCTGATACTTATGAAGTGGGTAGAAAGGTCTATATTAAAATGAACGGATTGGCAGCCGGATTGGCTCATGGTGTTTTTGTTATCGGAAAACAATCAGGCAATAATATAGAGCAAATTCAAGAATTCGAATTTAGAGATTATATAATCAGAGATCCTGAAATAGCAACATTAACGCCAAAAGTAACTACGCTCAGTGAGTTGACCGAACAAGATGAAAACACGTTTATTCAATTAGATAATATACAAGTACACAGGCATAATATTGCTCAGAGCTATGCCGGAGAACCTTTTGATGAATTTGATGGATTTAGAACTTTAGAAAGTTGTGATGAAGGTGGTTCAATTTCACTACAAACAAGTACTTTTGCTGATTTTAAATCGCTTAAAATACCTCAGAATAAAGGTTCAATTCAAGGGGTTTTTAGCAGAGACTTTAAAGATGATTTTAATGTACTTATTATTAATAGTACTTCAGATATAAATTTTGATAATTCAGAACGTTGTGATCCTATTATTTTAGAATGTGACGGAACAACTGCTTCTACCATTACCATTTTTAATGAAGGTTTTCAATCCATTAATAATGAAAGTGATCTAGATGCTCTTGGGTGGACAAACATTAATGTTTCCGGTGGAAGTGAACGTTATGAAGACAGCTCATTTGCCGGAGATACTTATTTGAAAATTTCTGCTTTTGGTACCGGTGAAAGTCCACTTGAAGCTTGGTTAGTTACTCCTGCAATCAACTTAGACGGTAGCAGTGAAGCAGTATTAAGTTTTGATATTTCTACCAACTTTGAAACAGGACAAGCGCTTACTGCTTTTATAACAGATAACTACACCGGAGATCCTACCACAACTGAATGGACACAGTTAGGTGCCAATATTCCTATTGGAGATGATAGTTTTGGCAGTTTTATAACCTCAACCATTAATATTTCTTGTTTGAGTGGAAATATACATGTAGCATTTCAATATCTCGGCGCTGCAGGAAGAACAGAAACCAGATACCATATTGATAATATAAAAGTTACAGGGAGTAACTAAATCGGTTATATTAATATTATAACCCTTCCAGAGTTGAAACTCTGGAAGGGTTATTTATTATTGGGCAAATTTAATTTCAATTCAAAAACGTGACCACCTTCCCTTATCCCGATAGCTATCGGGAGGGAAGGAGCTTTTCTTCTAAGAATATATCTTTTTTACCTTTTGGCATCATCTTTGTAAATCAATCAGTATTAATTATAAATTTTAAAAATGAATAAAGGAACAGTAAAATTCTTCAATGATGCCAAAGGATTTGGTTTTATTACCGAAGAAGGTTCAAACAAAGAACATTTTGTACACATTTCCGGATTAATTGACGAAATTCGCGAAGGCGATGAGGTTGAATTTGATCTACAGGAAGGTAAAAAAGGATTAAACGCAGTAAATGTAAAAGTAATTTAATTGAAAAGAATTCCTCGATGCAAAAATCGAGGCTTCCGATAAAATGTCATTCCTGCGAAGGCAGGAATCTAAGTTAAATTTTTTAATGAAAAGCTCATCTTTTGATGGGCTTTTTTACATTTTCATTCGCTTTTCCAACGTCACAAATACTGGAAAGTGGTCACTAAATCCGCCTTGATGCCATTTACCAATATAGGTTCTAAATGGATTCCCTTTTCGTTTTCCTTTCCATTCCTTTAAAAAATGGTCATCAAATATTTCTGCCTGTTTAAAAACATGTGTTTTATTTTGCTCTTCAAAAAAGTTTCGGCTAAAAATAATCTGATCAAATAAAAACCAATCATCTTTGAACCTTAAACTACCTTGCCCTTTATCAATAATAGATTCAAAAGGATTGTAAAATTCATGTGTAACTAGATGTTGTTTAATACTTGTACTGGTAGGGTCATCGTTAAAATCACCCATAATTATGATTTTAGGATTTTTAGTTGTTTCTTTAATTTTAGCAATAATCTCGTGGTTTAAAGCTGCTGCTTTAATACGCCTATGTTCTGTTTCTTTAGTTCCTTTACGTCTTGAAGGCCAATGGTTGACCATGAAATGAATTAGTTCACCATTTAGTTTCCCTTTCACAAAAAGTACGTCTCTGGTATAATCTCTTTCTCCATCTTCTTGATATAAATATAATGTTACTGTTTCAGAATCAATAAATTCAAAATACTTTTTTTGGTATAAAAAGGCAACATCAATTCCACGTTCATCAGGCGAATCAAAATGTTCAATTCCGTAATTAAACTCCTGTAATACTTCAGTATTTACCAAATCTGTTACCACTTGTAGGTTTTCAACTTCAGCCAATCCAACAATTACAGGTGCAGTAAAACTATTGTCAGTTCCTATTTGAGAAATAACCGAGCTTAATTTTTTTAGTTTTCTGTTATAGCGTTTCGCATTCCACTTTTTTTTACCATCAGGTGTAAAATCATCGTCCATAGTATCAGGATCATCATAGATATCAAATAAATTCTCCAGATTATAAAATGCAATGGTATAAAGGTTGTTTTGTTTAGTGTCTTCGCTCAAAATGATTCGGTCTAAAAACCGAAAGTACGAAATTATTGTGTATTACATCTCTAATCTCTTTACCTTTGTACTATGATTGAAAAAAAGAATTTAGATTTTGAAAAGGCTGTTTTAATTGGTGTTATAAGCCAAAGGCAAAATGAAGAGAAATCTAAAGAATATTTAGATGAGTTAGAATTTCTAACTTATACGGCTGGTGGTGAAGTTATAAAACGGTTTACTCAAAAAATTGATACTCCTAATCCAAAAACATTTATTGGTACAGGTAAAATAGAAGAAGTACGTGAATTTATTGAAGCAAATGATATTGGTTCTGTTATTTTTGATGATGAATTGACACCCGGGCAACAAAAAAATATTGAAAAGATATTAGAATGTAAGATCTTAGATAGAACAACCTTAATTCTTGATATATTTGCTCAAAGAGCTCAGACAAGCTATGCCAGAACTCAAGTAGAATTAGCACAATATCAATATTTATTACCTCGACTAACAGGATTGTGGACTCACCTTGAAAGACAACGTGGCGGTATTGGTATGCGTGGTCCCGGTGAAACAGAAATTGAAACTGATAGACGTATTGTGCGTGACAAAATTGCATTACTAAAGAAGAAAATTCTGGTAATCGACAAACAAATGGCCGTGCAACGAGGCAATAGGGGTAAAATGGTAAGAGTTGCTATTATAGGATATACCAATGTTGGTAAATCTACACTGATGAATGTGGTTAGTAAAAGTAAAGTTTTTGCTGAAAATAAACTCTTTGCAACGTTGGATACAACCGTTAGAAAAGTAGTTATTAAAAATATTCCTTTTTTACTTTCTGATACTGTTGGTTTCATTAGAAAACTACCCACACAATTGGTAGACTCGTTCAAATCAACCTTAGATGAAGTTAGAGAAGCTGATCTATTATTGCATGTGGTTGATATTTCACATCCTAATTTTGAAGAACATATCGATTCTGTAAATAAAATTTTAGACGAAATAAAAAGTGCTGATAAGCCTACTTTAATGGTCTTTAATAAAATTGATAATTATAGGTATGAAACTATTGATGAAGATGATCTAGTTACTGAAAGAACTAAAGCACACTACACCTTAGAAGATTGGGAAAAAACTTGGATGGCTAAACTTGATACCAATTGTATTTTTATTTCAGCTTTAAATAAAGAAAATCTAGATGAATTTAAGGATACCGTTTTTGAAGCTGTAAAAAAGATTCATATTTCTCGTTTTCCTTATAATGATTTTTTATATCAGGAGTATGAATAATCCCATCCTAAATCCTTCTAAAAGGAAGATGATGACAGAAGTTAAATTTATTTTTCAGAATTTTCATCAATAATCCCTAAACGTTTTGCGCGTTTTTGCCAGTTTTTTCTAGCTAATTGTTGCATATCAGAATCTGTATCACTTTCATCCATAATTTCTAAACCTAGCAATGTTTCTATAACATCTTCCATGGTTACCAATCCGCTAATTGAGCCATACTCATCCACAACCAAAGCAATATGTTCTTTTTCTTGAATAAACTCTTCAAATAAATTAGGTATTGGCACATTTCTATTAATAACCAACAGTTCACGTCTTAAATCGATTAGCCTTATCTGATTATTATCTTCAGCAACATTTCTATACACATCATCTTTTAAAATATAACCGGTAATATCATCACTATCATCTTTATAAATAGGGATTCTTGAAAATTGTAGGTCTTTATTTTCATCAAAAAAATCTTTTATATTCTGGTTTTCAGATGCCATTTTTAGCACCGTTCTCGGTGTCATTACATCTTTAGCTAAAATGGTTTTAAAATTCAACAAGTTTTTAATTACTTTAGATTCAGATTCTTGAAAAACACCTTCTTCTTGTGCTATATCAGCCATTGCATGAAAATCTTCTCTACTTAACACACTTTTACCATGAGCGCCTTTTCCAAAAAGTTTTGTAAATAACTGTAGTACCCAAATAATACCTGTCCATTTGAATATAAATATCAATACTGTTAAAACTCTAGTTGAAATTCCAACTAATTCTTTCCAATAAGTTGCACCAATAGTTTTAGGAATTATTTCAGAAATCACTAAAATTAAAACTGTCATTATAGCCGAAACTATACCAACTATATTATTGCCGGAACCAAATGCTTTTTCAGCTTGTACACCTACTAATATTGCTCCTACGGTATGTGCAACTGTATTTAGTGTAAGTATTGCTATTAGTGGCTTGTCAACATCTTTTTTTAATTTTTCTAAAGTATTGGCATATACTTTACCTTCTTTCTTTTTTATATTAATAAATGTTGAGGTAACGCTTAATAAAACAGCTTCAAGAATTGAACATAAAAAGGAAAAGAAAATAGATGTTACTCCATATAAAATCAATAAGGTCATCTGTATGCTGTTGAGTTGCTAAAATACGAAAAAGGAGCTTTCTAAACTAGAAAACTCCTTATAAGGATTGTTATTTTTTTAAGTATAAGTTTAAAAAGAATAGTTTAAACCAAACATCCAATATGATTGTAATTTATTATCAACATTATCAAATGTTGGTGTTGGAGTCGGTACAGGGTCTAAACCTAAAGCATTATTTAAAGCTTCTTGTTTATTATCTCTTAAACCAAATTCAAATCCTACACCAATCTTTTTCCAAAGCGTGTAACCAAATGAGTTTGTCCATTGCCAATTTGAAAGATCTGAACTTTTATAACTCTGAAACATTGAAAGGTTTGTTTTAAAGTTTACAGCACCTATTTGTTTTGTATAATCTGCCACTATTTTAGCACCTAAAGATGACTCAAAAACGTCATCTCCGCTACTAAATACAAAATTGTAATTTAATGGGTGAATTACTACTACCATATCTGTAATTGGCGTCCAGGTAAAACCAACACCAAGATCAAGATATCCAGGATCATTAAAGTTGTCTATTATTGTTGTTCTATACTCTCCTAAAGTAGATACTGCCCATTTCTCACTTAATTTACGACCATATAGAGAAGTTATTGAAAACACATCTGTAGCTGATTCAAAATCGCTATTAATATCATCATCTTTATTGTCATTTTTTACCCAAGATAAATTTACAGTAGCTGAATTTCTCCAGAAAAATTTCTCTTGTAAATTATTTGCAAAAGCATTCACTGTAAAACCTATATTTCCGGCAGATGAATTAGGTGCCCCTTTAGAATACCAGTTGTTAAAACCAGATAGACTTCCACCAATTATACCAAATGCTCCTTTTTTCCATCCGGGTAAAGCGTCTATTTGACCTTGAATAGCGTCAACTTTGGCTTGTAAAGCAGCAATTGAATCTTTTTTCGGTGCTTGTTCGGCTTTTAATTCTTCTAATGTTTGCGCATAAGTAGATGTTAAAGCGTACATCATTACAAATGCCAATAGTAATAGTTTCCTCATGATTTTTAAAATTAATTTTAAATTTTAAGTTGCGCAAAAATAGGGATTTTTCCTTAAATGTAATTGAAGAACTTATTTTTTCGCTTTATATAAAGGAACGGTAGAACAGGCTTCACCAAACATAATTGACTTGGCAACAGGTTGTATTTTTTCAATTAATTGAACTGATGCTGTTTCAGGGATAGGTTTATTTGAACAGCCTTTTATAATAATTGATTTGTCTTTATAAATGTCTGTTTTTAGATTTGAAATAATTTCTTGAAAAATAGAGGTTTCTAGCAGTTCTAAATCACCAACCACTATTTTTTTAGCAAACGGACTCAATTTTGTGGTAATTAGTAAATATGCCCATGAAGGGATAATGGCATCTGTTAAACAAGATAATGCCACATAGGTATCTTTGTATTGACTCCAATTATGGTCTTCAATACTTTCTCTAAAATCTTTTTCTTTAAGAATTATTCCTTCGAATAACCATTTTGAAATATCAATAACAATTCGCTTTCCAACAGGATAAAATTCTTCCAAATCAATAGTCATTAATTTGCTTGAAGCGACTCTATTTACTATTTTGTTTGGCAATTATATTTGTCTTTTCTCTTGGCTCTTTTTTCTACAAAAAACCTAACTCCAATTTTGCTTCTTCACTCATCATATCTTGAGTCCAAGTTGGGTCAAAAGTTATTTCGACCTCAGCGTCTTTAATTTCTTCTAAAGTTTTTACTTTTTCTTCTACTTCAACAGGTAATGTTTCAGCAACCGGGCAATTAGGGGAAGTAAGTGTCATTAATATTTTTGCTTCATTGTTCTCATTTACAAAAACATCATAAATTAATCCCAACTCATATATATCAACCGGAATTTCAGGGTCATAAATAGTTTTTATAACCTCAATTATCTTATCGCCTATCTCTTGTACTTGTGTTTCCGTCATTTCTTTCTTTTTATGCCCACAAATGCTTGGGGTTATCAGTACTGTATAAAGGCAAATATACAACTTATTGAGTCAATTTAGACTGATAAGCAACTGCATATAACTTCAACTGCTTTATCATAGACACTAAGCCGTTTGCTCTTGTAGGTGAGAGATGTTCTTTTAAACCTATTTCATCAATAAAAGAGGTATCAGAATCTAATATTTCTTGAGGTGTATGATCAGAAAATACGCGTAACAAAAGCGCAACAATACCTTTGGTTAGAATTGCGTCACTATCAGCTGTATAAATAATTTTTTCTCCATTCAATTCTGCGTATAACCATACTTTTGATTGACATCCTTTTATAATATTATCATCTGTCTTAAATTGTTCGTCAATCAAAGGAATAGACTTGCCTAATTCAATAATATATTCGTAACGCTCCATCCAATCATCAAACATAGAAAATTCATCTACAATTTCTTCTTGTATTTCTTTGATAGTCATTATTAAAACTTATTTTTGCACCAGATATAGTCTGGTTTTGTATAAAAGCACAAAATTACGGTAAAATTTTAAATAAAATTCCTTCCCTTAGGGAAGGTTAGGATGGGATTATGAGTAAACTTTTAATAGTAGGTACACTAGCTTTTGATAAAATTGAAACGCCTTTTGGTAAAACCGATAAAATTTTAGGTGGTGCCGCTACTTTTATAGGTTTATCTGCTTCTCATTTTGGCATTAAATCCGGTATTGTTTCAATTATTGGTGATGATTTTCCTCAAGAATATATACAATTATTAAATGATAAAAACATTGATACTTCAGGTGTTGAAATTGTAAAAGGTGGCAAAACTTTCTTTTGGAGTGGTAAATATCACAATGATATGAATTCTAGAGATACCTTAGTAACTGAACTAAATACATTGGCAGATTTTAATCCAATTGTACCAGAACATTTCAAAGATGCTGAAGTGGTAATGTTAGGTAATTTGCATCCTGCTGTTCAAAATAGTGTATTAGATCAGTTGACCGAAAAACCAAAATTAGTAGTGTTAGATACCATGAATTTTTGGATGGATTCTGCACTTGACGATTTAAAATATGTCATTAAAAGAGTGGATGTTATTACCATTAATGATGAAGAGGCAAGGCAATTGAGCGGTGAATATTCTTTAGTGAATGCAGCAAAAAAAATTCATGAAATGGGGCCAGAATATGTAGTTATTAAAAAAGGAGAACATGGCGCCTTATTAGTGAATGGTGATAAAATGTTTTTTGCGCCGGCATTGCCTTTAGCTGAAGTTTTTGACCCTACTGGGGCTGGAGATACTTTTGCCGGAGGGTTTACAGGATATATAGCCAAAACTGAAGATAAATCATTTGAAAATATGAAAAATGCTGTGATCTATGGTTCTAATTTAGCTTCATTTTGCGTTGAAAAATTTGGCACTAATAGAATGGTAAATCTTACAAAAGATGAAGTAATGCAACGTTTACATCAATTCAAGCAACTAACTCAATTTGAAATAAAATTAACTTAAATCCAAAATAATCTTCCGCAATCTTGTTGCGGATTTTTTTTGCAAAAATTATGAGTGACGCTATTAAGCATGAATGCGGAATTGCATTGGTAAGGTTATTAAAACCACTTGAGTTCTACCAAAAAAAATACGGGACTTCTTTCTATGCAATCAATAAAATGTATCTATTGATGGAAAAACAGCATAATCGCGGTCAAGACGGTGCCGGTTTTGCAAGTATTAAATTTGATGTTGAACCGGGAACAAGATATATTAGTCGCGTTAGGTCTAATCAACAATCGCCTATTCAAGATGTTTTTGCTCAAATTAATGAACGATTAAATAATGTTCTTGAAAAAAATCCAACTAAAAAAACTGATGTACAATGGCAATTAGAGAATATGCCCTATGTTGGTAATCTGTTTTTAGGTCATGTTCGTTATGGTACTTTCGGTAAAAATAGTATTGAAAGTGTCCACCCATTTCTTCGGCAAAATAACTGGAAACATAAAAACCTAATTGTTGCCGGTAATTTTAACATGACCAACTCAAATGAATTATTGCAAGAGTTGATCGAGTTAGGGCAACATCCAAAAGAAAATACCGATACCGTTACTGTAATGGAAAAAATCGGACATTTTTTAGACGATGACGTTTCTGATATTTATCAACAATGTAAAGAAAAAGGAATCGGTAAAAAAGAAGCTTCAGTTGTTATTGAAGAAGAATTAAATATTAAAAGAATCCTTCAAAGAGCCTCAAAAAATTGGGATGGTGGTTATGCAATGGTTGGTTTAATAGGTCATGGTGATGCTTTTGTGTTGCGTGATCCTTCAGGCATAAGGCCTGCCTACTATTATAAAGATGATGAGGTGGTTGTGGTCGCTTCAGAAAGACCGGTAATACAAACTGTTTTTAATGTAGATTATGAAAAAATACATGAATTAGATAGGGCACATGCCTTAATTATTAAAAAAGATGGTGCTACTTCTGTTGACCAGATCATGGATCAGCTTCCTAATAAAGCATGTTCTTTTGAACGTATCTATTTTTCACGAGGAAGTGATGCCGAAATCTATGAAGAGCGTAAAAAATTAGGAAAATTGATTTTTCCCAATGTATTAAAAAACATAAATAATGATATTAAGAATACTGTTTTTTCTTATATCCCAAATACAGCTGAGACTTCCTTTTTCGGAATGGCAGAAGCAGCTGAGGAATATTTAAATGAACATAAGTTAGAAACCTTACTTAACGGAAAACGTAACTTATCTGTTGAAAAGGTTACAGAAATACTATCAGAAAGACCTCGTCTTGAAAAAATAGCCATCAAAGATGCTAAATTAAGAACTTTTATTGCTGATGATAATAGTCGTGATGATCTGGTAGCTCATGTGTACGATGTGACCTATGGTGTAGTTAAGCCTTCAGACAATCTAGTTATTATTGACGACAGTATTGTGCGTGGTACAACCTTGAAAAAAAGCATTATCAGAATATTAGACAGGCTGCATCCTAAAAAAATAGTAATTGTTTCTTCTGCTCCGCAAATAAGATATCCTGATTGTTATGGTATTGATATGGCAAAATTAGAGGAGTTTATTGCTTTTAAAGCAACATTAGAGTTGCTCAAAGAAACCAATCAAACTCATATCATTGAAGAGGTTTACCAAAAATGTAAACTACAAGATAGTCTAGAAGATCATTTGATTGAAAACTATGTCCGTGATTTTTACAAACCATTCACTGCCGAACAAATATCTGATAAAATTGCTCAAATGTTAAAAACGGAAACCATCAATGCTGACATAAAAGTCATTTTTCAATCTATTGAAAATTTACATGAAGCCTGTCCGAAAAATGCAGGAGATTGGTATTTTACAGGCAATTATCCTACTATTGGTGGAACAAAAGTGGTAAATAGAGCTTTTATAAACTTTTATGAAGGCAATAATAAACGAGCCTATTGAATTACGATATTTGAATTACGATTTTAGATTTGTGTAATTCTTGCCTATTTGAAAATAAAATCCGAGAAGGTAATTTGAAAGATTGCCCCTTTAGGGTTAGCGTGAAACAAAATATATTTTGTTACGAAATTACTAAGCGAAGCTTTTAGGGATATAAGTTATTTATCTAATGTAAGCAAAACTTGGCATCTAATTTGTGTTTTAATAAGTTAAATTAAAAAAATGAAAACGTTAATAACAATAACTGTAAGCATACTGGTAATGACCATATTTACACAATGCAGTAGTGCACAACAATTTGACGAAGAGCCTCCTTTTACAATTAGTAAAGCATACTATCAAGATTGGGTTGGTGGAAGACAAGGCTCAAGCGGAACCTTAATTACTTTTGAAATAACATCAGAAATTTCTAAAGAAGTTAGGTTGGATTCTCTTTTTTTCAGTAATAAAATATGTAAACTAGAAGCTACATCTTTTAATAAAAAATATTCCATTATTGGTAATTTTTCTAAAAATACCTATGTAGAAAGAAATATTATTATGGATGTTGATCCTCAAAAAGAAATGGCAAATAAAGTGCCTGATGTAGCTATTAATTTTCCTTTTGAATTATCTGACAATGAGTGTGTTATTAGTTATATTATCAAAGAAAAAAAACACTATTTTAAAGTGACAGATCTTAAAAAAGAAAAGACTATTTTCTATCCATAATACCAATTTAACCATAAAATACCTCATATAAATCGTTTCTTTTTCACTGATATTTTGTTAAAAAAAGAAAACGTAACAATGTTACGTTTAATTTTTTTACTTCATCTCATTAAAAAATAATTCAATTTATTTATAAGTATTTTTATACTAAAAGTTGGTATAATTATTTTTTGGCACAGAGTTTGGTTTCTACACTATAGAAACATTAAAATTTGTGTTTATGCGAACTTTAAAATTACTTACAGGATTATTATTAACCATCACCCTATTCACATCATGTGTTGTAGAGGTTAATGATTTTGACGATTCTATTACATTAAAACAATTAGTTACTTCATATGATTTATGGTATATAGATTATAATAAAACTACAGGTAGTGGCGATGTGCCTTTTTTATCTAAAGCTTTTACAGTGTCATTTCAAAACGGACGCTTATTAGCAAATAGTAATTTGGTAGGTTTAGGTGCTGTTGGTAATGGTTATGGGGATCAAATAGGATATTATGAAACCATTAATGGTGTATTAGAAATAGATCATAACCTTGACGGATTTATAGATTTAGAAGTTTCACAACTCTCTAATGATGAAATCAGATTGAGAGATACTTATACAAATACCTCTTATTACCTAATTGGTTATCAAAAAAGTAGCTTTGATTTTGATCAGGTCTTTTATGACAATATTGAATACTTCTTACAAGAATATGTTGCTTGGGAAAAAACCTATACAAGTCAAGAAGGTGCTTTAAATGAGTTTGATGATGAAAACTTCTTACAGTTTACACCAGAAAATCAAACAACATTTAGATCATCTCAAGATGAGTTTGGCACGAATATTGGATTATTGATATGGGATTTTGAAGGAGCTTATGAAGTGTTTAACGTAGCAGGTTTTGATGATGTAAAAATTTTAACATTAGATTATGATTTCTTTGACAATGAAGAGTTTGAACTGAGCGTTATAAACGATGAAGAGATAGATTTATTTCATGTAGCATCTGGTACAACATATACCTTTAAGGGGCGAGACAATATAGTATTTAAAAATGCTTCAGAGAAAGGAAAAACAAAAGATAGAAAACGATTTAAAGTAAATCGAAAAACAAAAAAGAGACAAATAAAAGCATAAAGATAAGGTTTGGTTAGTTGATTTTGGTTGATTCATTTCAACCAATACGCCGCCTCAGAAATTCTGAGGCGGTTTTTTTGTTTTTATTTTCACAATTCTAAGGTAAGGGTTTCAGAAGATCCCGCTTTTCAGCGGGATTATCCCGATAGCTATCGGGACAACCAACTATTTTTAATTCGTAGCTTTGCTACTTATAAAAATAGAGTTTCATTAATGATTAACAAGCGTCTTTTAATTAAAAATATACTGGCTTATAATGATGAGAACACTTTCTATGATAAAAAAGTGCAACTTAATTTAGACTCAAAAGAGGGTAAAGCAAAGTTTTTAAAACACGTTTGTGCGTTTTCGAATTCAAATCCGCAAAATAATTCATACATAATTATTGGTATAGAAGATGAAACTAACAAAATAATAGGTGTTGATTTTTTTGATGATAGTAAAATTCAAAATTTAGTGAATGCATATCTTGAAAATCCTCCAAAAATTCAATATGAAAACATTGCTTTTCCGAGATTACCTCGCTATAAAGTTGTCGGGTTAGTAACAATAAATCCTTTAAAGGAATTTACCTCATTAAAAAAAGGTATTTGGAAATATCCTAAAAACACTTCTTTTTTTAGACAAGGTAGCAATTCAAAACCTTTAGATAAAATAGAAGTTAAAAACTCAAACAAGCCAATAGTAGAAGCTATTGAAAAAAATGCTCGGAATAACATAGAGCTTACACTGAACGGCGTTTTCGATTTTATGGAACAACACAAAAAAGATCTAAACCCTACCTATAAAGTATTTAAAGATCAATTTGTAGTGTGTTGGGCAGGTATAAAAAAAGAGGTTGACAATAAAACGCTCTATTCTAGGGTAGATATTGAATTAATAAATGAGCAGATTCGTTTATTTTATTCCGCCTTAGATGAAGTTGAAATCGAATATAACAGTCAATCATTTATTATTACAGAATATATTCAAATAAATATAAATAAGGCTAGTCCCCCTTCGGGGGATTTAAAGGGCATTTATCCTTTAGAAAAAACGATTATTCATTTTAAAGATAATGGTGTACATGATATCGCTACAGAACTACTTTTTAAGCCTCCTGTTTATAATGCTGTTGTATTGCAACATATTTATAATAGTAATAACGCTATTCTAAATAAACTTGAAAAAAATATTTCGTTAAGTAAAAATGATAAGGCTGATCTACAACAATTACCTACAACTTATATGATCTGTTCTTTAAACGGATTTAAAGATGCTAAAAATAAGCTTGAATCAGCTAAACCCTATCTAAAAGATTTAACCGATAAGTCTACCTATATTCATTTAAAGGAAGCATTACGTGTATTGCGAAAGGTGAAGTATAACCAATAATTAGACCTCAAAGGTTTTAATCCCGAGACTTCGGGACTTTGAGGTCAAAAATTTGACTGGAATAATAAAAGTGTGTGTTTACTTAAGAGTTCTCACATAATTCACCACATCCCAACGTTGTTCTTCAGATAAAATAGGCCCCCATTTTATCATATCATTTCTACCGTTGGTAATTTTCCAAAATATTTCACCATCAGTTTGAGATTTTACCATCTTTAACGTCAAGTTTTGTGGTTTAGGCGTTAGTGCTTTTCCACCAATACCATCTCCTTTCCCTTGTGCCCCATGACAGATCATGCATCGTGTTTTAAATATTTTAGCACCACGTTTGACTGATTCTGTCCTTTTTGATGTTTTTATAGGGTTTTTTAGCTGTTTAGCTCCCTTGGGAGCTTTCCACCTATCTTCTTGTGTAGTAATACCTATAAAGCTAACTAAAGCCAATGATAATACAATGTATAGTAGTTGTCTTTTCATAATTTATAAACTTAAATAGTTGATAACTATATTATTATCCCTACATATATGGCAAATGATATGCCATTCTTACAATCAAAAATAAAAAACTGCCTCTAAAAGAAACGGTTTTAGTTCATATTTATTCTAAACTTTATATTACAAATCAAACTTATGGGCACTTCTAATAATTCATTTCTTTCAAAAAACAAAAATAAAGAATAAGATGCGAATGAATTATTAGAAGTGCTAACTGATACGATATGGATCAAAAAGAACCTTTCACCCCACAATAAATAAACGCTGGAGGTAAGTTTATGGATACAAAACTCATTTTTAATTTACCAAAACGTTTTTCAATAAGTTTTTTAGCATTTAATGAGTATTGGTATTGAATATATACTCCACCATTTTTGAGTACATTATATATTGCATCTAAAATATTATTTTTTATCAACTCAGACATAGTAGTAAAAGGTAAAGATGATAAAACAGCATCTACTTCTTTGACTTGATGTTCTTGTAAAACTTTTTTTAAATGCTCAGCACAGTCGTTGACTAATATTAATCTTGGATCATTAAATTCTTTTTGAAGTAATTTGTAAAAATCTTCATTTAATTCAAAGACAAATATTTTGGTGTCTTGTTGCGCTTGTTTTAAAATTTCTTTGGTAAGAACACCTGTTCCTGATCCTAATTCAATTATGCATTTGGCGGTTTTAAAATTTATTTTATCACACATTTTTTTTACCAAAAATCTTGAACTTGGTGTAAAGGAACCTATTTGTTTACTTTCTTTTAAATACGTTTTAAAAAAAATTGTTTTGAGCATTTGTTTTGGTTTATGAAAAACGTATAGTTTCTATTGAAGTGGAGTAACTCTCGAATATGAATTATGTGATATTGAGAAATTAAATGCTCTTTTAAGGTATTTCATATCGTTCTGATGCTCCTTCTTGTATAACCTGTTCATTTCTTGTTTATTAACATAGGTTTGTTCTGAATTCGTTTAATTTTAGGTATTGAATCTTAGAGTTTAATAGAACTGCAAGCTTCTCCAAAGATAAAAAATGAAATCTAAATCTCTCCGATAACTTCGTTAAAACTGAAAACGATACCCAACATCAGGAAAAAAACCTAATTGATCTATCTGATCTACATTATTGGTTAACCTATTATATCGTCTTTCAAATATATTATCATTATTGGTTACATTTTGTAAATCGACGTAAAATTGATGGGAACGTTTTTTCGTTTTGCTATTGAATTTAATTCCAAACTTAACATCCCATCTAAAATAAGGGTCATTTTGCTCGCTAAAAGCAATATTCTCTTGTAATATCTGAAAACCTGCTTGCTGAGATGCTGCTAAGTCAACAGGAGTAAAGTATCTTCCGCCGGCAGTTGTTAATTTGGTGTCGACAAAGAAAACATTCTTTTTTGCTTTGCCTATTTTAAATTCTCGCCCTGTTAATAGATTTAGTACATATCCGTTATTAAAAGGTGTATTGCGTTCTATACCATCACTACCCTCATATTTACTTTCAAAAAAGGAAGCAGTTAACAATCCGTAATATCCTTTGCTAAAGAATTTTTCGAGTGTTAACTCAACACCTTGATTAAACCCTGTTCCGTTACTAAGCAATGAAACACGTTCAGTTTCAAATCCAAAACCAGCACCTTCAGTTAAAGAAGAATAACTTGAAGAAAATGGTTCTACTGCTGCATTTGTAATACTTTGGTAATATATTTCCGCCTTTCCACGCCAACTATTGGCGAGTTTTACATCATAGCCCAGCACAAAATGGTTACTTCGTACAAAGTCCAAATTTCTATTGGTTTGTACCAACTCGCCATTAATATCTTCATTTAAAAACAATAAAGGAAGCGGTACAGGTTGGTGATGTAGCCCATAGCCTAAACTCAACGAATGTTTCGGTGCTATTTTCCAGTTAACAGCTGCTCTAGGTTCTAAGACAAATTGTTCGTTCAATGTACTGTATTGTCCGTGTAATCCTGCATTTAAAGTCAGTTTTTCTGTAACTCTAAATTGTCCTTGTACATAAGGCTGAATAATGCTTAGATTTTCATCACTATCTCTAAAAGTAATCATGTCCGGGTCTCCGTCACCATCATTGTCAAACTGTTGTTCTCTAGTATTTAGTTTAGATTTGATATTAAAATTTTCGACCAAAAGACCTGTTCTAAAAGTTGTTTTGCTACTTAGTTTGGTGTTGAATAAGGTAGAAAAGGTAAATCGTGTTTCGGTATTATCAACTTCATCAAACTTAATTTTTCGTTCTTGAGGTGTATTCAAATCAAAGTACCTATCCTGATCAAATTGATTGGAAGAAAGAGATCCTGCTATAATGGTTTTAAGGTACGAGTTATCTCCTATAGTGATACGATGTTTTAATCCAACAACACCAAATCCTGAAGTAACAAATGAGTCTTCGTCTTCGGCAGCAAAAAGATCATCTTCATCAATATCATCTCCAAGAAAATCAATATTTGAAGTGCCTATAATTCCGAATAAAGAGAATCTACCCAATTTGCTTTTTCCAAAATCTAAATTAAAAGAAACATCACTATAATTTGGTATTGCTGAAGTACCGGTACCTCCACCTATCAATCCTATTAATGAATATCTGCCGGCAACAAGAAAAGAACCATCATTTTTACCTAAAGGGCCTTCAGCCATAGCCTCTATTCCTGAAAAAGCGCCCATCTGCAATGTATATTCATAATTATCTGAATTTCCTTTTCTAAAACCAAGGTCAAATACACCTCCTAAGGCATTTCCATATTCGGCAGGAAAAGCGGAGGTAATAAAATCTGAATTCTTTAACATATTAGGGTTTAAGGCTGAAACCGGTCCTCCTGTAGTACCTAAACTTGAGAAGTGATTAGGACTTGGTATTGGAATACCTTCTAATCGCCAAAGCAATCCTGTTGGTGAGTTACCTCGTATTACAATATCATTTCGACTGTCATCGGATGTGGAAACACCTGCATAGTTTGCTGCCAAACGACCAACATCACCACGTCCACCAGAATATCGTGTTACTTCTTCCAAACTAAATTGACGTGCAGAAACAGCAATCATTTCATTTCTAGGGCGGTCTTTACTTGTTGTAGAGGTTAAAATTACTTCGTCAAGTTGACCAAAGGTTTCTATAAGGTTTACAGTAACTACTGCATCTTTTCCTGAAGTAACTACAATATTTGGGATAGTTATAGTTTCAAATCCAATATAACTAACACGTATAGTTTGCCGTCCTAAGGGTACATTTTCTAACCTAAAGTGACCATCAATATCTGTAATTACACCTACAATTTCATTATTATTTAATAATTCTATTGTGGCTCCGGGTAAAGGACTTTCTGATTGTTTATCAATTACATTTCCTTTAATGATTCCTGTTTGCGCATAGATAATTGTAGCACTAAATAAAAATAGTATCACTATTGTTGTTTTCATATTAAGTATTGTTTTTAGATTAAAATATAATTCGGTAAAAATCTATAATTATAGGTTTAAATTTCATTGACCTAAGTCAATAAACGTTTTATAAATAGATTTTATAATCCTTTCAGGATAGGTTAAATTCAAAAATCACTCATTTTTTACGGTTTGGTTAAATAAAAACCAGCCTATCCAAAGAGTTGCTAAGACACCAATTGCTGTAAAAATAGCTGGTTTAGGGTTTTCAAAGGAGCTGACTGAACCTGCATAAGAAATAATCAGTACATAAGGAATGGTACTCATTGACCAAGCAAGGATAAATTTTGAAAACTTCATTTTAGTCATACCTGCTAAACATGCTGTAACTTCTGGTAAAATAGGCATAGCACGTGACAATAAGATCATAATAAAGCTATGTTGCCTAAATGTGGTTTTTGCTTCTTGACGTGCTTTTTCTTTTTTTAATAAGAACTTAAAAATGTTTTCTCCAAAAACAGCACTTAATCCGTAGCCTGTAATTCCTGCCAGTATTAATCCGATAAATGAGGCGATAGCTCCGTTTTGAAAACCAAGAAAATATCCCGATAAAGTAATTACTGTCAAGGTAGGAATCGCGATAAACAAATCTGAAAATAATAACAATATAACTATGATTCCTACGTAATATGAAGATAATTCCTTTGCTTGTAAAAGCCAGTCTTTAATTTGCTCAATACTCAAAATACCTGTCATTTTTACCAAAATGAATGTTAGAGCAAAAAACGATGCCATCATGACTATAACTTTAATAAGGTGTTTCATGTGTCTATATTATTTGATAAATTGGTCACATGTTGTTCGCTATTAGTCAATTTCCTTTGGCGACAATATTAATATCATTTTATCCAAATAATTGGAAGAAACAAGTAATTGTTTAGAATGAACAATTATTTGTGATGAATAGACATTTTAACATGCTCGTTTCATATTTATGGCGTTAAGCCTCTCATTATTCTATCTGCTATTTTTGGGCTAATTCGGTTAATTATTCTAAGTAATTTTACTTTGCCAGTGTTCACTTCAAATTTATCTTTTTTAAAGGCTTTTATAAACTCATCTACTAATCTTTGGGGTGAAATTTTTCCTTTTCCTCTTCCTTCTGTCATTGATGTATCAACTAATGACGGAATAATTTCAAATACTTTTACTTTTTTTAATTGATACCTTAATGCCTTTGAAAAAATATGAACACCTGCTTTTGTTCCGCAATAAACTGGAGCTTGCGATTTAGGAACAATTGCCAAACCTGATGAAACGTTTACAATTGCGGAATTATCATTCACTTTTAATGTAGGTAATAATAAAGCGATAAGTTTAAGAGGGGCAAGGAAGTTCGTGCTTAGTTCATACTCTATTTTGTAAAGTAGTTGTGGTTCTTCTGAAAAGTTATAATTGTATTGAATTCCTGCGTTATTAATTAAGATATTAAGGTCTTTGTGTTGTTGTTCAACAAATAATGTGAGTTTATCTAATTCTTCTTGCTTGGAAACGTCGCATTTAAAAGGAATAATTCGTTGGTCTAACTTTGAAAGTTCTTCTAACTTTTTTTTATTTCTTCCAACTGCAATTATTTGATTGTCTAATTTGAGAAAGGTTTCGGCAAGTGCTTTTCCAATTCCTGAAGTTGCTCCGGTAATTAATATCTTGTTGTTATGTATTTGCATTTTCTTGTGAATTTTACACAACAAAAATCACAAGAATAGAAATGTTATGCATTTACATATGTAAAGATTTTAACCTGAGTCCGACCTAAGATTTAATTCTGTAAATTAAATCTTAGGTCGGACTCAGGTTTGTTTTTTAGCTCTAATTCGGCTTAGTTGGGTGGGTGTAATTCCTAAATAGGAAGCAATGTGATATTGAGGAATCAAATTTTCTAAATTAGGATGCTCTTGTTTAAAGATTTCATAACGTTCAGATGCCTCAAGCATAACCAATTCAATTTCTCTTTTTTCTTTGTTAACAAAGAAAAATTCTGCTATAATTCTTGATAATCGTTCAATTTTTGGCATAGAATCATAAAGTTTGGTCATACTCTTATAATTAGCTTGAAGTACTGTACAGTCAGTCAAGCATTGAATATTAATCAGGTTTTTATGACCTGAGACTAAAGACGAATATGCTCCCACAAAAGAATGGCTCGTAAAAAAGGTCTTGTTATATTCACTTCCTTCTTTATTGCGGTAAAAAGCACGCATTACTCCTGATTTGATAAAAGCAAATTTTGAAGAATATTCACCTTCAACAGCAAAGTAATCATTCCTTTTTATACTATTTTCTAAAAATAAGGGCAAAAATAATTCTATTTCACTTTTGGTGAAATGTACAAAGCCATTTAAGTATTTTTCAAGTTCATTCATTATAAAGTCTTTTTCTTATTCTACTTAATGCTTCAGGTGTAATTCCTAAATAAGAGGCTATCATATATTGTGGTACTCTTTGTATAACTTCGGGTCTTTCTTTTACTATTTTTTTATAGCGTTCTTCATAAGTCATTAAAAGTAAATCATCATTTTTAGAGCATATTTTTATAAAGTGGTGTTCGGCAATAAGCCTTCCAAAGTTTACAAAGTTATTCATTGTTTTATAAAAATGGTATAGATCTTTTCTTTTCAGAATTAATATAGTACTATCTTCTAAGGCTTGAATACTTTCTTTTGCTTTTTTATCTGTTAAAAAACTAACATAATCACCAAAAAACATATTTTCAAAAAAAAATTCTGTGCTATATTCTTGTCCATCTCTTAAACTATAAAGTCTAAATGCACCTTTATTAATGAAAACCACATAGTCGCATACCTGTCCTTCATTTAATAGGATATCACCTTTTTTAACATGCTTTACTTCCAGGCTTTTTTTAAATTCATTCAATTGTTCCTCTGTAAAATCAACAAATTGATTAAGGAATTCGCAAATAGCGTTATACATAGAGACATAGATTTATTCATTCTTATTTATTGGTTCAAAAATAGTTAAAAATCTTCATTGTTGTCCGACTAAAGACAGAAGACTCCCGTATTCTCGGGACTGAAAAACTTAGGAGTCAAGACTTATTTTTAGATAATTGACAGTCAATAGCATACTAAATTAAAAAACAGAAAATTGTTATATAATAATAAATGTCGAAAAGCAAAGTCTCTTGAAACGGTTGATTTTATTATCATAAACGTAGTTTCAGAAATTTTATAATTGTAAATAGTTTAATATACTATTAAAATTCAATAACTAGGATAAACCCCCTTTTTAGATAGGATAAATCCCCTTTTTCACACAGGGTAAATCCCCTTAAAATTCAGGGTTTTTCCTCTTGTCTTGAATTGATTTATACTTCACATTTGCAGTCTAAATAAATCAATTAAAATTAAAAAAGAATTAGTATTAACAATTAAAATTAAATTATTATGAAAAATGTAATCTCAAAAACAAAGTATGTACTTATGGCACTAATTATTGCAGTAACCTTTTCATGTTCTCCCGAAGATGGAGCAGATGGTGCTCAAGGTGCACAAGGGCCAGCAGGGCAAGACGGTACTAATGGTACAAATGGAAATGCAAATGTACAGACTTATACATTTGATACTTCTGCTCAGGATGGATCAGTTTGGAATATAAATGCATCTCAACTTACTCAAGATGTGTTAGATAATGATGTAATTTTAACTTATTTAAAACGGTCAACATCTTACTATTTTGTTCCTGGATCTAGTTTTAACGACGATATTAAAGTTCCTCTATTTCTTTCAACTGTACAGCTTTTATTTTATAATAGGGTTACAGGCGCAAGTTTAACTCCTACTGTTGGGGTTTACGATTTACTTAAACTTGTTATTATAGAATCTTCAAATACGGCTGCAGGAAAGGGCACAAGTTTGTCTAAAAAAGAAGGTGTTTTTAATGAATTAAAAGCTGCCGGAGTAGATATAAATAACTATAATGAAGTAATGGATTATTATGGTCTAGATTATTAAAATATTATTTGAATTAGTTAGTTATAAAACCGTTGTTGCTCCTCTATATGAAGCGCAACGGTTTTATTGATAAAATTTTGAAACATCAACCCAATATATACCTTGTTTCTCCTGATAAAACTTCGGCATTGAAACAAGGTTTTTTTATGTTATATCAACCTATTAGACCTGTCAGGTTTGTAAAACCTGACAAGTCTTTTATAAATCAAATTTTATTCCCTGAGCTAAGGGAAGTTCAGTAGTATAATTAATAGTATTTGTTTGACGTCTCATATATACTTTCCAGGCATCAGAACCAGATTCTCGTCCACCTCCGGTTTCTTTTTCACCACCAAAAGCGCCACCTATTTCAGCACCTGAAGTACCAATATTTACATTTGCTATTCCACAATCAGAACCGGCAACAGATAAGAAACGTTCTGCTTCACGCAAATTATTGGTCATAATTGCTGATGATAAGCCCTGAACAACACCATTTTGAATTTCAATTGCATTTTCAACATCCCCTGAATATTTTAACAGATATAAGATCGGTGCAAAGGTTTCATGTTGTACAATTTCATAGCTATTATCCGCTTCAGCGATAGCTGGTTTCACATAACATCCACTCTCATAGCCTTCACCAGAAAGCACACCGCCTTCAATAACCAAATTACCGCCTTCTTCAACTACTTTTTTCAACGATTCTTGATACATTGCAACTGCATCTTTATCGATTAACGGACCTATATGATTATTTTCATCTAACGGATTACCTATTCGTAATTGTTTATAAGCATCTACAATCGCATTTTTAACGTTATCGTATATATTTTCATGAATTATCAATCGGCGTGTTGAGGTACAACGTTGTCCTGCTGTTCCTACAGCACCAAATACAGCACCAATAACTGTCATTTTTATATCAGCATCCGGTGTAACAATAATAGCATTATTACCCCCTAATTCTAATAAAGATCTTCCTAAACGAGCTGCTACTTTTTGAGCGACAATTTTTCCCATTCTAATGGAACCGGTAGCAGAAATTAAAGGAACTCGTTTATCTGTAGTCATCATTTCGCCTACGCGATAATCGCCATTTATCAAACAAGATATTCCTTCAGGTAAACCATTTGTTTTAAATACTTCTGCAGCAATATTTTGACAAGCAATGCCGCAAAGTGGTGCTTTTTCGGATGGTTTCCACACACAAACATCACCACAAATCCAAGCTAATGCAGTATTCCAAGCCCAAACAGCTACCGGAAAGTTAAAAGCAGATATGATTCCTACTACACCTAATGAATGATATTGATCGTACATTCTATGTCCAAAACGCTCACTGTGCATAGTTGAACCATCTAACTGACGCGATAAGCCTACAGCAAAATCGCATATATCTATCATTTCTTGCACTTCACCAAATCCTTCTTGGTAGCTTTTACCCATTTCATAGGATACTAATTTGCCTAGGGGTTCTTTTAATTCACGTAATTTTTCACCAAATTGACGCACAATTTCTCCTCTTTGAGGAGCCGGCATCACTCTCCAGCTTTTAAATGCTGAAGTAGCAGCACTCATCATTTTTTCATAATCTTCTTTTGTGGTCGTTTTTACTTTACCTATCAATTGTCCGTCAACGGGCGAGTAACTCTCTATTGTCTTTCCATTAGAAAACCATTGAGAACCTGTAGAAGTTCCCTCATTTATATCTTTTACTCCTAACTGTTGTAATGCTTTTTCTATACCAAAATCAGTTGCTATTAATGTCATTTTATGATTCTTTGTGTTATGTCACAAAATTACAAATTATTACATGTTTGAAGGTGTTATCTGATAATAAAAGTGAATCTACCTATTTACTTGAATAAAATCGTCCTGCATAATCCTAAAACCCTGATAAATCCCAGAGCTTCGGGAGATTTTGACTAACAAAAAAGCCGAGCTTAAAAGCCCGACTTTTTGGCATATTTGGCAACCAACCAAATATAATTAACCAACTAAAACCTAAAGTTTAAACCTGTATAAACACCTAAATAATACGGTTTGAATCCGCCTGAATTTTTAGAAAATGTATTAAATTGGTATTTAAACATAGGTGATACGTTTATGTATAATTTTTTACTGATGTCATAGTCAAAATCTACTCCTAAATTTCCACTAAAATTCAATGAATTAATATTAGAAGCTTCGCCTAGTGTAGACGTTTTACCAAAAGAAGTAATTGAAACTTTATTTTCATACAAAAAATAAGTACTAAAACCGCCTATTAAATTAACTCCTAATTTTTTTTGTAAAATATTGTATTTAGCTTCTAAAGGAATTTCGATATAGCCAAATGTTTGATCTAAATTACCAGATGCATCCAATGATGAACGTTGACCTAATATATCTGAATTTTGCAAATTAGCCGTTGATATTGCGGCAACAGAAATACCTTCAATATTTGTGTTAACATTTGTATTTGAACCTGATAATAGTGATGATGATATTAATGCAGCAACATTTTCTGTAGAATATCCTAATTCTAAGGTGTTAATGCCCGATTGTAAGCTAAACTTATTAGATAGCTTGTAATTCACTTTTAATCCGTAAGAAATAGAACCATTGCTATTCTTATCATTACTTGCTAATGCAGGATCAATAGGCGAACCATTGCCTAATGTATTATAAAATACTGGCGCCAAAGTTGAACCAACAGACCATTTATTTATAGCATTTTCAGCAATAGTTTCTTCTTCTGTTCTTTTTTCAATCTCTTTTTGAATATCGTTTTTAATATTCTCTTGTTTGGTTATTGTTTCTTCCTGAACTATGAACGTTTTTTCAGTATTTGATTTTTCTTTGATAACATCAGTTATTTTAGTTGCATTAGTTTTATTTAGTTTGTCAAATTGAGGGTTTATATCATCTTTCTGAGCCTTAGAAATAGCTATTTGTTCTTTAGAAGAATTCTCAGTCTCTTTTTCTTTACTAATAAATTTGTTTGCTATATTATTGCTTTTGGTCTTATGATTTCTAGATTGATCGGTTTTAGTAATATTATTTTCTTCTTGGTTAGTTTTACGTGCTTTATAAGTAATAATATTGTCTTCATTTATTGATGATGGTGTTTTCTGTTCTGTTTGGTCAGGTTGATCTATATCTGTAATAATTTGGTTTGGTTGCTCAATTGTATTCGTGTTTTGATTATAAACCCAAAAACCTGTAGAGACCAACAATAGTAGAATTGCCGCTGCGCCACCAATTTGTAGCCACAGCGGTATAATTCTTCTCTTCCTCTTTTTCATAAGTTGTCCTTCAATATTTGTCCAAACTGAAGGGTTAGGAGAAACTTCATAATCTTTGAATTTCTCTTGAAATAATCTATCTATATTTTTCTTTTCGTCCATTACTTAAAACGCTTCATTTTTTTTTACTTGAGATTGGTTCGATTCAATCTTATTTCTTAAAATTACCCTCGCTCTAGAGAGATTTGATTTAGAGGTTCCTTCAGAGATATTCAGCATATTAGCAATCTCTTTGTGAGGATAACCATCTAACACATATAAATTAAAAACCATTCTATATCTATCAGGTAATTCTTGAATTAGTTTCAATAAAAAATCGAGAGAAACCTGTTCGTCATCAATTTCAATTTCTACCTTATCTGGTATTTCTTCAGTAACCAGATTTAATACATTTTTTTCTCTATACGTTTGTAGGGCAGTATTAATAATAATTCGCTTTAGCCAACCTTCAAATGATCCTTTAAAATTATACTGTTCTATCTTTTCAAAAATTAGAATAAACCCATTTTGTAAATTGTCTTGAGCCTCTTGATAATTTCTTGAATATTTAAGGCATAAGGCAAATAACTTACCTGAAAACAACTGGTAAATTTCTGATTGCGCTTTTATATCTTTTCGCTTACATTTATTAATGAGTTTTTCTAAACTCATATTTTAATTTAATTTATGGTTCTAGTACCGGTACTAAAAAATTCTCAAAAATATCTTGATCTTGATCGTTTTTACCTTTCCAAAATTTAAAGGTATAATCTTCATGTTGTGTTACCCTTACTATAAAATCATATTCTTTTTCAATTAAAGTATCAGCACATGCTAAATTGATATTAACAATAGAGTTAACTGCTACAATTCTAGAAGTACCTTCATATTGATAAAATAAACTATGAAATGAATGACACTTACTAGGTAAATCATAGATAACTTTTAAAGTGTACGATTGACCAAATATAAATTCAGCTGGTACTACAGCTTCTTTTATTGGTAACGTTTTTAAACTTAAATTTGAGTTATTACCATCATCTAAACTACACGAAAAAAGTGTAGAAATAATTAAAATTGTTACTAAAAAATTCTTACTCATAATGCTTCCTATTTTATGTTTAAGATACTCTAAAACTATAAGGGTTGCGTATAATTAAACTATTTTTGTAGTAATTTATAGTTTTTATGCAGATAAATAAACTCTTTTCTATACAAACCTTAGCTGATTTTGAAAAATTTGCATTAGTTGTTTTTAAACATCAAGCCAGAAATAACTTAGTCTACAGACAATTCTTATCTCACCTAAATATTGATATTAACGCTATTAAAACTATTGATAAAATTCCGTTTTTACCAATACAGTTCTTTAAATCGCATAAAATTATCAGTAATACGAACAGCATTGAACAAGTTTTTTCTAGTTCTGGGACTACCGGGAATTTAACCAGTAAACATTATGTTACTGATATTTCTATCTATGAAAAGAGCTATATAACAGCCTTTGAACATTTTTACGGAAACGTTAAGGATTATACCATTTTGGCTTTACTTCCTTCCTATTTAGAACAAGAAGGCTCATCATTGATATATATGGTAGATGATTTGATTAAAAAATCAAATAAGCCTAAAAACGGATTTTATTTAGACAATTTGTCTGAATTGAAAAAAACATTAATAGATCTTGATACTAAAAGGGAAAAAGTTTTATTGATCGGTGTTTCATTTGCCTTGTTAGATTTGGTAGAAAAATATCTGTTTGAATTAAAAAATACCATTATAATGGAAACCGGAGGCATGAAAGGCAGGCGAAAAGAACTTATTAGAGGTGAATTACACTTCAAACTAAAAAAAGGCTTTGGTGTTACTAATATTCATTCTGAATACGGAATGACAGAATTATTAAGTCAGGCATATTCAACCGGTAATGGTGTTTTTAATACACCACCATGGATGAAAATTTTCATACGTGATACAGAAGATGCGCTACAATTATTACCTCATCAAAAAACAGGCGGTATAAATATTGTAGACTTAGCCAACATCAATTCATGTTCATTTATAGCTACTCAAGACTTGGGTAAAACATACAGTAACGGTACTTTTGAAGTCTTAGGTAGATTTGACCATTCTGATATCAGAGGGTGTAATTTATTACTCAACTAAAGTATCATCTAAGTAATACCGTTTTAACTCTTTTTCTTCTTTAGTAATTTTTAGTGTATCTAGATAATTTTTAAATTGTTCTATATAGTTAAAGAATAATGATTTATCATTAGTAGTTCTTTTCAAGGTTCTAACACCTTCTAAAGAGTTGATAATAAATTCTGCTACCGGTTCTGTATTTATATGTCTATCCAAATAACCGTCTTCTATGCCTCTGTATAATAAATTAATCAATGCTATTTTCCATTGGTCTAAAATTTCTTTTAATTGCATCTGTAAATCATAATCATTAGGTTCATGGCTTAATTCTACTATAAAGTTAGTAAGCGGACTCCCTAAACTTGGTGCCAATGATTTATCATTTATTAGCTTGTTTTGCAATAGGTCAGATAATATAAATAATGGATTCCCACGCATATTAATAGGTTCTATAAACTCACTGTGAATCTCTTTTTCTATTCTTTCTTGAATAATGGCCTCAACAAAATGGTGCTTATTTTCAAAATGATAATAAAAAGCCCCTTTGGTTAAGTTTACTTCATTGATAATTCTATCAACACTCGTTGCATGGTAACCATACATATTGATCAACTCATAACCTTTATCTATAAGGAGTTGTCTGGTTAGTTTTCTTTTAATTTCTTGTGTCATTTTTGGCTTTTTATATGATTATTACACCTATAAAACACCCTAAAAACAGAAATTCCTACTTTTTGATGAAAAGAAATTACATTATTAACTAATATTCAATAAAAGACCAAGTAGTTCTTTTAGAGGTATAAAATATAAAGATTTTCATAGTCAAAAAGTACAAAAACATTCTAGTTGGTTTGTTTCTTATCCTGTATAGTATTTTCTAAAAACGTTAAATTCATCAAAATTTAGAGTGATTTTTATAGAAATAGCTAATATCAATATTATGCATTTTAATTTGGTTTGCTTCTTAACCAAATTTCTACTAGCTTCGCTTATCAACCGATATAGTTTATTAAAACAGAACCATATCTTACCGATAAGCCAAACTCAAAAAATTATCAACAAAACCCTGACCATTTTAACATTATTTTCACTCAACTTTCAAAAAAAATGAGCATGAATTAATAAATGAACTACCCCCGAAGCAGAGCCTCGAGGAATTCTTTAGATTAAATTTTGGTCAACAAAAAAGGCGCAAATATTTGCACCTTTTTTGTTTATAAAAGTAAATCAATTCATTAGATGACTTTGAGTCATCTAATGAATTATGATTCTTTTTTATCTTAACAATTTTTATTATTTAATACCGTTAATATAAGTTATCTCTACCGAACGTATTTGGTCATGATTATGTTGCCAAAAATACTGATAATGTAAGTAAATAATTTAAATATGAAAACAATCTTAAAAACACTACTATTTACTATTTGTTTGACCCACAATATCACAACTTTAGCCCAATCACAAGATCCGATTATACTATTTTCAGATTTGATATCTGCTCCTTCAACAGGTTGGAGCAATGCTGAACCTAATAAAGGCGCCGTTATTACTGTTTGGGGACGATATTTTGGCGCTACACGAAGTAATAGTTACATTACAGTAAATGGTGTTCAATTACAATCAAATTTGGATTATTTAGATACTTGGGGAAAGAGTAATAATCCTGTGCCATTTTTACAAACAATTACTTTTCAGTTAAATAGTTCTATGTCGACAGGAGATAGTACTATTTCAGTAACCGTAAATGGTGTTACCTCAAACACTATTCCTTTTCGAATTAATAATTCTTCCATATTTTTTGTGGACGATGTAAGTGGAACGGGTTCAGGAACAATGACAGATCCATGGGGAAAAGCAGGGATTGACAATATGGTTGACGCTATGACGCCTGGAGATGTGGTTTATTTTAGAGATGGTATCTATGATGATGCTTATAATGGAGGCAAATCACCTATTTGGGTCAGGTCTAGTGAGCCAGCAGGCACAATACAAGATCCCATTGCTTACGTTGGATACCCAAACGAAGATGCTTATATGGACGGAATAACCAATGGGAATACCTCAAATTTTAATAAAGGTATAAAGATTGATGCTAGATATTATACCATTTCAAAGTTTAGAGTTGCTGCCGTAGGCAATGGTATAAGTGTTGGCAGGCATAGCCGAATAATTGGAAACGATGTCGTTGGTGCAACACAATTCGTTGCGGGAATAGGAATTATTCAAACAGGATCTGATGGAGTGAAAATTTATGCAAATACTACGCATGGAGCAAGGTCGTTAGATAGGCTAGATCATTCAATATATATATCAGGATGTCAAGAGGTTGAAGGTTGTGACATTGCATATAATTACTCTTATGATAACTATTTTGATAGAGGTCCACATTTTGTTGATAATCATCAGGCAAATAGATGCGCTTCTGATGTTTATATGAAATCAAATTATTGGCGTCACAATGTTATTGTTTGTGGTGAAGATGAAACCGCTACTGGTGGTGTAGATAACAGAAGTCGTGGCATAGGAATCTATGATCTTTCTTGGGATGCTGGAGAAACGAATGAACCAGAACCTGCGTATGTATATAATAATATATTAATTGGCTGTGGCAAGGAGTGGTATGGAGCAATGTATCATAATAATGGACATGCTAAATTCTTTAATAATACTTTGGTTAATTCTAGAGGTAAAGGAATTCAGGTAACGGGTGGCCTCTCCTTAACTACCGAAATAAAAAACAATGTATTTATTCAAGCAGCGGGTATTAGTGATAATTATGTTGATTTTACTCAAGGGAATAGCACTCCTGATGTGAGTAATAATTCTTATTTTGGAGGATCTTCCTCTCCTTATTCGGGTGATTCAAATTCAATTACTTCAGATCCACAAATAGCTATTGATTTATCATCTGCATTTCCACTAACCATTGCAAGTAGTAGCCCATTAATTAATGCCGGAACTTCTTCTGTCTCTAGTATTGTGATAGATGATTTCAATTCTACCATTAGATTAGGGTCTTTTGAAATAGGAGCAGTTGAATTTAGCTCAACTCTATCAATTAATGATGAAAGTTTAAATAATTCATTTTTATTAATGCCAAATCCAACTACTAATACTTTTACATTTGAGGCAAAGAATGATATTTTACATAAATTAGTAATCTATAACCAAATAGGACAACTAATTAAAGAAACAACCTTAAATAAGGTTAGTGTATCAGGTTTATCAGCCGGAACGTATATTATTAAATTTTATATGGAAAGTGGAAAAATAATTTCTAAAAAATTAATTAAAAACTAAGCAATTATAATTGGGGTTTGAAATAACTAACGTCTCATAATTAGATCAATAAACGCAACTCAAAATAAAAAAATTCTTGAAACTGACTATCCCTGTCGACCGATAGTCCCGATAGTTATCGGGATCGGGATTGTATTTCACCCCACCTTCAACAAAAAATAGTTCTTTTTACCTCTTTGCAGTAAAATATATTTATTGCTAATTAAATTTTCTTTTGTCAATTGATAGTCTTCAGTTACCTTCTCTTTATTGACTGAAATTGAGTTCTCTTTTAGGGCTCTTCTGGCTTCACTGTTAGATTTTAAGAATCCCGACTTTTCATTTAAAGCCTCCACAATATCAATACCATCTTGTAGGTCTTCGCTTGAAATTTCCGCTTGGGGTACGCCATCAAAAACATCTAAAAATGTTTTTTCATCTAAACTTTTTAAATCATCAGCTGTTGACTTTCCAAACAATATATTTGATGCCTTTATAGCGTTATCCAATGCTTCTTTAGAATGTACCATTTTGGTAACTTCATTGGCTACGGTTTTTTGTAATAAGCGTAAATGAGGCGTTTCCTGATGCTCTTTTATGAGCTTTTCAACCGTTTCTTCATTCAAAAAAGTAAAGATCTTGATATATTTTTCTGCATCAGCATCTGAAGCATTTAACCAATACTGGTAAAATTTATAGGGTGATGTTCTTTCAGTATCTAACCAAATATTACCGCCTTCTGATTTACCGAATTTTGTACCATCAGCTTTGGTAACTAAAGGGCAGGTAATAGCATAGGCTTTTCCTTGAACTTTGCGTCTTACCAATTCAGTACCGGTAGTGATATTGCCCCATTGATCTGAGCCACCCATTTGAAGTTTACAATTCTTTTCTGAATACAGGTGTAAAAAATCATAGCCTTGAATTAATTGGTAAGTAAACTCAGTAAAGCTCATTCCTTCTTTAGCTTCTGCATTTATACGATTCTTAACTGAATCTTTTGCCATCATATAATTAACAGTAATATGTTTACCAATATCTCTTGCAAAATCTAAAAATGAAAGGCTTTTCATCCAATCATAATTATTGACCAATTCAGCTGTATTTTTTGAAGATGACGAAAAATCTAAAAAGCGTGCCAATTGATTTTTTATACCTTCAATATTTTTATTAAGTGTAGCTTCATCTAATAAATTTCGTTCAGATGATTTTCCTGAAGGATCTCCTATCATTCCTGTAGCGCCACCGACCAATGCAATTGGTTTATGTCCTGCTTGTTGAAAATGCATTAGTAATATTATTTGTACCAAACTACCTATATGTAAAGAATCTGCCGTAGGGTCAAAACCTATATAAGCAGTAGTAACTTCTTTAGAAAGCTGTTCTTCTGTTCCGTCAATAATATTATGCAAGAGTCCTCTCCAGCGTAATTCTTCTACAAAATTTTTCTTCATTGAATAAATAATTTTTGCAAAGATATGTTTATCGTAACTTAATTTCAAATGAGTTATAAACAAATTGGTTTTTCTATTAAAGAATATTTAGTAGGCTAAAAGACCGATGCTTGAAGTTGGAAGGTGTCCACTTCGTGCTTCGGTCTTCAAACTTCTTCCCTTTGCATTAATAAATTACTTACTTTAGAGGCATGATTTTAGTCACCGGAGGTACAGGTTTAGTAGGTTCTCATTTGTTATATCAATTGGCATTACAAAGTGAAAGTGTTGTTGCAATACATAGAAATTCAAGCGATTTGAATGCTGTAAAAAATGTCTTTTCATACTATACTGATGATGATGAAAAGTTATTTTCGACCATCAAGTGGATAGAAGCTGATATTACAGATATCCCTTCTCTTAAAAAAGCTTTTGAAGGGGTAACTTATGTATATCACGCCGCTGCAATGATTTCTTTTAATGCATCTGATTATAAAAATATGCGGAAAGTAAATATTGAAGGCACTGCTAATGTTGTGAATCTATGTATTGAAAATAATATTAAAAAGCTATGTTTTGTCAGCTCAATAGCAGCTATTGGCAAACCTCTTACCGATAAAGAAATAACTGAAGATAATGAATGGAATGTTGAACAGAATAATTACGGTTATGCTATTACAAAATATGGTGCCGAAATTGAAGTTTGGCGAGCCTCTCAAGAAGGTGTAGGTGTTGTAATTGTTAATCCCGGACTTATTTTAGGCCCCGGTTTTTGGCAAGATGGCCCCGGTAAATTATTTACCAATATGTATAACGGATTTAAATTTTATACTGAAGGCGTCACAGGGTTCGTAGGGGTTACTGATGTCGCCACGATTATGATAAATTTAATGAAAAGTAATATTAAGAATGAACGTTATATATTGGTTAGTGAAAATGATTCTTTTAAAAATGTTTTTTTTGCTATAGCGGATAGATTGTCAAAAAAAAGACCGTCTATAAAAGCAACCAAACTACTAAGTGCTATAGCTTGGCGAGTAAGTTGGTTAGTACAAAAAACTATAGGAAGTAAATCTTTAATTACTAAACAAACTGCTGAATCATCTAACAATAAATATAGATATTCTAATAAAAAAATTATAGAGGTTATTGGGTATAAATTTGAACCTTTATCTGATACAATTACTTCTACTTGTAAATTTTATCTGAAAGATCTTTAGATTGATTCTTAAATCTCTTTTTTAGCGATTTTTTTCTTACTTTATTCTCTTTTTTTAGTGAGTCTTTTAGTTCATTTAATATAGGTTTTATAGAATCTTTTTTTGATAATTTTATTATAGAGTCTCTTTTAGTTTTTGGGTCATAAATCTTTTTTAAATCCTTAAGACGTTTTTGTACTTCTTCAAACATTTTTTCATACTCATCAATTCTTGAAGTATAATAAATGTTACTTTCACTAAACTGAACGCTATCAATTTTATATTTATCTAAAACTAAAGGAGCATAGTTTATTTTTGTCTTTAATGTTTTTGTTTTAACAGATCTAGATCCTGCTGCAATATACAGATCTGTCCATACAGTTATCATTTTTTCTTTATCTATTAAGTTTTTAGGTTTTTTATAGATGGTTCTACTCGTACAAGACAATACTAATATAAACATGAAAAATATATAAACTAGTTTGTTCATTTACCTGTTAAATGTTAGTTGCATTCCTTTTGTTTCTATATCAAAAACTCCTTTGTTGTATATCAAATTACCGTTTACAAAAGTATGTGTAATTTCTGAGTTAAAAACAGTGCCTTCAAAAGGAGACCAGCCACATTTATATAAAATATTGTCTTTAGTAACTTGTTGCGATGTATTCATATCAACCAAGACCAGATCGGCATAATAACCTTTTTTAATAAATCCTCTTTTCTTTATTTGAAATAACTTTGCCGGATTATGACACATTTTTTTAACTACTTTTTCGAGACTTATTTTTTTATCATGCACAGCCTCTAACATCGCTAACAGTCCGTGTTGTACTAAAGGTCCTCCACTTGGTGCTTTTGTATATACCTGCTTTTTTTCTTCTAAAGTATGTGGCGCATGATCAGTAGCAATAACATCAATTCTGTCGTCTAATAAGGCCTTCCATAAACCTTCTTGATCTTGTTTTGTTTTTACAGCGGGATTCCATTTAATGAAAGTTCCTTTTTCTTTATAATCAGTTTCATCAAACCATAAATGATGGATACAAACCTCAGCTGTAATTTGTTTTTCTTCAAGTGGAATTTCATTGCTGAATAGTGCCGTTTCTTTAGCTGTTGATAAATGGAATACATGTAATCTTGCACCTGTTTTCTTTGCCAGAGCAATAGCTTTAGAAGATGATATATAACATGCTTCTTCACTTCTGATCTTTGGGTGCATTTCTATAGGAATATCATCTCCATATTTAGCAATTGCTTTTGCTAGATTCTTACGAATAGTATGTTCATCTTCACAATGTACAGTAATTAGCATTTTGGTAGAAGAAAATATCTTTTCGAGGGTTTCTTCATTATCAACCAGCATATTTCCTGTTGAAGACCCTAAAAATAATTTAATGGCAGCCACTTTTTGTGGATCTGTTTTTAATAGTTCTTCTAAATTGTCATTGGTACCGCCAAACATAAAAGAGTAGTTTGCGTATGATGTTTTTGAGGCTATATCAAATTTATCCTGTAATAATTGTTGAGTTGTGGCCTGTGGTACAGTATTAGGCATTTCAATAAAAGACGTAATACCTCCTGCTACTGCTGCTTTACTTTCTGTTGCAATGTTCGCCTTATGTGTCAACCCCGGTTCTCTGAAATGTACCTGATCATCAATAATACCGGGTAATAAATGCCTCCCTTTTGCATCTATAATCTGAATGTCTAAAGGAATGTTTTTTATAGAATCGCCTATCTCAGCAATAAGTTTACCTTCAATCAAAACATCATTATTAACGACCTTTCCTTCGTTTACAATTAGTGCATTTTTGATTAGAATCGTTTTCATTTACTAATTTTTAATGTAAATATCATAAAGAGTTTTATCGTCACTTCGAGTTATCCGTCAGAGGCGGATAGTATTAAAAAATTTACTTATTTTCGATACATCACGCTTTAAGCGTGACACTCTAACTGACGTAAACTTTTTAAGCATTATTTAGGTAATCCTTTTAATGTCATTTTTATTACTCCAAAAATAGCTTCGCTTATTATAGAGCCATCCATTTTTGATTTTCCTAAAACTCTATCGGTAAAAATTACAGATACTTCTTTAATATTAAATCCGTGTTTCCAGGCTTTAAATTTCATTTCTATCTGAAAAGCATAACCAATAAATTTAATTTTATCAAATTTTATTGTTTCAAGTACTTTTCGTTTATAACAAACAAAACCTGCTGTAGTATCGTGTATAGGAATTCTGGTTATAAAACGCACATATCTCGAAGCAAAATAGGATAGTAACAGGCGTTTCATATCCCAATTAACTACATTTACTTGATTATTTTTATATCTTGATCCTACCGAAACATCAGCGCCATCTTTTGCACAAGCATTGTATAATTTGATCAAATCTTTTGGGTTATGAGAAAAATCAGCATCCATTTCAATGATATACTCATACTTTTTAGCCAATGCCCATTTAAATCCATGAATATAAGCAGCGCCTAAACCTGTTTTTTCTTTGCGATTTTCAATAAATAACTTTTCAGAAAATTCTTGCTGTAAATTAGAAACAATCTTAGCTGTTCCATCGGGAGAATTATCATCTACAACTAATATATCAATCCCAAAGTCTCGGGATTCTTGAGAAAAAATTGCTCTAATAATATTTTCTATATTTTCTTTTTCGTTATATGTAGGGATAATAATTAGAGCGTCCTGCATTGATTTTTATTTGATTGGCAAAGGTAAGATAAAATAATGCTAATTTTGTGTTAAGATTCACTGAGGATAACTCATAAAATAAAAACGATATTATTATTAATAATGGGGGAAGCAACCGAGCGCATATTGATTTCTAATGATTGGATTACCATTATACTATTAATAATAATTGGCTTACTTATTTATAATAAAACAAAGTATCCTGTAAGGTTTAAAAGTTTGCAAACACTTTTGTATAACAATAGTTATATTAATAATTACTCAAAATCAACTCCTTTAATATTAAATGCATTTAATATTACATGTTACTTTATTTTTATATTGATTGCTTCGCTGTTGTTATTTGTAATAATAAACCTCAAAAGTTTAACACTTAATGGTGATGAGTCTTTTTTAAGAATTCTCTTATATGTTTTTTCTTTTGTAATTATCAGGTCAATAATAGGATTTTTATTAGCATTTTTATTTGAAAAAGAAAATGAGCAACAATATTTTACTTTTACAAAATTAAGTTATTTAGGTAATTTCTGTTTATTAATATTACCCTTATTAATTATCAATTTTTATATTAATTCAGTTTATTTTTCACAGTTTTTAATAATCACAGCCGTGTTATTGTTATTGTTTTACTACTTTTTACAAATCAAAAACAATCAAAAGTTAGTTTTTAGTAAAATGTTTTATTTTATTTTGTACCTTTGCGCCCTCGAAATCAGCCCCTTTATTATAATTTATAAACTAATTATTAAATAAAGGTTTAACTAAAGAGTTAAAAAAAAGAGGATTTATGAAAGTAAAAACTATTTTAGTTTCTCAGCCTGCACCTGCAAAACAATCACCTTATTTTGATTTATCGGTAAAGCAAAAAGTGAAGATCGACTTCAGATCATTTATTCATGTTGAGGGAGAGGTTGCTAGAGAAGTAAGGAATCAAAAAATTAATTTTTCAGCTTTTTCAGCTATTATTTTTACCAGTAGAAATGCTATAAATAACTATTTCAGATTAGCTGAAGAAATGCGTTTTAAGGTTCCAGATTCTATGAAATATTTCTGCCAGTCAGAAGCTGTTGCTTATTATTTACAAAAATATGTTGTTTATAGAAAACGGAAGATCTATGTTGGTGAAAAAACATTTCAGGATCTGACTAAGTTGATTAAAAAACACAAAACAGAAACATTTTTATTGCCTTGTTCTGATAAATTAAAATCAAGTGTACCTGAGTTATTAGATACTTTAGAAATTAAATGGGAAAAGGCTGTTTTATTTAAAACTGTAGTTAGTGACCTGTCTGATTTAAAAAATGTCTATTATGATATTTTAGTGTTTTTTAGCCCTTCAGGAATACAATCTTTATTCGAAAATTTTCCTGATTTTGAACAAAATGAAACTAGAATTGCGGTATTTGGTAATACTACGGTTAAAGCTGCTGAAGAAGCAGGTTTACGTGTTGATATTGCTGCTCCAACTAAGGAAACACCTTCTATGTCTATGGCTTTAAGTCATTATATTAAAACTGTAAATAAGTAACCTTGATTTATAAAACAAAATAAAAGGCGCTATAATAGCGCCTTTTGTTATTTTAAAGAAAGAGTTAAAAAAATTCATTAGATGACTTTGAGTCATCTAATGAATAGTGATTTCCTTTTTTATTCCTTTAAAATTATTATTAACTTTCGTCAATAGCATCCATTATTTTTGCTTCTAATTCGTCTGCTAATTCCGGATTATCCTTTATTAGCAACTTAACTGAATCTCTACCTTGACCTAATTTAGTATCTCCATAACTAAACCAAGAACCACTTTTTTTAATGATTCCGTAATCAACACCTAGGTCTAATATTTCGCCTGTTTTTGAGATTCCCTCCCCATACATAATATCAAACTCAGCTATTTTAAATGGTGGAGCTACTTTATTTTTAACTACTTTAACTTTTGTCATATTACCTATCACATTATCTCCATCTTTAATTTGAGTTCTTCTTCTAATATCTAATCGTATTGAAGCATAAAATTTTAAAGCATTACCTCCTGTAGTAGTTTCAGGATTACCAAACATAACACCTATTTTCTCACGTAATTGATTGATAAAAATTACCGTACATTTTGTTTTACTGATAGAACCTGTCAGTTTACGTAATGCCTGAGACATTAAACGTGCGTGTAATCCCATTTTTGAATCACCCATTTCGCCTTCAATTTCAGCTTTAGGAGTCAAGGCTGCAACAGAATCAATAACCACAATATCAACAGCACCGGAGCGTATTAAATTATCGGTAATTTCTAAGGCTTGCTCTCCATGATCGGGTTGAGAAATAATCAAATTATCTATGTCAATACCTAAGTTTTTTGCATAAAAACGATCAAATGCGTGTTCTGCATCAATAAAAGCAGCTATTCCTCCTGCTTTTTGTGCTTCTGCAATTGCATGTAATGTAAGTGTTGTTTTACCAGAAGATTCCGGTCCGTAAATTTCAATAACTCTACCTCGAGGATATCCACCAACTCCAAGTGCGATATCTAATCCTAATGACCCTGATGGAATTGCTTCTACATCTTCTATAACTTCGTCACCGAGTCTCATCACTGAACCTTTTCCGTAGGTTTTATCTAGTTTATCTAAAGTTAATTGTAATGCTTTTAATTTTGCTGATTTTTCTTTGTCGTCTGCCATAATAGTGCTTAAAAATGTTTTGTAAAATAAGAGAGGCTAAAGTACAAAAAGTCTTGGATTTTTGACTTTAAAATAATGTAATAAAATAAATGCTTAATTTCTATACTAGATTATGTATTTTAACATATTGTAGTAATATAATTGTTTTAGCATCCTTAATATTTCCATCTGTTATCATTGATAATGCTTTGTTTAAATCTATTTCCAGCACTTCTATTTCTTCAGATTCTGTTGCTAATCCGCCCCCATTATTTATTTTCATTTTGTCAGAATATTCTGCAATAAAATAATGTATTATTTCAGTTATTGCTCCCGGAGATGTATATGCTTGAAATATTTTTAAAGGGGTATCTATTTTATAGCCTGTTTCTTCTTCTGTTTCTTTTTTAATACATGTCAAAGGGTTGTCACCATCCAATAAGCCTGCACAAACCTCTATCATCATACCACTGTCATTATCATTTAAATATGTTGGCATTCTAAATTGTTTGGTAAGAATTACAGTTTTTTTATTTGTATTATACAGTAATATTGCTGCGCCATTACCTTTATCATAACATTCTCTATTCTGATTTTGCCAATTGCCATTTTTTAATTGATAATCAAAATTTACTTTATCTAGAGTGTACCAATCATTAGAAAGGTTTTTAATTTCTTTTATCTTGACTTTAGGGTTATTCATGTATACCTATTTAATTATAAAATTTGTCATTAATAATCCCGATAACCATCGGGAGAATTATTTTTTGCTTAGATGAGGCAAAAAAATAAAGTATAGCATTGATTATAGTTTATTTTTTAAACAAACTATAAGTGAAAAAGAAACAATTAATATGATTCATTTTATGGTTAAGTTGGTATTAGTTGTTTTTATCATATAAATATGAGGTATACCATCTTCAATATATTCATCACCTACTTGTTGAAAATCAAAATACTCATAGAACTCCTTAAGATAGATTTGTGCTCCTATTTTTATTGGAGTATTACCAAATAATTGTTCTATATTATTAATGGTTTGTTCTATTAATTTATATCCTAATTTTTGATTACGTAAATCTTTATGTACCACTACTCTACCAAAAGCTGCTTCTTTATAATAATCGCCTGGTTTAAAAATTCTTGTATAAGCAATTATGTTAGCATTTTTATCTTTACAAAAAAAGTGGAATGCTATTTGATCTTTATTATCTAATTCAGGATAAGGGCAATTTTGTTCTACTACAAAAACATTAATACGTAACTGTAAAATATCATAAAACTCATTTAAGCTTAGTTCATTAAAATTTTTAACAACCCAAATCAAAACTTAGCAACATTTAAAAGTTATTTTCTCAACTCTATTCTGGTGACGACCTCCTTCAAACTCCGTTTTTAAAAAAATATCTACAAAACCTATGGCTTGGTGTATTGAAACAAAGCGTGCCGGAATACTTAAAATATTTGCATTATTATGCTGTCTGGCTAATGCAACTAATTCGTTATTCCAACATAAAGCAGCTCTAATATCCTGATGTTTATTTGCTGTCATTTGTGCTCCATTACCGCTACCGCAAATAATGATTCCAAAAGTAGCTTCTCCTTTTTCAACAGCATCAGCAACAGGATGTATAAAATCTGGATAATCTACACTATCATTTGAATTAGTCCCAAAATTTAATACAGTAATTCCTTTATTTTGAAGATGTTTTTCAATTTGAAATTTATATTCAGTACCTGCATGATCATTACCTATAGCTATATTCATTTTAATATTTTTTTCAAATTTACTACTTAACTATCACTATTAACAAAATAATTCTTATTTGTTAATTAAATCTACTAATGGTTTAAAAATTAACAGATTAACATTTACCTACAAATGTTTATATTTTATTATTACTATTTATAAAAAGAATTGTGTAATCTCTTAAAAAGAATAAAGAAAATATAAATTCTATTTTCCTAAAAAAATTATAGTTATTTTCTTTTAAATTATAAACATAAAAAAGGAGTGTTTTCAACTAAAAATCTATAAAATTTATTAAAAAATATAGTTAATAACGGTTATTAACAGTCTGTTAATTAAGACTGCTAATTTTCTGACTATCAAATTATTTAGCAAATTAAAATCTACTTATAAGTTGTTTATCATTTATTAAGAACTTAAAAACAAAATAAATGATACACTTTTTATAGTAACTATTAACAGTATATTATATACATCATTATTTTTTTAAATTTTTTAAATAAATAATACTTATTATATTAAATGTTAATAAAAAGGAAAAGTTAGATAACTTGAAAAGTTTTATCTAATATAGTATTTGAAGAAGAATAAACCAAAGTTACTTTTTCTACTTTTTTAAATGTATTATTAATATTTTTATAAGTAATATATATTCCTATAAAAAATAAGAGAAGAAAAACCATAAAAATTTTTATAAAAACCTTCATTTTAATACAATAACTTTCTATAAAGACGATAGAACTTGAAAATAGTTACATTTATTTTAAGATTTTTTTAACAATATTTACCTAAATTAATGTAATTTAGCTCTCTAAACAAATAATTAAGAAATTTAAACTCCCTAATGTTATGAAAAAGAATTACACTTTATTATTGTTTATATTTTGTGCTTATTTAGTGCAAAGTCAAACAATTACGACAATTGCCGGTGACGGTTCTTCTGGTTTTTCAGGAGATGGCGGACTAGCAACAACTGCACAGTTAAATTTACCTTTTAATCTTACTTTTGATAAAGCTGATAATATATTTATTGCAGATACTTATAATAATAGTATTAGAAGAATAGATTCTAAATCTGGTATTATTACTACAGTTGTAGGAACTGCAGATAAAAAACAAATTAGCGAACTTAAAACCCCAACAGGATTAACTTTTGATAATTACAATAATTTATTTATAGCTGATCTTGCTAACCTTCGTATTAGAAAAGTTAATTTAGATACAGGTAGTTCAATAACGTTGGTTGGTAAAAAATCTGAAACAGAATTTCCAAATATTAATGCTTCTTTAGGAGGACCTTTTAATGTAGTGTTTGATAATAAAGAAAATTTATACATTTCTAATAATGGTGATAGTAGAGTAAATAAAGTAGATTTTTCTACTGGTATTGTTACTATAATTGCAGGAACAAAAGAAACAGGTTATTCAGGTGACGATGGTGCTGCTACTATTGCACAATTAGCAAACCCAACAGGATTAGCTTTAGATAGTAAAGGAAATTTATACATTGCTGATTCTGGAAATGAACGCATTAGAAAGGTAAATTTATCTACAGGAATTATAACTACAGTAGCAGGAACCGGAGAAAGAGGTTTTACTAAAGATGGTGTTTTAGCAAAATTTGCAGAATTAGCAAACCCTATAGGATTAGCTGTAGATAAACAAGATAATTTATTTTTTGTTGATAGAGGTAATAATAAAGTAAGAAAAATAAATGCATCTACAGGTATAATAAGTACTATAGCAGGAACAGGCGAAGCTGGTTTTTCAGGAGATGGAGAGTTAGCTACAAACGCACAATTAGCCAATCCAACCGGATTAGCCTTTAATAAAAAAGGAGATTTATTTATAGTTGATAGAGGTAATAATAGAATTAGAAAAATTACCGGACTTTCTTCTGATACTACTGAAGAAGCAGAATTTGTATTAGAAGATAATGTTTTAGTATATCCTAATCCAAGTGTTGATAGAATTAATATTCAATTAAAAAGAAATGTTGAGTTAAAAAGTTTTTCTTTGGTTGATATTACCGGTAAAAAAGCACAAGTGATATTAAGTGAAAATACATTAAATGTTTCTAAATTACCAAGAGGTATATATGTATTACGTATAGTAACATCAAGAGGAACAACAGAACAAAAAATAGTTTTAGAATAAAAATAATTCTATTATTAAAATTATATTTAAAGCCTCAATTTTAATTGAGGCTTTTTTATTATACAATAGTTTTAATTATTAGTACTTTTATAAACAATAAAAATAATTAAATTGCTTCATGACTAAAAAAAGATACCAACGAAAAAAAAAAGGTAGTATAGTTAAAGATTTATCTACTAAGATTTTAAAAATTTTAAATAAAAATTCACAACAATCATTTAATTATAAACAAATTACTTCTAAAATTAACATCAGTGATACCAATGGTAAACAACAAATTATTAAAAAATTAGAAGAGTTAAAACATAAAAAACGGATTGAAGAAACTTCACGAGGAAAGTATAAAATTATTCAAAATGAGCATTATCATATTGGCATATTAGATGTTACTTCTAATAAAAATGCCTATTTTGTTACTGATGATCTAGAACGCGACGCTTTTATACCAACAATAAATTTAAATAGAGGTTTAGATGGTGATACTGTTAAGGTTTATGTCTATAGAAGACGAAATAATGATAGATATGAAGGCGAAGTAATTGAAGTATTAAAAAGGGCAAAAACTGAATTTGTAGGTGTTTTACAAATGAATAAAAATTTCGGATTTGTAATACCTGATAACCCTAAAATGTATGCTGATATTTTTATCTCTCAGAATAAAATTAATGATGCTAAAGATGGTGATAAAGTACTTGCAAAAATTACCGATTGGCCAGATAATTCTAAAAATCCTTTTGGTAAAATTGTTACCGTATTAGGGAAGCCCGGCGAACATAATACAGAAATACATTCCATATTATTAGAATACGGATTACCTTATAAATTTGAAGCAACAGTTGAAAAAGATGCGGAGAATTTACCTATAGAAATTACTAAGGATGAAATTGCTAAACGTAGAGATATGCGTACCACAACTACCTTTACAATTGATCCTAAAGATGCTAAAGATTTTGATGACGCCTTATCTTTTAAACCGCTACAAAATGGTAATTATGAAATAGGAATTCATATAGCTGATGTTTCTCATTATCTCCAACCAGATACTATTTTAGATGAAGAAGCTTATAATAGAGCAACATCTGTATATTTAGTAGATAGAGTAGTACCAATGTTGCCTGAAGTTTTATCAAACGGTGTATGTTCTTTACGACCAAATGAAGAAAAATTAACTTTTTCAGCTGTATTTGAAATGAATGATAAAGCACAAATTATCAATCAATGGTTTGGTCGAACCGTAACCTATTCAGATCAAAGATTTGCCTATGAAGAAGCACAACATATTATTGAAACAAAACAAAATACTATACCTTCAGATATTTCTTTAACAGGAAAAAGTTATGAAGTAAATAAAGAAATTATAGATGCTACTCTAAAATTAGACGAGTTAGCTAAAAAACTAAGAAAAAATCGTTTACAACAAGGTGCAATCACTTTCGATAGAGTGGAAGTAAAATTTAATTTAGATGAAAATTACATTCCTACAGGAGTCTACTTTAAAGAATCTAAAGATGCCAATAAATTAATTGAAGAATTTATGCTATTAGCTAATAGAAAAGTAGCTGAGTTTATCGGTAAAAATAAAAATGGTACCCCAACTAAAAATACATTTATCTATAGAATTCATGACGAACCAGATATTGAAAAACTAGCAAGCTTACAACAGATCATCAGTAAATTTGGCTATAAAATTAATACACAAACCAGAGAAACAACATCAAATTCATTAAATAAATTATTAAGCGATGTACATGGTAAGGGAGAAGCTAATATGATAGAAACATTAACTATTCGATCAATGAGTAAAGCAATTTATACTACAGATAATATTGGTCATTACGGATTGGCTTTTGATTATTACAGTCATTTTACTTCACCTATTCGTCGTTATCCTGATGTAATGACACATCGTTTATTACAACATTATTTAGATGGTGGAAAATCACCTCAATCAGCATTATATGAAGAAAAATGTCAACATTCCTCAGAAAGAGAAATGATGGCAGCTAAAGCAGAGCGATCATCTATTAAATATATGCAGGTTAAATACATGCAAGATCATCAAGATCAAGAATTCAAAGGCGTTATTTCAGGTGTTACAGAGTGGGGAATTTATGTTGAGATCATCGAAAACAAATGTGAAGGTATGGTACGTATAAGAGATATTAAGGATGATTATTATATTTACGAAGAGAAACAATATGCTTTAGTGGGTCAGTCTACAAAGAATGTATTACAGCTGGGAGATGAGGTGATAGTTAAAGTTAAAAAAACAGATTTAGAACGAAAGCACTTAGATTTTGAATTGATTCAGTAATATATTTATAGAAATTAAAATAACATCAAAAATTAAAAATGAATGTCATTCAGAGGGAAGAATGACCGAAGAATCTCAGACCTCTTCCTCATTCATAACTAGTTCGTCAGAATGACAGCAATAAATACCTGAATCGCATGTAAATTATATATTCTATCAAATGAAATTAAGGCATAAAAATTGTAAGTAAACAATCAAAATAACTTCTAAATAAAAAATAATAATAGTATGAATAAACTAAAACTAGTAATCCTTTTTTTAGGATGTACAGCATTATTGCAAGCACAAGACAGAACACAAAATTTAGGCGATTTTAATGAAATTAAAACTTTTAACGGATTAAGTGTTGATATTGAAAGATCCGATAAAGCGAAAATTGAAATTTCTGGTGAAAAGACAGACGATGTTACGGTAAAAAATGTCAACGGAAAATTAAAATTATCATTAAGATTCCCTGATAATTTCAATCCCGATAAGGTTAAAATTAAAGTTTTTTATAATCAAGACCTAACAGTATTAGATGCCAATGAAGGTTCTGCTATTTTTTCTGATGGAATTATTGAACAGAATAGTTTAACCATTAAAACACAAGAAGGCGCTTATATTCACGCATCTGTTAATGTTAAATATCTTACTATTAAAGCGGTTACCGGTGCTAGTATTAAGGTTAGAGGTACAGCTACAAATCAAGAGGTAGAAGTAACAACCGGAGGCGTTTATGAAGCTTATGACCTAATTACAGAAAGCGCTGATATTGTTTCTGCTTCAGGAGCTAAGGCAGAAGTAAATGTTACAAATTTATTAGATGCCAAGGTACGTTTTGGAGGTAATGTATATTATAAAGGAAACCCTGAAAAAGTCAATTCTAAAAAAGTAATGGGTGGCACTATTAAAAATAAAGGATAGTAATTTATAATCTGTATAACTATTTAATTACTACCTTTGTTTTAGTAAAATTAATAAAGATGACAACAGCAACGATATTTTTAGGATTTGTAGGACCATGGCAATGGATTATCATTGGTTTAGCCATATTACTTCTATTTGGCGGTAGAAAATTACCGGAATTAATGAAAGGTTTAGGTACCGGAATTAAGGAATTTAAGAATGCTACTAAAGACGAAGATAAAGAGGAAAATGGAAAAGATAAAAAAGAATCATAATTCATTTATTAGATGACTCAAAGTCATCTAATAAATTGATTTACTTTTATAAACAAAAAAGGCGCAAATATTTGCGCCTTTTTTGTTGACCAAAATTTAATCGAAAAGAATTTCCCGAGGCAGAGCCTCGGGATAGTCAGTTTCAAGAATTTTTTATTATTAATTCATCAGCCTTTTTTCTTACCGGAAGATAAATTCATTTTCTTAGCAGCAACCATACCAGTAACCACATCGGTTAACATATTACTTGCAGCATTTGGATTGTTAGGTAATAAAATTAAGTTAGAATCAGATTTAGAACCAATACTTTGTAAGGTATCATAATGTTGGGTTACAATAATTAAGGCAGAAGCTTCTTGAGAGTTAATTCCCGCTCTATTTAATATAACCATACTTTCTTCTAAACCACGTGCAATTTCTCTACGTTGATCAGCTATACCTTGACCTTGCAAACGTTTACTTTCTGCTTCCGCTTTAGCGCGCTCTACTATTAAAATACGTTGCGCATCTCCTTCATGTTGCGCTGCAACTTTTTCGCGTTCTGCTGCATTGATACGATTCATGGCAATTTTTACATTTTCATCAGGATCAATATCAGTTACCAAAGCTTTAATAATGTCATAACCATAATCGAGCATTGCTTGTTTTAGATCTCGCTGAATAGCCAATGCAATTTCTTCTTTCTTTTCAAACACATCATCTAATACCATTTTAGGAACTTCAGCACGTACAACATCAAAAATAAAAGCCGTAATTTGTTCATGCGGGTTTTGAAGTTTATAAAAGGCATCTTCTACATGATCTTTTCTAATTAAAAATTGTACTGAAATTTTTAAATGTACAAATACATCATCTTTAGTTTTTGTTTCAACGATCACATCTAATTGTTGAATTTTTAAACTGATACGACCAGCAATTCTATCTACAAGCGGAATTTTAATATTCAATCCTGCTTGACGAGTACTTTGAAGTTTTCCAAAACGTTCAACAACTACCGAAGTTTGTTGTTTTACAATAAATAACCCGGAAAGGATAATAAAGATTATAGGAATTGCCCATATATAACTTGATATTTCACTCATAATTTTTTAGTTTTTAAGATTAATGATTACTAAAGATTTAAGCTATAAAGTTAACAATTAATACCAAGAATACTTAATTTTGTTGAAAACACTTATAAAAGATGAAAAAAATAGTAACCATTATACTTTCAATTTTAATTGCAATTACTGTAATTTATTTTCTATTTGTTTATTATGCCACTTTTAGTGAAGGATATAGATCTGGTGAATTAACAAAAATTAGTCATAAGGGTGTACTATTTAAAACTTGGGAAGGAGAAATAAGCCAAGGCGTATCAGAGTCACAACGATTTGATTTTTCAGTAGAAAGTTCAGAAAAAGAAGTGATTGATCTATTAAAAGATTTACAAGGACAAAGTGTAAAACTTACCTATAAAGAACGCTTTGCAACATTCCCATGGTTAGGAGACACCAAATATTATGTTACAAAAGTTGAAAAAACAAAATTAGAGTGATTTAATCTAAAGGATTCCCTTAGGCTCTGCCTCGGAAATAGTTCGTTTTAAGAAATTTCTTTATTCTATTGAATCATCAGTTTTTTTATAATACCTCCTTTATTAGAATCTAGTTTTAAGAAGTACAAACCACTTTTAAGCGAATTAAAAGTCAAGCTTTTTTGATTAGATATATTATTAAACACTTTCACTTTTTTACCTGTGATAGTATAGATTTCAGCTTTTTCAAGTACAATGTTTCCAATATTATTAATATTAATATTTCCGTTATTAGGATTTGGATATATAGAAATAGCATTTTGCAATACATTATTATCAACAGACAAAACTTGTTGTAATGTAAAAACAAAAATTCCAATAATTTGATCTGAAAAAGGAGCAGTATTTTCTAAACTACTCATATTTTCAGCAGGGTTTGTATCATCATTCGCTGAAGTATAAGTTGTTCCGTTATCGGTACCGGCATCAGTAGCATACACATCAACAGAAATTGAGGTTTTCCAATCTCCATTATTTTCTGTTAGTTTTTCATTATTTATTTGTGCAACCCAATCTGGACTAGGTGCAATCATTGTTATTAGACTTATATAAGGAAAGTCAGCATCAACATTTACATCGTTTATGGTAATTGTACCGGGACCAGTGCCCAAACCTGAACCTTCAATAACTTCATAAGCATTTCCATTACCAATAATAGCATTTATTTCTTGCGTAATGGTTGAGGTTCCACCTGTTTCGGCAACTTGTTCTACACCATCAGACGCAAGTATTCCCAATTGAAAAAACGGAGTGGCATCTTTATGGGTTGTACCAATCAATGGTGACCAATGTGCTGAACCGGTAGGATAATCTGTTGGATGTGCGGTACTACTCCAGTTACTTATAAATTCAATTTTATAGACTGCATCTTGAGCAAAAGAAATATTTAAAAAAAGTAAAATAAAAGTAACGGGTAATAACTGAGATAGTTTTTTCATAATTGATTGAATTAGTTGTTAAGTATAACGACGTAAAACTAAATCAATCCTTACAAAAAGTATCATAAAATATTAAATATCAAAATGTTGAAATAGCATTTTCAATTCGTTTAATCGTTTCTTCTTTACCAATCAATGCAATAATATCAAATAAATGAGGGCCTTTCATTGCTCCGACCAAACTTAATCTTAGAGGCTGCATTACTTTACCAAAACCTATTTCTTTAGCGGTGATCCATTCCTTTACAACAGTTTCAATATTTTGAGACGAAAAATCATTAATTGTTTTTAATACTTCAACTAATTCGTGCATTAAAGAGCCGGTTTCCGGTTTCCATGCTTTTTTGGATGCCTTTTCATCATAAGTTTGAGGAGCTTTTAAAAAATATTCATTTTCAGTAACAATTTCTTTTGAAAAATTTATTCTCTCTTTTACTAAAAGTGCAGCCCCTTCAAGTCTTTTAGATAATTCTTCATCTGTAATGTCTTTTATTTCGTTAAAATAATCACTTAACTCTGTTTTAAGAGATTTAATAATCTTTTCATTTTCATATTCTTGAAGATATTTATGATTAAACCAAACAGCCTTATCAGGATTAAACTTTGCACCTGCCTTACTTACATGCTCTAAGCTAAAAACTTCAATTAACTCGCTTAGCGAGTATATTTCTTTTTCAGAACCATCACCTTCATTCCACCCCAATAATGCCAACATGTTAATTACAGCTTCAGGGAAATAACCATCTTCTCTATAGCCACGTGAAACTTCATCACCTTGTTTCCATTCTATCGGAAACACAGGAAAACCCATTTTATCACCATCACGTTTACTTAATTTCCCTTTACCTTCAGGTTTTAAAATAAGAGGAAGATGTGCAAATTCAGGTGCTTCCCACCCAAAAGCTTTGTATAATAATACATGTAATGCTAATGATGGTAACCATTCTTCTCCACGGATAACATGTGTGATTTCCATTAAATGGTCATCAACAATATTAGCCAAATGATATGTTGGCATTCCGTCAGATTTAAAGAGAATTTTATCATCTAAGACATTGGTGTCTATTGTTATTTTTCCTCTAATAATATCTTGTAAGATTAATTCTTCATTTTCAGGCGACTTAAACCGAACCACATACTTTTCTCCGCTGTTGATACGTCGTTGCACTTCTTCTGCATTCAGCGATAATGAATTATCTAATTTTAGCCGGTTATGCCAATTATAAATAAAGGTTTCCCCCTTAGCTTCATGGTCCTTTCTGTGAAAATCAAGTTTATCAGAAGTGTCAAAGGCATAATAAGCATTCCCTGAATTGATCAATTCATCAATATATTTTTTATAGATGTCTTTGCGTTCCGACTGACGATACGGACCAAAATCGCCACCAATATTCGGACCTTCATCAAAAGGAATGTTTAACCAGTTTAACGCTTCAACTATATAATTTTCAGCACCTTCTACATATCTATTCTGATCGGTATCTTCAATACGAAGTATAAAAGCTCCATTATGTTTTTTAGCAAATAAATAATTAAATAATGCCGTTCTTACACCACCAATATGAAGCGGTCCGGTTGGACTCGGTGCAAAACGTACTCTAACTTTGTTAACCATTCTGTTAAAATTTGAATGCAAAGATACTATTTGACAATGAAAATTGTAATTTTAAGGTCTATAAAAACATGAGTAACTTCACCAACATACAACAAAAATTACAACTGTTCATTAAAAAATACTATACCAATGAACTGATTAAAGGCTTGATCTTATTTTCTACCTTTGGTTTGTTATATTTTTTAATAACACTTTTCATTGAATATTTTTTATGGTTGCCACCTAATATTAGGAGTATTTTATTCTTTGTTTTTATAGTGGTTGAACTGGGTTTACTGGTTAAATTTATCGTATTACCTACCATCAAACTCTTTGGTTTACAAAAAGGCATTTCGTTTACAGATGCTTCTAAGATCATTGGTAAATATTTTCCTGAAGTTGATGATAAATTGTTGAATGTACTGCAACTCAATCAAAATCAACAACAATCAGAATTGTTATTGGCAGGGATTGAACAGAAAGCAGCTTCACTACAACCAATTCCGTTTAAAAAAGCCATAAATTTTAGAGGAAACATCAAGTATTTAAAATATCTTTTAATTCCATTAGTTATTTGGTTGTTTACTTTCCTTACCGGAAATAATAAGTTGTTTAATGAAAGTTTTACTCGTGTTATAAACTACCAGACAGCTTATGAACCGCCTGCTCCTTTTAGATTTGTAATTTTAAATGATCAATTAAACACAATCGAAAACAAACCTTTTGAATTACAAGTTAAAACAGTTGGAGATATTATTCCTGAAAATGTTCAAATCCATTTTAATAACCAAAATTATTTACTGAAAGATAAAAATACAGGCTTGTTTTCTTACGGATTTAGTAATTTGAAAGAACCTTTAACTTTTTATCTTGAAGCTAATGGAGTAAGGTCAAAAGACTATCAACTAAATATAATTAAAACACCAATAGTTACAGGTTTTGCAATGTTTTTGAATTATCCGTCTTATACCGGTAAAAAAGATGAACTCGTTAAAAACACAGGTAATGCTGTTATTCCGGAAGGCACTAATATCACATGGAATATTAAAACACAAGCAACAGATTCGCTGACTTTTATAAGCGGAGGCATTGTTCCGTTCAAACTAAATACTGATAACGATTTTTCAATTACAAAAAGACTCAAACAAAATTTAACCTATCAAATAGCAACTTCAAACGTTAATTTAAAAGACTATGAAAAACTGAATTATACTATTGAGGTAATTAAAGATGAGTTTCCTAAAATTGAGGTTAAATCAGACCTCGATTCGGTAAGTAGAGGTCCGGTTCAGTTTGCAGGTCAGATAAGTGATGATTACAGATTGCAAAAGTTAAATATAGTTTATTATGCTACAGATGATAAAATTGCTGTTAAAAATCTTGCTATTGAAATAAATAAATCGGCTTTTGAAGAATTTTATTATATTTTTTCTCCTGCTAATTTAGAAGTTACGGAAGGTGTTGCTTATGAAATGTATTTCGAAGTTTTTGATAATGATGGGGTAAATGGTAGTAAATCGACAAAAAGCAAAACATTTAATTATTATAATAAAACCAAGCAAGAAATTATAGACGATCTATTAAAAGAGCAACAACAAAACTTAGAAGAATTAAATAAAACAACAAAAAGTACTGAAAAATTAAGCAAAGATTTTGAAGATTTTTCTAAAAAATTGAAGAAGAAATCTAAATTAAATTGGAATGATAAAAAAGAATTCGATCAATTTTTAAAACGCCAAGAGCAATATCAAGAAATGTTGGAAAAACATACAGATAAACTCAAAGAAAATTTAGACGAACAAGAATTAAATAATGAAGATCAGTCTATAAAAGATAAAAAAGAAGAACTTAAAAAACGCATAGAAGAAGCACAAGAACTGCAAAAAAAGGACAAGCTGTTAGAGGAATTAAAAAAAATGGCTGAAAAATTGGATAAAGAGGGAATGCTAAAAAAACTAGATAAGTTAGCTCAAAAGAACAAACAAGAAAAACGCTCATCAGAACGGCTACTTGAATTGGCCAAACGCTTTTTTGTTGAGAAAAAAGCCGCTCAGATTACTAAAAAGTTAGATTCTCTTTCTAAGAAACAAGACAAGCAAGCTGATAAAGAAAACAATAACGCTGAAGATCAAAAGAAATTGAATAAAAAGTTTGAAGACATTCAAAAAGATTTTAAAGAACTCAATAAACAAAATCAGCATTTGGTGCAGCCGATGAAGTTTCCTGATACCAATAAGGAAGAAAGAGAAATTGATGAAGAAATGAATAAAGCCACAGAGAAGTTAGAAGATCAAGAAAAAAAAGAGGATGAAGAAAATTCTAAATCATCAGAGGGTAAGCAAAAATCGGCAAAGAAAAATCAAAGGTCTGCAGCAAAGAAAATGAAACAATTAAGCGAGCAAATGCAAGGTGCGATGTCTGCCATGCAAGGTGAATCTATAGATGAGAATATTGACGATCTACGATCTATTTTAGAAAATCTATTGACCTTTTCTTTTGATCAAGAACAATTGATGCTTTCTTTTGATGGAGTTGATGCAAGCCATGCAGAGTTTCCAGTTAAATTAAAAAAGCAACAAATTCTAAAAGAAAACTTTGAACATATTGATGATAGTTTGTATACACTTTCTTTACGGGTACAAAAACTTTCTTCTAACATTCAAAAGGACTTGACGGAAGCACATTATAATCTTGATAAATCGTTAGAAAATATTGCAGAGAACAGAATACATCAAGGAGTCTCTAATCAGCAATACACAATGACTGCAGCTAATAATTTAGCCAATATGCTGAGCAATGTCTTAAATAGTTTGCAGAATCCGGGAATGGGTTCAGGTAAAGGAAAAGGAAATTCATTCAGTTTACCCGATATCATTAAAAAACAAAAAGGCTTAGGGGAAAAAATGAAGGATGGTATTAAAAAAGGAAAAGAACAAGGAAAGGAAAAAGGAGAAGGTAAACAGCAAGGTAAAGAAGGAGAAGGAGGAAAACAAGGAGAAAAAATGACAGGAGAACAATACCAGATATATCAAGAACAAAATGCACTCAAAGAAGCACTTAAAGAGTTGATGGGTAAAGAAGGAAAGGGCGGCTCAAAAGGACAAAAGGCATTGCGACAAATGGAAGAATTAGAAAAGCAATTGTTAGATAAAGGGTTTAATAATAAGGTTTTGGAAAATATGTTAAGATTAGAACATGAATTATTAAAACTGGAAAAAGCAACCTTAGAACAAGGAAAAGACAATAAGCGAAAATCAGAAACGAATAAGCAACAATTTAATAAGCGTAACATTCCTCAAATTAAAAACAAAAAACTCTACTTCAATTCCAAGGAAATTTTAAATAGAGAACCTTTACCTTTACGAAATAATTATAAAAAGAAAGTTCAAGAATATTTTAAGGACACCAAATAAACCGATGCGTAGAATTACACTTTTGTTTTGTTTATTGCTTGTGCAATCTGTTTTTTCTCAAGTTCTTCAGGATATAGCAATCAATGAAAAACTATATAAGCTAAAAAACACATATTCTATCAAAACGAATGATAGTACTACGTTACATTTAATAGTAGTAAAAAACAAAAAGACAAAAAAGATTGATTTTTTACCTTTTTCTCTCGGAAGCAAATTTAAGAAACTTAATTCTTTCACATTTGATAAAGAACCAATTATATTATCTCATCATTTTTATAAAAACAAATTAATTATTGTTTATAAAATTACAAAGGATAATGATGATATATATATGAGAGAATTTGATACTGAAACCAGTAAGATAAGCTCTCCTAAAATTGTTCACAAAAGAAAATATAAAAAAATTATCACTGAAGGAGATGTTACTTATATCCTTAGTTTTGTAAATAAATATTTTTTTATTACAACTATTCAAGATGGTAAAAATAATTCAATAGTGCAGTATTCTATGGGTACTAATACGGATGATTATTTATTGAAAAACCTTGTGAATGCAACTTTCGATTATGTTACTACAAATGAATTTGTTGAAGTAGGCTCTTTGGAAGAAGGACATTTATTTATTGACAAAAACAGGTTATTGTTAACGCTAGATATTAAAAAAAACGCTTCTTCCTATTTTGTAGAGTTTGACTTAGTTCCAAATTCAAACTCAAAACAATTTGTTGAGATCAAACAATTTAAAAGTAATTTCTTGAAGGTTAAACAAATTAGATCTTTTTATATTGAAAACAAGCTCTTTCAATTTTCATTAACAGGTCAAGAAGCATCTTTAAAAATTTTAGATATTAAGACTGCTTTAGTGTTGAATGAATTTAGATATACAAAATTAAACTTTGGTCCGTATAATAAGTATTTTTTTAAATCGAAAGAGACTAAACCCAATCCTAAGAAGTTTTTTAATAGTTTTAAAAAATTTAGACCTACAGTAGAGTATCTCCCAACTATTTTTGTGGTTGTAAACAAATCGTCAAATGGAGGCTTTATTGTTGAGTCTGGACATATTGATAGTAAAATTTATCATTATAATAATTTTTATGATTGGCAGTCTCAATGGCATATGCAATTAGAACAAGATTTTCAAGATCGAGTTCGAAATAATTCTTTCCCCCCAGATAGAGGGCCTAATGCTAATTTTGAATTAGTTATGAAAGAGAAAGACTCATTAAGGAAGACATCGTTTATACTAGCATTAAATAAAAATTTAAATAAGACAGTTGACATTCCTAGAACTGTATATAAAAAAGGAACATGGAAGGACAAAGTAAAGTATTTGAGAAAAGCGTTGAATGTTAAAAATCTTTCATATACTAAATTTAAGGATGGATTGAGGTATGCATATTATAATCCAGATTATATGAAAGTTTTTATCAAGGAAAAAAAATAATCAATGATATCGCTTAATTACGAAACTAAGTTTCTGTTAAATAATTCTAAACCTATAATCGATTGGATCTCACAATCGATTGATAATGAGTCGTATAAATTAGGAGACATTAATTATATCTTTTGTGACGATAAATATTTAACACAATTAAACATTAAACATCTGAATCACAATACTTTAACTGATATAGTCAGTTTTGATGAAACTTTAGGTAGATTAGTCTCAGGTGATATATTTATATCAATTGATAGAGTTAAAGAAAATGCTACAGAGTTTAAGGTTTCTTTTACCGATGAACTGCACCGGGTTATGATGCACGGCATATTACATTTTTGCAGATACAATGATAAAACAAAAGAAGAAAAACAGTTGATGCGCGAAAAAGAAGATTATTACCTATCTTTGCGCGACTTTTAATGAGACTTTAAATACGACTGTCTCCCTGAGCGCAGTCGAAGGGTTATATAGTTTTTAACTCCTAACTTCTGAATTCAACTAAATGTTCCACGTGAAACAATGAGCTTATTTCAAGACATATATGATGTAATTGTTGTCGGTGGTGGTCATGCGGGTAGTGAAGCAGCTGCGGCAAGTGCTAATTTAGGCGCTAAGACCTTATTGGTTACAATGAGCTTGCAGAATATTGCACAGATGAGTTGTAATCCTGCTATGGGTGGTATTGCAAAAGGACAGATAGTTCGAGAAATTGATGCCTTGGGTGGTTATAGTGGAATTGTAACGGATAAAACGGCTATTCAGTTTAAAATGCTCAATAAATCAAAAGGACCGGCAATGTGGAGTCCGAGAGCTCAAAGTGATAGAATGCGTTTTGCAGAAGAATGGAGATTGATGCTTGAGCAAACAAAGAATCTTGATTTCTATCAAGATATGGTGAACGGACTCATTATTGAAAATGATACCATAGTTGGAGTAAAAACTTCATTAGGAGTTACTATAAAATCAAAGACTGTTATTCTTACAACTGGAACTTTCTTGAATGGTTTGATTCATATTGGAGATAAAAATTTTGGAGGAGGTAGAGCCGGTGAAAGAGCTGTAGTAGGAATTACTGAAGATCTAGTTAAACTTGGTTTTGAATCAGGTAGGATGAAGACAGGAACGCCACCCAGAGTTGATGGTAGGTCTTTAGATTATTCTAAGATGATTGAGCAACCTGGAGATGAGAAACCTGAGAAATTTTCTTATAGTAATACGACTAGGCCATTATACAAACAACGCTCATGTTATATGACGTATACCAGTCAAGAGGTACATGATTTACTACGTGAAGGCTTTGATAGATCCCCTATGTATAACGGACGAATAAAGAGTATTGGACCAAGATATTGCCCTTCTATAGAAGATAAAATTGACCGTTTTGCAACTAAGGATAGACATCAACTATTTATAGAACCTGAAGGTTGGAATACTGTAGAAGTGTATGTAAATGGTTTTTCAACTTCCTTACCTGAAGACGTACAAGTAAAAGCTTTACGTAAAGTTGCAGGGTTTGAAAATGTAAAGTTCTTTAGATTCGGATATGCTATTGAATATGACTACTTCCCCCCTACTCAACTAATACATACCTTAGAAACAAAATTGATTCAAAACTTATTCTTTGCCGGACAGATTAACGGCACAACCGGTTATGAAGAAGCCGCCGCTCAAGGGTTAATGGCGGGAATTAATGCTGCTTTGAAAACGCAAAATAAAGAATCTTTTATATTGAAAAGAAACGAAGCTTATATTGGTGTATTGATAGATGATCTAATTACAAAAGGAACAGAAGAACCTTATAGAATGTTCACTTCAAGAGCCGAATATAGAACCTTGTTAAGACAAGATAATGCAGATTTGCGTTTAACGCCAAAATCATTTGAAATCGGATTGGCTTCTCAAGAACGATTAGATCGCGTAATAGAAAAACAAGAAAAAACAGATGCTTTTATTCAATTTTTACAAGAAACAAGTATTAAGCCTGATGCGGCTAATTCTATTCTAAAAAATAAAAATTCTGCTGAAATAACACAATCTATGAAGATGTTTAAGATTGCTGCCAGACCGCAATTAGACTTTAATGATGTACGTCAGTTTCCAGGAGTGAATGATTTTATTATTGATAATAAAATTGACAGTGAAGTTATAGAGCAAACAGAGATTCATGTAAAATACGCTGGTTATATAGCAAAAGAGAAAAACAATGCAGATAAGTTGAATAGACTTGAAAATATTAGCATTCCTTCAAACTTTGATTACCACAAAGTAAAGTCATTATCTTATGAAGCTCGTGAAAAACTAACTACAATTCAACCTACATCCATATCACAAGCAAGCCGTATTTCAGGAGTTTCGCCAAGTGATGTTTCTGTGTTGTTAGTCTATATGGGAAGGTAAAAATATAGTTCCACGTGAAACATTTTGAGGTTAAATCTATGAAACGAGCATGCTAAAAGTTTAACACCCAAAGAAATGACTAATAGCGAACTGCATGTGACCGAATTATTAAATATTATAGACACATGAAACAAATCAATAAATCTCCAATAAATAATAACGAATTAAAGTCATATATATCTTGTATAGATTATACAGTTTCACGTGAAACATTTTCTATTTTCATTGATAAAGAATCAGGGTTGTTAGTCACAACTCCTAGACCAGAAGATAAAGATTTAGGAAGTTATTACGAAAGTGAAGGTTATATTTCGCATTCTAATTCAAAGAAATCATTCTTAGATAAAGTTTATCAGATAGTAAGAAACCACACGATCAAACAAAAAGTTAAATTGATCAATTCATTTAATGAAACTGATAAAACAATATTAGATATTGGCACAGGTACAGGTGACTTTTTAGCAGCATGCAAAAATAGTGGTTGGGAGGTTACAGGCGTAGAGCCAAATACAGATGCAAGAGCAGTAGCAATAAGTAAGCTTCAAAGCTCTAGATATAAAATTTATAAAAGTGTTGATGATCTAAAACTAGAAACCGATCCCGATAGCTATCGGGATCGGGATCCAAAACTTGGAACTTACGATATAATAACAATGTGGCATGTGTTAGAACATGTACCAAATCTAGCGGAATACGTTTCAAACCTAAAACAATTATTGAAACCTAACGGAACTCTAATTATCGCCGTACCAAATTATAAAAGTTTTGACGCTATTTACTATAAAGAATATTGGGCAGCTTTTGATGTGCCAAGACACTTATGGCATTTTTCTAAAACAGCCATTCAAAAACTGTTTCAACAAGAAAATATGAAAGTAGTTAAAATCTTACCTATGAAATTTGATTCATATTATGTGAGCCTCTTATCAGAAAAATATAAAACAGGAAACACAAATCTTTTAAAATCTTTTTTTATTGGATTTAAGTCTAATTGGAAGGCGGGAGCCTCAAAAGAGTATTCATCGATTATTTATATCATTAAAAACAGCTAAAAACGCATTTTAAAGTGATTTAAGACGGTTTTTAAGATGAATTAGTATAATCTATTAATTTCAATTTATATAACTGCTTAAGCTTACTCAAAGGGCAGTATTAAATAAATCATTTTTATTAAAATATTAAAACTAATAGATATTATTTATTATTAGTTTTTTTGACTTAAAACAAAATATATTTTTCATTTAAGAATAATTAAAAAAATGTAGTTTTGCTCAAAATTTATAAATACACAAAATGAAAAAATTAGGAATAATAGCAATATTGGCAATTTCTTTGATTTCTTGTACACAAACCAAAATTGCGTATATAGATATTGAAGAAATCATGAAAGAGTATAAAGGAACAAAAGATGCAGAGGTCGCAATAAAAGTAAAATCTGAAAAATTGAAAGCAGAATTAGACAGTTTGGTAATAGCTTGGGAAACAAAAGCGAGAGAATATCAACAAAAAGCACCAAAAATGTCTGCTAAAAGTAGAGCAGAACGTGAACAAGCACTAATGCAAGAGCAACAAGCTATAGGACAACGCCAGCAAGTTGTGCAACAACAAGTGCAAACTGAAGGTCAAGAGAGTTTAAAAACCTTATCTAAAGAAATCAATGATTTTGTAAAAAATTATGCAAAAGAAAAAGGTTATAATTTTGTTTTAGGAACTTCAGGTGATAGTGGGACAGTAATGTATGGAGAAGAAAAAGCGGATATTACCGATGAAATTCTAGTGCAATTGAATAAATCTTATAAGGCTAAATAGTCTATATAAAACACTAATAATCAATTAAATAAGCTTAAGGTTAATTCCTTAAGCTTTTTTTGTTATTAACAATTAAATTTAAAAATGTTAATAACTAATACTTAAATTAGAAAAGTTACGTTAATATAAGGCTAATCAACTTAAACAGAATGAAAAACTTATTTATTTATAGCCTTATTGTACTAGCCTCATTAAAATTAATGGCTCAGACAACGCCTTCGGCAAAACATCTTATTAAATATTTAGAAATTAATACGACTCAATCAGATTATGGACTTGCGTTTTTAGATGATAATAAAGTTGTATTTGCAATGCCTATTGATAAAGAATCAAAAAGGAGTCAGTCAGACTTATTTGTTGGTGATTTTAATGACAAAGGCGAAATAAGCAATAAAGAATTGGTTAAAGGAATAAGACAACTCAAGAAGGTTTCTAAAACCGGAGTAGCTTATAGTAGCGATTTTAAAACAGTTTATTTTTCTGCCAAAAAAGATAAAAGAAAAAGGACAAAAGAAAAAGATCAATTATTTAAAGCAAATATAGACGCTTCAGGAAATTGGATAAATATTAAAAAATTACCATTTAATAATGACAAGTATTCTACAGGTCAGCCTACACTAAGTAATGACGATAAACTGTTATATTTTGTTTCTAACAGACCATCTTCAAATGGAGGTAACGATATTTTTGTGGTAACTATAAATGATGATGGTACCTATAGTAAACCAAAAAATCTAGGAAAAAACATTAATACGCATGGAGATGAAATTACACCTTATATTACAGATAAGAATGTGTTGTATTTTTCGTCAAACGGACGTGAAGGCAGTTTAGGAGACTTAGATGTTTATGCGAGTCAAATTATTGATAACTCACCATCAGAACCTGTTCATTTGGAAGCACCAATAAATAGTATAAATAATGATTTTGCATATATAATTAATAAAAATAATAATTCAGGATATTTTTCCTCTAATAGATTACAAGGGCAAGATAATAATGATATATATTCATTTATTCTTGAAGAACCAACACCAGAAAAATGTTTACAAGAAATTGCAGGAATTGTTAAAGATAAAGAAACTGATGTAGTATTAAATGATGCTGCTATGACATTATTTGATGAAGAAGGAAACCAAGTACAACAAATAATAACTGATAATAGTGGTGCATATAAATTCACACTAGATTGTAATCAAACATATACTTTAGTAGCGTCTAGTTTATATTATATCAAAGATGAGCATATTATAAACACTGCGAATTATAATAACGCTCCGTCATTAGAAGCTAATAAACTCTTAACTAAAAAATCAGGTACAGAGTTAGAAGAAGCAATTGCAGGAGTAACCAATAGTGAAGAAACAGTTGAAGCAACTAAAGGAGAAGATATAATTAAGGAAACAGAAGAAGAAACCTCCGTTAAAGAGGGCGAAACAACTGAAGAAGAAGTTGCAGTTGAAGCAATTCAAGAAGAGGAAAAGCCGGTTAAAGAAACAATAGCAGAAGAGGTAGTTAATGAATCAGAAGCAACAATTAATCCGGTATATTTCGGATTTGACCGATCGAATATTACTACAGTAGCAGCAAGAGAATTAGATAAGGTTGTTGCTATATTGAGCGAAAATACCACACTTGAAATAGAAGTATCTGCTTATACAGACTCAAGAGGTAGTAGTGCTTATAATATTGGTTTATCTAATCGTAGAGCCCAATCAAGTGTTGATTATTTAGTCTCTCAAGGGATAGATAGAAATAGAATTAAAGCAAAAGGCTATGGTGAAAGTCGAATGATAAATAAGTGTGTTAATGGAGTTGAATGTAGTGAAGCAGCTCATGCTAAAAATAGAAGAACTGAGTTTGTTATTTTAAATTCACAAACATACAATGAGCCTATAAATAATAACTCAAAAGAATCTTTATCATCAACCAATAATAAAAAGAACATTACTGAAAACAAAGAAGAAACTGTCGCTAAACATTTATATAACAATAATGAAACTGATAATGTTAATGAATCAGTAGTTTCAAAAAGTCAAAATGATCTTGATGAATCAACCAAAAATCAATTAGCAAGTTTAACTAACGAAACTAATTTTTCAAAAACAGATAATAAAAATAATACTACAAATAAAGTAGATGCTTTATCAAGTTTAGACAATTTGGCTTCACAAACAAACCTAGAAGAAAATAGCGAAATATATAAAGACAACTCTTTAGATACAAATCCTAAAAATGAGTCTCTAATTAATGATGAAAATCAGGCAAGTTTGGTTTCAAACAATTTAGTTGATAACGATAATAATGCTAAAGAGGCAACTGATAAATTAGTCACCCAAGTGAATCAAAAAGCCTCTAAGGATAAGGATCAGCGTTTGATTAATGATGGTATCGATCAAGAAAAAAATATTTCGAGTAATTTATTAGAAAATGAAAATGATAGCAGTATTGATAAAGTAAATAATAAAACTAAATCAAACACATCTTCAAAATCATTAAATAATAAAAGACAGCCTAATGACGATCAAATAGCATCAAATCAGCTATTAAAAAAAAACTGCTAACTGAACCTGAATTTTTAAACAGTAACAGTCTTATTTCTAAAAACATTTCTGAGATTAATGATGATGATAGTTATAATGAACCTCAAGTAGTTTTCAATAAAGATCTAAGTAAAGCAACAGATAATATCAAATCATTTTCTAACCTTTTAGATGAAGAAGAAAATGAGACTAATGACAAATCAATAGATCAAAAAACCAAAGAAATTATTCTTCTTGGTAAGATTGAAAAAAACGCTCCACTAAAAACAGGTACTCTAGATGTATCTGCCATGAGGGTTAAGCGTAATGGCAACTACTCAGAGACAGGAAGAGCTTCAAATACACATGCAATTAGTGTTAATTTTAAAATGTATAAAAATAAAGATATTGCCCCCGGTCATAAAGAAATTTTTATTGTAATTCAAAATCCTCAAAAAAAAGTTATAAATGAAAGAGGGACATTTACCTTAAGGTCAGGAAAAGAAATACCTTATACCGATGAAACAGTTGCTTATTATAATGGCAAGGATATAAAGATATCGATTCTCTCAGACAGATTTATACAAAAATTTACAAAAGGCACTTATATTGTTCAAGTATATATTGAAAGATATTTAACAGGTCAAACATTTCTAGTGTTAAGCTAAAAGATACACTCCAAAAACAGTTACCATAAAATAAACGACAATGGTCATAACACCTGCATTAGAAGCAGAATTACGAGTAAAGGTTATAGGTGGCAAGATAAACAAATGTGTTAACGGAGTTGAATGTAGTGAAATGGCACATAGCTTAATACCAAAGAGCTGAATTTAATTTCCACTAGTGACCTAGTTAAAAATCAATCAAAAAAAACAGATAGAATTAATTGTTGCTAACCAATAAATAATAAGTAAACTCCAGAATACGTATTTTGGAGTTTGTCACACAGTTAGCAAAAATTATGAGATACAAACCCGAAAAACAATTATAAAATGAAAAAAAACAATCTATTATTAATTATGATGATTTCATTATCAATTATCAGTTGCGATAACGATAATGATCCAACTAATAATGTTTGTGATGAAAATTACGTTACAGACCCGATTACTACTGCTTTTTCAAGTGCAAATGGATATAACGATTTGCCAGAGTGGATGGACTTAGAAACTCATGAATACGAAATTCAAATTAATGCAGATGGTGAAATATGTAGCGTAGCATACCAAAACCCAAGCACATATACAGGAGGATATACAATTGATATTATTAACAATACGAATCCTTCAGCTACTGACTATTCAGGCACTCATACTTTTTCGCAGGCAACCTTAGACTACCAATCCATTACCCCAGTAGCAGTATCAAGTGGCGATTATATTACTGTTAAACGAACTATTTTACCAGGATACACAAATTTAAATGAAACAGTTGGACGTGTATTAAGAAAATCAGACTTTACAGATGTACCCTATCCAATAACTCAAGGAAATATAGTTTTCCAAGGTTCCGTATTTTACGGAGCAGGCGGACCAGTATCTAATATTGCACAGCCTTATATAGCGCTAGGATTTAAGGTTAATTAAAAAACCCCTTTTGCTAATAAATCACGCCTCGTATCAGGACATTCTGACCACACGAACGTAATTGTTAAGACAAAACATAAACACCAAAAACTGTTACCATAAAATAAACGACAATGGTCATAGCGCCTGCATAATCTTTAGCAATACGTTGTCCGAGCAATAAAGCTAACAATACTTTCGCGGCTATAATCGCGGCATAAAAACCCATAACCATTATTCCTGAGGTATAAATTTGAATAATTCCAATAATACTTAACACACCAACGATAAGTTCTCCAAGCATAATTACTCCAAGCATCAACGGAACACTATTTTTAAAGAAAGTCTTACCAAAATGATCTTTTAAAAAGGATAGGTTGCCTTTCCAATCAGTTAATTTATCAATACCTGATTGTAAGAAAACAATAGCTAGAAAGGCTAAAATTAAAAGTTGAGGAGCAAACTTAGTTGCTGTTTGTATAAGAGATTCCATAAAATTGAGTTGTTAGCTTCAAAGATACTAACTTAAATTATACTCTAAATTCGATTTGTCATTCCTGTCCCGAGTACTCGGGAGCAGGAATCCATAAAAATAACTAGCCTATCCCAAAACCTTGGAAAGGGTGGGCTTTAAAACCCCGCATTCAGGGATATCAATTTCACGGTTTATAGCGTGTTTTACACAATAATAAAATAGCCACATTTGTATTGTAGCTAAATTCCAAACAAAACATTGGTAGAAGCCTTAAAAATGTATTAACTTCATATTTTTTAAAACATATAAATTTTTCTTTAAAATGAATCTTTTTAAACAACTCTTAATTTCAGCCACAGTTCTTTTAGTAATATCCTGTAAAGACAAAAATCCGCAACAAGAAACTGACAATCTTTTTAAGTTTAAAGAGTATATATACTATACAACTTCAGGGATAGTTTCTGTAACCGAACCGATACAAATAGGTTTGGCTAAAGAAGTTGAAGGCTGGGAAGAAAATGCTGAAATATCAGATAAGATCATTTCTATTTCTCCATCTGTAAAAGGTAAACTATCAGCGTCAAACTCTAGAACAGTAGTCTTTAAACCGGAAGAAAATTTAAAACCAAATACAGAATATAGCGTTACAGTTAATTTATCAAAAATTCATACCAACGTTCCTTCAGAGTTTAAGAAATACACTTTTAAGTTTAAAACCATTCAACCTAACTTCGCAATTAACACAAACAATTTACAATCGTATAGTAAGGAATGGCAATATATTGAAGGTGTTTTAAAATCAGCAGATGTGCTACCAATCGAAACTGTAAAAACATTGGTTTCAGCAACTCAAAAAGGTAAAAAGTTAAATATAAAATGGCAACCGGTATTGCAGTCTACAACTGTTTATGAATTTAAGATAGACAGTATTCATCGCCTTAAAGAAGATTCAGAAATTGAAATTAGTTGGTCTGGTAAAAAGCATGGAATTGACAACAAAGGTTCTGCCAAAAAACAAATTCCGGGTATCAGTAATTTTACTATAGTTGATGTTGATGTTATTCAAACTCCAGAACAACATTTGTCTATTAATTTTTCTGATCCACTAAAAAAGCAACAAAATTTTAAAGGTTTGGTAGCTATTGAAAAGACTAAAAATTTAAAATATGTTGTTGATGGTAATGTCTTAAAGGTATATCCTGATAGTAGGGTCATTGGTACTATTCAAGTAGATGTTTTTCAAGGTATAAAAAACACCGATGGTTATAAACTTAAAAAAACATTCTCAGAAAAAATTGCTTTTGAACAAGTAAAACCTGCAGTCAGATTGGTCAGCAGTGGTGTTATTTTACCAAATTCTAACAACTTAAAATTCAATTTTGAAGCTGTAAATCTAAAAGCAGTTGATGTGCGTGTGATCAAGATCTATGAAAGCAATGTTTTACAATTCTTGCAGGAAAATAACCTTGACGGATTAGACAGATATAATATTAGAAGAGTAGGACGCAGAATTGCTAAAAAAACAGTGACACTCATCAAATCTGACTTAGAAAATAATGGTAAATGGAAAACCTATGCCATTGATCTATCAAAAATGATCAAGTCAGATCCGGGTGCTATTTATAGGATAGAATTGAGTTTTACTAAAGACTATTCCTTATACAAATGTGATGCTAGTCAAACAACTACCAATTCAGACGACAACGACGATTATTATGAAGAGGAAGATTATTATTATGATGACGATACTCAATATAATACTGCAGAAGCTAAGGATGCTGATGAACGAGAAGAACAGTACTGGGATAATTTAATTTATAATTATAGAAACTATCGTTACTATAATTGGGAAGACAGAGAAAATCCATGTAAAGAGGCTTATTATTTCAATGAAAACAATATTGTTTCTGCCAATATTTTAGCCTCAAACGTAGGTGTAATTGCCAAAAAAGGAGAGAACAGATCTTATCATTTTGCGATAACAGATATTCTAACTACAAATCCTATTGCCAATGCAACAATCAAATTGTTTAATTACCAGCAGCAAGAAATAGCTATGGTTAAAACAGACGGGCAAGGATTTGCCATTTATGATGCTGATAAAAATGCTTATTTCGCTATTATTTCAAGCGGAAGTAATAAAACATATATCAAGCTGGACGACGGATACTCATTGTCTTTGAGTAAGTTTGATGTTTCCGGTAAAAGGTTACAAAAAGGATTAAAAGGATATATCTATGGTGAGCGTGGTGTTTGGAGACCTGGCGACACCTTACATCTTACTTTTGTGTTGAATGACAATGCAAATCCGCTACCTAAAAATCATCCGATCCGAATAGAAATTACAGATCCCCACGGAAAACTAAGCTATAAAAAAATTAAAACAGATGGCAGTAACGGATTCTATAAATTCACGGTACCTACCTCTGAAACTGCAGCTACCGGTAATTGGAATGTCAAAGTAAGTGTTGGTGGTGCTGTTTTTTATCAACGATTAAAAATAGAAACCATAAAACCGAACCGATTAAAAATTAAGATCGATTTTAAGGACGAAGTACTCACTTCAAAAAAACCAATAGATGCTTCGTTAAATGTCAAGTGGTTACATGGTGCAGTGGCTAAAAATTTAAAAGCTGAGGTAAATGCAAAATTCACAAGTACTTCAACGGTATTTAAAAACTATCCTAAGTATATTTTCACTGACCCTACACGAACATTTTCTACTGAAGAAATGACCATTTTTGATGGAAAATTAGATGTCGAAGGAAATGCTAAGTTAATCAAAAAGATAAATTTTGGCAATAAAGCACCAGGTATGTTAAAAGCATCATTTTTAACCAGAGCCTTTGAAAATGGAGGTGATTTTTCTATGGATGCAGTCAGTATGAATTTCGCACCCTATGATGTTTTTGTAGGGATGCGATCTCCAAAAGCGAGAGCCTATGGTTCTTATTATACCGATGAGGATGTGACTTTTGATGTCGCTACAGTTGATGCAGAAGGAAAGTCTGTTCAGCGAAATGAATTAGAAGTAAAAATATATCAAATTCAATGGCGTTGGTGGTGGAACTCTTCTTATGATGATCTAGCGTCGTATGTAGGTAGTCAGTATCACAAACCTATCAAATCATTTACGGTCAATACAAATACCAAAGGAAAAGGAAATTTCAAAGTCAACATTCCTGAAGAAGATGGAGGCAGGTATTTAATTAGAGTCTATGATCCAAAAAGTGGACATGCCACAGGAAGAACAATTTATTTCTATAGAAACTGGTGGAGCAGACCGGCAGGAAGTGATCCGCAAGCAGCAAAAATGTTAGTTTTTTCTGCTGATAAAGAGAACTATAATGTAGGTGAAACGGCTAAAATAACATTTCCTTCAGGTACAGCTGGCCGAGCATTGATTAGTATTGAAAATGGTACAGAAGTGTTAGATCAGCGATGGATTAAAACGCAAAAAGGAGAAACTATTGCTGAAATACCAATTACTAAAGAAATGACACCTAATGTTTTTATTAACATATCCTTACTACAACCACATGCATCTACAGCAAACGATTTACCACTACGATTATACGGTGTAATTCCGATACTGGTAAAAGATCCAAATACTATTTTAGAGCCTCAAATTTCAATGCCAAAAGTATTGAAACCAGAAGAAAGATTTACAGTTAAAGTCAGTGAAAAACAAGGTAAACCAATGACTTATACTTTGGCAATTGTTGATGAAGGCTTATTAGATCTAACACGTTTTAAAACTCCAAATGCATGGAATAGTTTTTATACCAAAGAAGCTTTAGGAGTTAAAACCTGGGATATTTTCGATCACGTAATTGGAGCTTATGGCGGAAGTATACAGCAGGTTTTCGGAATTGGTGGTGATGAAGAAGCAGGAAAAACACCTCCTAAAAAAGCAAACCGATTTAAACCGGTAGTCACTTATTTAGGTCCTTTTATCCTTAAAAAAGGAGAAACAAAAAAGCATAAAATTACAATGCCAAAGTATATTGGTTCTGTTCGTACTATGGTTATTGCAGGTGACAATACAAAAGCTGCCTATGGTAGTGTAGATGAAACCACTCCGGTTCGTAAACCATTGATGGTATTGTCTTCGCTTCCGCGGAAATTGAGCCCTGGCGAAAAAGTAACTTTACCTGTTACCGTTTTTGCCATGGAACCGAAAATTAAGAATGCTAATATTAGTTTAAAATTAAGTAAAGGCATTACGATAATCGGACAAAAAACACAATCACTTTCGTTTGCCAAACCAGACGAAAAAATGGTGTATTTTGAATTAGATGTAAGCAAAGCGCAAGGTATTGGTACCATTGAAGTATTGGCATCGGGTAATGGTGAAAAATCGTCTTACAAAGTAGAGATTGATATTTTGAATCCGAATCCTGTAAGTACAACCGCTGCGGATATTGTGTTAGAACCTAATGCTGAGCAAACCCTTGATTTTAAAACCTTCGGTGTTACCGGAACAAGCAAAGCTGAGATAGAGTTTTCTACTTTACCTCCAATGGATTTTACAGGCAGATTGCAATATTTGATCCGCTATCCTCATGGATGTGTTGAACAAACCACATCGAGTGCTTTTCCGCAATTATATCTAGCTGATATTTTTGATCTGACCTACGATAAAAAGCAAGATATGGATAACAACATTAAAAAAGCCATTGAACGTTTAGGTCATTTTCAAACGCCTAATGGCGGAATGAGTTATTGGATGGGTCAAAATACAGCTGATGACTGGGGTACCAGTTATGCCGGGCACTTTATGATTGAAGCTCAAAAGAAAGGTTATGTGATGCCGTTGACCTTTATGAATAATTGGTTAAAATATCAACAACAAACAGCAAGAAGTTGGAGAGCGAGTAATAGATACTATTATTATGATTTAGCACAAGCCTATCGTTTATATACTTTGGCATTAGCTGGTCACCCAGATTTAGCATCTATGAACCGTTTACGTGAGCATGGAAGGCTATCAAACGATGGAAAATGGCGTTTAGCTGCTGCTTATGCCTTGGCAGGACAGAAAGAAGTCGCTAAAAAAGTTGCCAATACTGCCAATATTGATTTTGAATCTGTTAGAGGTGATTATTATACGTATGGTTCTACTAATAGAAATAGAGCTATGGCAATGGAAACGATGTTGTTAACAGGAGATAGCAAGTCAAGAGAAATGGCACAATATTTAGCCAAACAACTTTCTTCTAAAAACTGGATGAGTACACAAACAACTTCCTATTGTTTATTGGCAATGGCAAAAATGGTTGAGATCAATGGAGGCAAAGCTGTTAAAGTACAATTTGTTACCAATAACGGAAAAGCTGAAACTATCAATACACAAAAAGCCATTGCACAACGTAAACTAAACATAAATGATGGAAATAATAGTTTAAAATTAAAGAATAATCAGGCAAATATAGTGTATGTTAGAGTGTTGAATTCGGGCGTTTTACCATTAGGCAAAGAATTGGCTGAAAAACGCAATTTAGGCATCAGTATCAATTATACTGACACCAATGACAATCGTATAGATGTTACGAAGTTGAGTCAGGGAACAGACTTTAAAGCTGTTGTTACTATAAGTAATTTAAAAAGCGAAAATCTACATGATATTGCCTTAACGGAGATATTCCCTTCAGGTTGGGAAATAGTAAATACACGTTTTACAGATTATGGTAGTTCAACAGGTAGTCAAGCAGAATTTACAGACATACGAGATGATAGAGTAAACTTCTATTTTGATCTAGATTCTAGAAGATCAAAAACATTTACAGTACAGCTCAATGCTTCCTATTTGGGTAATTATTATTTACCGGGAATACAGGCAGAAGCAATGTATGACAATGACTATTTTGTAAGAACTAAAGGTAAATGGATTAAGGTTGTGAAATGATAACCACCTCGACTTTTTGTTATCACAAAAAGCCACTCCTCCTTCAAAAGGAGGAGAGTTTTAGCGTAAAGGTTTTAAAATTTGAACAAAGAATTTAATTTGTAATCAGGAATTTAACTCCTTCCCTGAAAAGGGAAGGTGGGCGCGCTTTAGCGCGGTCGGAAGGGTAAAAAAATCTATTAAGAATCTAAGTTTAAAATGAAAAACCTACACAACCGTAAATACTTAGAAAAACAAAGAAAAACCCTTCGAAAAAACCTTACTCCCGCCGAAGCAACATTGTGGAAATATTTACAAAGAAAGCAACTCAAAGGAAGAAAATTTAGAAGGCAACACAGTATCGAAAATTATATAGTAGATTTTTATTGCGCTTCAGAAAATTTGATTGTTGAGTTAGATGGAGCAGTACATTTAGATTTTGCACAACAAAATTACGATTATGAGCGGACTCAAAATTTAGAAACATTAGGTTTTATGATTGTTCGATTTGAAAATAAATTAGTTTTTGAGAATATAGAAGGTGTTTTAGAAGAAATTAGCAGCTATTTTAAAGAATAATTGACCACCCCGAGTACGCTTTGGCGTACCCACTCCTCCTTTTTTTCAAGGAAGGGAGTTTTAGCGTAACGAATCAAAATTTGAAACAAAGAAATTCTATTTGCAGTCAGAATCTAAACTCCTTCCCCGAAGAAGGAAGGTGGATTTTGCTTTAGCAAAAGACGGAAGGGTTAAAGCAATGAAAAGAAAACAGTGAAAATAATAACCTACATAAAAAACCACAAAACTAAGTCTGCAATTGTTGTAATAATTCTAATATGGTACTATTTCTCCTTACCCAAACAACTCTTTAACGAACCGACATCAACAGTAATTGAAAGTATAGAAGGCGAATTATTAGGCGCACAAATTGCAGAAGATGAACAATGGCGTTTTCCGCATACAGATAGTATTCCGCTTAAATTTAAACAAAGTATAATCGCTTTTGAAGATGCCTATTTTTATAAGCATCCGGGGTTTAATCCGGTTTCAATTGCAAAAGCCTTTTGGCAAAATATACAATCAGGTTCAGTAAAACGTGGTGGTAGTACCTTGACACAACAAGTTATTAGATTATCCCGTAAAGGAAAACAGAGAACTTATTTTGAAAAGATTATTGAGACCATATTAGCTACACGTTTAGAATTCAGACATAGCAAATCAGATATTTTAGCATTATACGCTTCCAATGCACCTTTTGGTGGTAATGTAGTCGGTTTAGATATGGCATCTTGGCGTTATTTTGGTAGAAACCCCAGCGAATTGTCTTGGGCTGAAACAGCCACTTTAGCTGTATTGCCCAATGCGCCAAGCCTCATTTTTCCGGGTAAAAATCAAGAGCGTTTATTCCAAAAACGAAATAAATTATTAAAAAAACTTTTTAAGAACAATACTATTGATGAATTGACCTATCAATTAGCAATTAAAGAAGAATTACCACAAAAACCATATAGGTTACCACAGATTGCACCTCATTTATTACAACGAATTACAAAAACGAATAAAGGAGAACGAACCAAAACAAGTATAAAAATCAGGTTGCAGCAACGTGTAAATAGTATTGTAAAAACACATTATAATAACTTACAACAGAATCAAATTCACAATATAGCTGTATTGGTTTTGGAAGTTAAAACACGTAAAGTATTGACTTATGTGGGTAATTCACCTACAGATAAAGACCATCAAAAAGATGTAGATATTATTGATAAACCAAGAAGTACTGGTAGTATTTTAAAACCCTTTTTATATGCAGGAATGTTGGATGCTGGTGAAATTTTACCAAATACGCTGGTAGGTGATGTGCCTACACAAATAGGAAGTTATAATCCGAAAAATTTCGATTCGGAATACGACGGAGCTGTTCCGGCAAGTAGAGCTTTATCACGCTCATTAAATGTTCCGGCTGTGAGAATGCTACAACAATTCGGATTAGATAGATTCCATCATTATTTAAAAAAATTAAATTTAAAAGATGTAAAATACAATGCGAATCATTATGGCTTGTCTTTAATTTTAGGTGGCGCAGAAAGTAATTTGTGGGATCTATGTAAAAGTTATGCTTCGTTATCATCAACCATCAATCACTATGATGGTACACAAGGAAAATATTATAAAAATGAGTTTATAGAACCTACTTTTATTGCTGACAAAACAGTTGATTTTGGAACACTTTCTACTGAAAAAACCTTATTTGATGCCGGCTCAATTTATATGACTTACAAATCTTTAAAAGAAGTAAACAGACCTGAAGGCAATGAAAATTGGGAGTTTTTCGATTCTTCTAAAGAAATAGCTTGGAAAACAGGTACCAGTTTCGGATTTAGAGATGCTTGGGCAATAGGCTCAACCAAAGATTATGTAGTAGGTATTTGGGTAGGCAATGCTGATGGAGAAGGGAGGCCAGGTTTGGTAGGTATTTCAACTGCAGCGCCAATTCTATTCGATGTCTTTGATGTGTTGCCAAGAAGTAAATGGTTTAAAAAACCCTTTGATGAATTAAAGAAAATTCCGGTTTGTAATAAAAGCGGTTATAGAGCCTCTGAAATTTGTGTACAAAAAGACTCTGTTTATGTACAACGAGCAGGATTAAAAACAAGGCCTTGCCCTAATCATTTTTTGGTACATTTAGATAAAAGTGAACAATATCAGGTGAATTCATCTTGTTATCCGATCAATAAAATGAAACATAAAAGTTGGTTTGTATTATCACCATTGATGGAGTTTTACTATCAAAAGAAAAATCCGATATACAAAGTATTACCAACTTTTAAATCAGGTTGTTTGTCGGAAGAAAAATTAGTGATGGACTTTATTTATCCAAAAGAATCTGTAAAAGTATTTTTACCTAAAGACTTTAATGAACAGAGAAACGATTTAGTGTTTAGATTGGTCCACTCAATACAAGACATAAAAGTATTTTGGTATGTAGATGCTAATTTTATTGGTACCACACAAACATTTCATGAAATGGCAATACAACCAAAAACAGGAAAACATATTATTACAGTTATTGATGAATTAGGCAATGAATTAAAAAGAAACATAGAAATTACAGAATAATGATACTTTTTAAACAGCCTCATAACTTTTTACTATCACAATCAAAGCAACATAGATTTTCCCGCTGTTTTTTGTACAAAATCAATGAAAGAACTTATACTAAGCTTACCAATAATCGATTTATATAAATAGTTTTTTTTACAGAGGAAATATAGTATCTTGGCAGTATTAATTAACCCCTACCATTTCTAAATGGTATAAAATAACTCTAAACCCATGTTAAAGACCGTATTAGTTGATGATGAGATCAACGCGTTGGAGGCTTTAGAATGGAAACTAAATCGTTACATTGATGACATTCAAATAATCAAATGTAACTCTCCAATAGAAGCAATTAATATAATTCAAGAAGAAAAACCAGACCTAGTTTTTTTAGACATTGATATGCCCGAAATGGATGGTTTTACACTATTACAAAAACTATCATATACTAATTTTGACCTTATTTTTACTACAGCTCATGATGAGTATGCACTTCAAGCTATTAAGGTTTCGGCGATCGATTATTTATTAAAACCCGTCGATAAAGATGAGTTAATTACAGCAGTTGAGAAAGTAGTTGCTTCCAGAAAAGATAATCAATTAGAAGACAAACTACAATCATTATTCTCTAATCTTAATAAAAGCGATAAGATAAACGTATCAGCTGATGGTAAGATCTATTTATTAGAAAGAGATGATGTTATCATGTTAAAGTCTGATAAGAGTTATACTACGGTCTTTTTGATTGATAATAAGGAAATATTAGTTACCAAAACACTAAAAGAAGTTGAAAAAAAGTTTGCTTTTCCAGAATTTTTTAGGGTACATAATTCATTTTTAATCAATATGAATCATGTTAAAGAGTACTTAAAAAGCTTAGGCGGTGAATTGATCATGAGTAACGGAATGAGTGCTAGTATAAGCAGAAATAAAAAGGCCGAATTATTAAAAAGACTTTTTTAAACACCTTTTATGTTATTAGATTTTAGTTCTGAAATTTATTCATGGATCAGAGGAGCATTACTAATCTTATCTGTCTACCATTTAGCAATCTACTTTCAGAACAAAAAAAAATTATACTTATTTTATAGTTTATATCTACTTAGTTTTTTTATTTATTTTTTAAAAGAGATTAGTATATCTAGTTATTTACCAATTTATGACTATATAAACTTTTCTTTACAATTTTTAGGTTTTGCTGCTTATGTAGCCTTTGCTAGAAAACTATTAAATACTAAAATATATATTCCGGAATGGGATAAATTGTTAGTTCTTGAAATAAAAGCCTTTTTGATAGCTTCAATAAGCTTTATTTTTATTCAAATTGTTTATGGTTATAGTTATCAGGAAAAATTATTCTTGATGTTAATACCAATAATTACCATTTTTTCAATACTCACCTATTTTGTTTTAACAAAAATAAAAGGCAAACACGTAACTTATTTTATTATAGGCTCTTTAAGTTTTATAATTTTAGCGAATATTAGTTTTTTGGGACCTGAAGCTTTAGGAGAAAATTATTTTCTAGAACGAGATGTTGATCCAATGTTTTTCACTTATTTGGGAGTCATCATAGAAACCACAATGTTTGCAATCATTATTGGATATAGAGCTAAAAAAAATGAAGAGAAAACGAAAGAAATAGAATACCAATTAGTGTCAAAAACAAAAGAAATGGGTGATCTTAAAATGACCGTTTTACAAACTCAAATGGATCCTCATTTTTTATATAATTCATTGAATTCTATTAATAATTTTGTGCTAAAAAATGATGTTGAAACTGCTTCTGATTATATCACTAAATTTTCAAGATTAATTAGAGAAATTTTAAAGAATTCTTCACGTTTAACAATTCCGCTTGAAGAAGATCTAGGCGTTTTAGGTTTATATGTAAAACTTGAGCAAATGAGGATGACAGGAGGATTTGATTATATAGTAACGATTGATGATACAATTAATTTAAAAGAGATTCAAGTACCACCATTATTTATGCAACCCTATATTGAAAATGCTATTTGGCACGGGTTTGTAAATAAAAAAAACTATAAAAAAATTAGTCTTACAATTTATGATGAAGATGATAATATACGTTGTGAAATAATTGACAATGGTATTGGAATTGATAAAACAAAAGCCCATGCTAAAAAGAATGAAAGCACAAGAAAACCATTTGGAATAAAAGCCTCAGAAGATAGAATTAAATTACTACATGAAAATCAAAGTGTTTATGTCATCATTGAAGATATTTCAGACGATAAAGCTACAGGCACTATGGTTACCATAAAATTCCCAAAAGAGATATAAAATTACCCGTTGTACATTTTGACAAATTCTGTCAATTCGAGTGAATTTTACGAGTAAAAATCACTCAAACCGACATTTCGGAAAGTATTTTAATTCAAAATGCACAACGAGTTAAAATTGTATGAGTTTTAATTTAGGATAATTTACCGTTTGTTTACAAAAAGCTACCATTTATTAGTATTTTCCTTACAATTATTGTTTTTCTCAAAAAAATATAAAAACAAAATGTAAATTTGAAAGACTAATATAACCCCTTAGAAACCAATGTCATTAATATCTTTTTCAAAACCATCTGATAGAGATGTCTTACAAAAAGTAGTAGAAAAAGAGAATATCATAATATGTTTTGTTGGAAAAGGAAGAATTCTTCAAAATATAAAGGAAACCCTTTATATAAGAACAGTAAAAGTAAGGCTTGAAAAAGAAGAAGTATTACAAAAAGTAATTTATGCCAAAAAAGGAATAACATGGTTATTTAAAGCTATTGAAATTCTAGCTCCGGTTAATAATTCTGCTATGGGAAAGAATAAGTAGATTAAAATTATTGACTGGAGCATTTTTTAACCAAATTTATGTTCATGGGAAAGTGACTATTAAAAGAAAAATTTAGAATTGTTTAAAAACCTTAAAATAGAAGATGTCTTTATTTTAAGGTTTTCTATTTCCAAGTAGAATGAGGTCTCTTACTTAATTCAGAATTATAATACTTTTTTTTACCTGTTACTTCTTTTCCAAGCCATTTAGGACTTAGAAACTCTTCATTTTTGGTTTTTAATTCAATCTCAGCAATGCATAACCCAAGATTATTACTTAAAAACTCATCAACTTCAAATGTATGATTTTCACTTTTCACCAAATATCGAAACTTTTCTATAGGCGTAGTTTCGCATAGTAATAATAATTTTTCGGCGTCGGTTCTAGAGATTTCCTTTTCCCATTCAAAACGACTAGTACCTCCATCATAAGACTTTCCCTTTACAGTTATATATCCAAGCTCATCAATAACCCTAACCCTAACAACCCTGTGCTTATTTGAATTTAAAAAACCTTGTTTAATATAGGTTTTCTTAAAACATTCTTTTTTATAATCAGATGATGATACTAAAAATTTACGTTCAATTTCAATTGACATAGTATTACATATTCTTGACACTAAAAATACATCTTTTATCGTTAATATTAAATATCTTTGACAGGATAATAATTAATATTATGAAGAGATATCTTTGTTTATTTTTACTTTCACTGACCTTAGTTAGCTGGTCTCAAACTGACTTTAGTGCTAATTGGGAAGACTTCTATTCTTATAACAATGTTAAAGATTTTATAAAAGTAGATTCTAAAATTTATGCAGTAGTAGATAATGCGGTTTTTATATATGATGTAACCACGCAAGAAGTTCAAAAATTATCTTCAGTACATGGTTTATCAGGCAAAACAGCAACCAGTATTCATTTTAGTGAGGTTTTTCAAAGATTGGTTATAGGTTATAAAACAGGCTTGATAGAAATTGTTGATGCTGATGGTAAAATAACAGTAGCGAATGATATAGAAAGATTGACTATTACTGGAGAAAAAAATGTAAATCATATTGTTGAATTTGATAATAAACTATATCTATCAACGCCTTTTGCAATTGTAGTTTATGATATTGAAAACCTACAATTTGGAGACACTTATTTTATTGGAAATAATTCAACAGCAGTTACAATAAATCAAATAGCAATATTTAATGATATTATTTATGCGGTCACTGAAATAGGTATTTTTACTGCTGACGTTAATACTCAGAATTTAATTGACTTTAATAATTGGCAACAGCCTCAAGGTGATTTTTTAGGTAATTTTAAGACAGTTGAGGTTTTTAATGATCAGTTATTTACTTCTAGAGCTAGTGGTTTTTATAGGATTGATTCTGCTGCTACTTTACAATTTATTGGTTTCTTGGCAGATAATATTTTAAACTTAAAAGCTTCTGAAGAATATATTGTTGCCACTACTAGAAAATCTGCAATAGTATATAATTCATCAATGAGTCAAGTATTAGCTACTAATACAACATTAGAATTCGAATATAATTTAAATGTTGCTTATGCTGAAAATAATACAATTTATTTAGGTAGTACTGAATTCGGAATTTTACAACGTAGCTTTTCTAATGATATAGAACATTTTGAAATTCACCCTAAAGGACCAACCTCAAATGATATTTTTTCAATTACTGCCGAAAATAATAATTTATGGGTTGTTTATGGAGGTTATGATGCCGCTTTTACACCACGACAGCAACAATTTGGATTTAGCCATTTTAATGGAGAGGATTGGGTCAATACTCCTTATAACCCTGCCTTTGCAGCAAGAGATTTGGTACATATAACGATTGATCCAAACCAAGAAAATAAAGTTTATATAAGTTCATGGGGGCAAACTAATACAGGACAGTTAGATGCAACAGGAGGAATCTTAGTTGTTGAAAATGATGAAGTAAGTGTATTTTTAAATCATACCAATAGCGGCTTAGAAGATTTGGCGCCAAATAATCCGGATTATCATAGCATTAGAATTAACGGAACGGCATTTGACAATCGAGGGAATTTATGGGTAGCAAACGCATGGATTGATAAGAAATTAAAGAAATTATCACCTAACGGAACTTGGAGTGAATTTGATCTAAGTTCTATAATGACTGACCCTGCTTTTGGTTTGACAGAATTGATTATAGATAGAACAGGTAATGTTTGGATTGGCACTAGAAGAAATGGCGTTTTAGTTTATAATGAAACCGGAGATAGAAAAAGAGCATTAGTTACTGAAGCAACCAAAGGTTCTTTACCAGATCCAAATACCAGATCTGTAGTTGTTGATAGAAATAATAGAATATGGATTGGCACCAAAAAAGGATTGGTAATATTCTCTAATGCGGGAGGCATTTTTGATGCAGATATTTATGATGCAGCACCTGTTATTATTGATGATGATGGAATACCAAAAAAATTACTGGGAGACCAACCGGTAAACACTATTGCCATAGACGGAGCAGATAATAAATGGTTCGGCACAGATACGGGTGGTGTATTGGCTACAAACCCATCAGGAAGGGAAACCTTGTTTAATTTCAATAAAGACAATTCGCCACTACCTTCAAATAGAATTATTAAAATTAGAGTTGACAATAGTAATGGAAAAGTGTTTTTTGCCACAGACAAAGGTATAGTTGCCTTTAATAATAATGTAGCACCTTTCGGAGATAATTTAGGAGAAGTATATGCCTATCCTAATCCTGTAAAGAAAGAACACGATTTTGTGACTATTGATGGTAGAAACGATACGCATTTACCTAGAGGAACTAACGTGAAGATTTTAGATGCTTCCGGACGTTTGGTACACGAAACGAATGTTGTTGAAGGACAAGAATTAAAAGGAGGAAAAGTAGTTTGGAATAAAACAAATTTAGCAGGTAAAAAAGTAGCTTCAGGTGTTTATATTGTACTATTAACATTACCTGATAGATCTGAAACTTCAATGACCAAAATAGCTATAATTAATTAAAAATGGATGCTACAACAAAAGCCATTGTTTTAAGCTCTATTAAATATGCAGATTATGATATAATTGTAAAATGTTACACAGAATTGGGCATTAAGTCCTATTTGGTTAAACGAATTTTTAAACAAAAAAAAGGAAAACTATCACCAGCTTTTTTCCAACCATTAACACAATTAGAAATTACAGCCAACTATAATCCAAATAAAACATTACATTTTATAAAGGAAGCCAATGTAAGCTATTCATATACTACTATTTTTACTGATATTGCTAAACAAACCATCTCTGTATTCTTATCAGAAGTATTGACAAAAACTCTTCGAGAAGAAGAAACAAATCAACAATTATTCACTTATTTAGAAACGGCTTTTATATGGTTAGATACACATAATATGTCTGCAAATTTCCATCTACTTTTTTTGATGAATTTGACTAAATATTTAGGGTTTTATCCTGAAAAAGATACCAATTCTTTATACTTTGATTTAGAAAATGGAAAATTCTCAGACCAACTGACCTCAAATCACTATATTTCGGGAGAAAATTTAATATATTTTAGAATGTTACTCGGCACAAATTTTGATGTATTACATGAATTAAAATTTAATAAAAAAGTCAGGCAAAATATACTAGAGATTTTAATACAATATTTTCAATTACATTTGCCGGGCTTTAGTAAACCAAAGTCTTTAGAAGTGTTAAAAGTGGTATTTAGTTGATTATGAAGAGATTTTTTATACTTATTATTTTTCTTACTGTTTACACATCTGTAGCACAATCAATTACTATTTTAGATATAGATTCTAAATTTCCGATTGTTAATGTAGCTGTTTTCAATGAAGATAAAAGTAAAAGGGTTGTTTCTGATAAGGACGGTGTTGTAAATATTTCTGATTTTGCAGTTAATGATATTTTAACTTTTAGTCATGTGGCATATGTTGAGTTTGAATTGTTAAAAAGGGTAATAACAGGTAAAAAAATTATTTATCTGCGGAGCAAATCAGAACAATTACAAGAAGTTTTTCTATCAGTATCAAAGGGGAAAGAATCAAGAAAGAGAATAGCAGAACAAATAGCAGTATTTTCAATCAAAGATATTCAAAAAACAGCGCCACAAACATCAGCAGATATGCTTGCTGAAATCCCCGGTATTAAAGTCCAGAAATCTCAAGCAGGCGGTGGTAGTCCGGTATTGAGAGGTATGGAAGCCAATAGGGTTTTATTAGTAGTTGATGGCGTTAGGATGAACAATGCAATTTATAGGAAAGGGCATTTACAAAACACTATTACCGTATCACCCAATATGTTAGATAGAACCGAAGTTATTTTCGGACCATCATCTGTAATTTATGGTTCTGATGCTTTAGGGGGCGTTATTCATTATTATACCAGAAAACCTACAGTTAGTGATAAAAATAACGCTAACGTATCTGTTCTAAATCGTTACAGTAGCGTTAATGATGAATTTACGGTACATGCAGGAATAGAATTATCATTCAAAAAAATAGGGTCTTATACAAGCGTATCTCATAGTAAGTTTGGTGATTTACGAATGGGTAAAAACAGGAATCATGGTTTTGATGATTGGGGAAAGGTTTTTGAATATTCAAATAATTCTGATAGTTTTTACAATCCAAATCCTGTAGTAAATTCAAACCCGGAAATTCAACGTAACTCAGGTTACGATCAAACAGATATATTACAGAAGTTTTTTATTCCATTATCTAAAAAAACAGATGTAACTTTTAATTTTCAGTATAGTACTTCATCAGATATTCCAAGATTTGACAGATTAACAGAATACAGAGATGGTGAACTACGTTTTGCCGAATGGTATTACGGACCACAAAAAAGATTATTAATATCCTCGCAATTACAAATTAATCCACATAAAAAGTGGTTAGATAATGGCAGCATAACATTAGCTTATCAAAACATCAAAGAGTCAAGAATAAATAGGAGATTTACGAGTTTAAACAGAACTATCCGTAAAGAAAATGTTGATGTTTTTAGTGTAAATGGCGATTTTCATGTACCACTAACAAAGTCAAAAGATAGAATTTTATCTTATGGATTAGAGTTTACATTTAACGATGTTGATTCTAATTCAGAAGGAAAAACACTATCCGTTAACGATCCCGATAGCAATCAGGGAGAAATTACAGGGTTTTCAGGAACATTTCCGGTTCAATCAAGATATGCAGACGGTGGTAGTACCTATACCACAAGTGCAGTTTATGTAAATTACAGACAAGATATCAGCAAAAAATCTACATTAAATACAGGGATGCGTTTTACAAATACATACTTAACCGCAAGATGGATCGATGATACTTTTATAACCTTACCGGATAGTGATATATCATTAAATAATTCAGCAGTTACAGCAACATTAAGTTATATTTATAAACCAATTGATAATTGGCAGTTCAATGGTGTTTTATCTTCAGGCTTTCGTTCACCAAACATTGATGATGTAGGTAAAGTAAGAGAAAGAAGAGGAGATGTTACCGTGCCTAATGTCAACTTAAAACCTGAGTTTGCTTATAGTGCAGAACTGGGCATTTTAAAATATTTTAATGATAAAAAACTTTATGTTGGCTTGACTACGTATTATACATTATTAGATAATTATATAATCAGAGACAACTTTTTATTAAATGGGAGCTCCACTATTTTATTTGATGGAGAGTTAGGTAATATAGTGGCTAATGTAAATAATAATACTGCCTATATCTTAGGAGGCACATTCAATTTTAAAGGAGATATAGGAAATAATTTCAAAACAAGGGCATCATTTACCTATACTAAAGGAAAAGCATACGACACAAATGAACCCTTATCATCTATTCCGCCGTTTTTCGGCTTATTAGAACTTTCACATGAAAAAGGACGATTAGAAATGGGGCTTGATCTCAAATATAATGGTAGAAAAAAACCAAAAGACTATAATATTACTGAAGGTATTGACAGAATAGAACAGACTCCAATTATAGATGCAAATGCAATAGATGCGATTGACAAGTACTACGGCTCTCCATCATGGACAACATTCAATTTTAGTTCAAAATATAGATTGTCAAAAAACTTTGATTTTTTGTTTGCTGTTGATAATATTTTTGACACACATTATAAAGAATTTGCTTCAGGTATAAGTGCTCCGGGGCGTAATTTTTCTTTTTCCTTATTGGTTAATTTTTGATGATGTCACCCTGAATTTTGTTCAGGGTCTCATCATATTTGTCATTAAGCCTGTTGGTGTTTTCCACCAACAAAGGCAATGAATCTACTTAAAAGCATTTAAGCCGGTAACATCCATTCCTGTAATTAATAAATGTATATCATGTGTACCTTCATAGGTAATTACACTTTCTAAATTCATTGAATGGCGCATAATGCTATACTCACCGGTAATACCCATTCCGCCTAACATTTGTCTAGCTTCTCTGGCAATAGTAATAGCCATATCAACATTATTCCGTTTTGCCATAGATATTTGTGCAGTAGTCGCTTTATTTTCATCACGTAAAACGCCCAATCGCCAAGTGAGCAATTGTGCTTTGGTGATTTCAGTGATCATTTCGGCTAATTTTTTTTGTTGTAATTGAAATTGTCCAATTGGTTTACCAAACTGTATACGTTCTTTAGAATAACGTAAAGCAGTATCATAACAATCCATTGCAGCTCCAATAGCGCCCCAAGCAATTCCATATCTAGCGGAATCTAAACAACCCAACGGTGCTCCTAATCCTGATTTTTTAGGCAGTAGATTCTCTTTAGGGATTTTTACATTATCAAATATCAATTCACCGGTAGAAGAAGTTCTTAAAGACCATTTATTATGCGTTTCAGGCGTTGTAAAACCTTCCATACCGCGTTCAACGATCAATCCATGAATTCTTCCTTCTTCATTTTTAGCCCAAACTACAGCAATATCCGCAAAAGGAGCATTAGAGATCCACATTTTAGCACCATTTAGTAAATAGTGATCCCCTTTATCTTTAAAATTAGTTGTCATTCCTGCAGGATTAGACCCATGATCAGGTTCGGTCAACCCAAAACAGCCAATAAACTCACCCAATGCTAATTTTGGTAAGTATTTTTGACATTGTTCTTCGGTACCATATTTCCAAATAGGATACATTACTAAAGATGATTGTACCGAAGCTGTAGAGCGCACTCCGGAATCTCCTCTTTCAATCTCTTGCATGATCAATCCGTACGAAATCTGATCTAAGTTGGCACCACCATACTCTTCAGGAATATAAGATCCAAAAGCACCAATTTCTGCCAAACCATTAATAATCTGTTTAGGGAATTCAGCTTTTTGTGCAGCTTCTTCAATAATAGGTGAAACTTCACGTTTTACCCACTCTCTGGTAGCATCTCTAACCAATTTATGTTCATCGGTTAACAATTCATCTAAAAGGTAATAATCAGGTGCTTGAAATAAATCTTGAGCCATTTTATATAAGATTAAATTTTATTCAAATTTAAGGATTAAACTCTTTTTCAAATCCTTTTTTATAGAATATTTTATTTTGAATATTCATTATTATAGCGGTAGTCCAAATATTAATACAATTCATAGACCTCACAGGTTTTTAAAACCTGTGAGGTCTGATAAAAAAGATTTGATTTCATAACAAAATTTACTTTGTGGTTTGTTTTTTTGCTAAATATTTTATTAGCTACTTTTGTCACAATGCGATATACATTTAAAAAAGAAGAAAAACTTAAAAGCAGAAAGCTTATTGAACAATTATTTGAAAAAGGAAGTTCGCTCTCTGAATTCCCTTTACGGATGGTATACTTGCGCATTGATCATACCTCTAATTATCCTATTCAAGCCTCGTTTTCAGCTTCAAAACGCCAATTTAAAAAAGCAGTTGATAGAAATAGGATTAAACGACTTATGAGAGAGAGTTACCGACTGCATAAACATGTTTTATATCAGAACGTAGTTAATAAGCACATTATAATGTTTACTTATATAGACGAAAAAGAACATAAATACGTTGATATAGAAGAAAAAATGATACATTTATTAAAGAAATTTGTAGAGAAAACAAATAAACAAAAAAATGAAAAAGATTAAAAGAGTAAGCATTATTGTAATATTAGCGACTGTTCTTACAGTCTCTGTAGGTTATAGATCTGATTTTTTTGAAGTTGCAAAACAGATAGAGATCTATACAACATTATTCAAAGAATTGAATATGTACTATATAGATGAGACTAATCCTGCAAAACTGACTGAAAATGCCATAGATAATATGTTGAAAGAATTAGATCCTTATACACGGTATTATGATGAGCAAGGAGTTGAAAAAGCAAGGATTAATGCTACCGGGCAATATGGAGGTATAGGAGCAGCTACTAAAATAATTGATGATAAATTAGTTATTATAGAACCCTATGAAAATGCACCGGCTGACAAAGCTGGAATCAAAGCCGGAGATGAAATTATACAGATCAATGATATTTCAATAGATAGAACTTCAGTTAAGGACGCTATTTTATTATTGAATGGTACATTAAACTCTAAAGTTACGGTACAAGTAAAAAGGAAAGATAAGGTTTTTAAAGCTGAATTGAATAGGGAGACCATTGATGTAGATCCGGTTCCATATTATCAGATGATAGATGATGAAGTTGGTTATATTTCATTTATTAAGTTCAATGCAAAAGCTTCAACTCGAGTTAAAGAAGCTTTTGAAGATTTGAAAGCTCAGGGAATGAAAAAATTAGTGTTAGATATCAGAGGTAATTTAGGAGGTTTATTAAACGAAGCAGTTGAAATCACAAACTTTTTTGTTCCAAAAGACAAAGTAGTTGTAACTACAAAAGCAAAGGTGAAAAAATGGAGTGATACATATAAAACAAAAAGAGCGCCTCTAGATCTAGAAATACCAATAGTAGTTTTAATTGATCATTATTCGGCTTCAGCCTCAGAAATTGTGGCAGGCTCATTACAAGATCTAGACAGAGCAGTTATTGTCGGAGAACGTTCCTTTGGAAAAGGACTTGTACAGCGTTACCGAAAATTAACCTATGGCACACAGCTTAAATTGACTATTTCTAAATACTATACACCTAGTGGAAGATGTATTCAAGAGTTAGATTATACTCACAGAGATGAAGAAGGTAATGTACCTAAGTTTTCTGACAAAAAAGTAAATTCTTTTAAAACTAAAAATGGCAGAACAGTTTATGACGGTGGAGGTATAGAGCCTGACATAAAACTAAAAACTGTTGAAAGAACAAATGCTACAAAAGCATTGATTAAATCTGATGCACTATTTAATTATGCTACCAATTACTATAACAATCATACTGATGTTGCTTCTTCAAAAGATTTTATTTTTTCAGATGATGATTATCAAGAGTTTTTAAACTATTTGAATTCAGCAAGTGTACTTTTTGAAACAGATACTGAAATAATGCTAAAAGAAGCATTAAAAACAGCAGATACTGAAGGTTATAAGTCAAATATTGAAAAAGAATATCAAGCCTTATTAGATAAAATTAGAAAAGAGAAAATTAAAGAATTAGCTCCTAATAAGCCTGAAATTAAAGAAGCACTTACCAATAAAATTGTAAGAAGATATTACTACAAAAAAGGAGAATACATTCATAAAGTGCACCATGATAAATCAATAATTGAAGCGGTTGCAATTTTAAAAGACGAAAATAAATATCAAAAAACACTAAAGTAATTCAATATTCGAAGGATTCTAATACCTTTGTTTAAATTTTTTGAATGAGTATAATTAAACAAACCAAATCTCAAGAATCTTCAAACGCCATAGAACGGTTGTATATTACCATGAGGCATTTGTTTAACAGAGGCTTTTATAAGCCTATGGGAATTTCTGGCGAAACGCTACGCGCGTCTTTATTGCTGTTACGACCTGAAATATATGGCTCTATTGCTGAAGAAAAGGCTGAATTAGACGGACTACTATATATTATTGAAAGGTTACCCGAAGGTATAGAAGAATGTCAATTTATAAATCTTACAGCTGATGAAGGGTATAAAAACTCGCATTTTAAAGCTATTATTCCGCCAAAGAGACGTCGAAACTGTTATCGTATAGATAAAGATCAAATGAATATTGAAATTACAAGAGGACGTTCTGAAATTTATGATATTTTGACACACTTGACTTTCTTATTTATTGAATCTCATAAAATTAAAGATAGGGTATTGATTAATGAGGATGGTAAAACCATTCGTGAATGGGAGTATTTAGAAGATATTGTTATCAATAATAAAAAACTTTCAAAAGATCAAAGAGAAGTCAGTTTAACACATATAGCAGGAATATTAGGAAGAACTTTTAATGAAGTTAAAAAAATTGATACAGCATTTTCTAAAAAAGAGCATCCAAATAAATTTTTCCATTGTATTTTCTGGATGGGTAAGCTAGCTATCAATGAATCTGTACTTAATCAAAAAAGAACAATTACATTTAGCTCTACCCTTAGAGAAAGTATTGGACATCATATTTATGGAGAAAAATGGGCAAATAATATAAAGAAAGTCTTAGAGCAAGAAAGTTTATTAGACAGACCAATTCACATTATCAGTGCAAATATGCATAGTGTGATGAATTCTATTTATGCACCTATTATATTAACTAAAGAAGCTAAAGAATATAAAAAATTAGCTTTATTTGAATTGTTAAGTGATGATGATAGTGAAGTTTTACGGAAAAAAGTAAAAGAGCAAGCCTCTACAATTGGTTTATTTTATGTTAAGGATACTTCAGGTACAAATATCAATGTACAGATAATAGATACTTCTAAAATTGATTTCAAAAAATCTTCTTACGTTTTAAATAATTACAATAAATCAGATAAAAACCCCGTATTAATTGTAATGGATTATGCTTTTGGAGAGCAAGCTTTTGAAACCATGGATGAACTGTTAAAACCGTATGTTTGTAAAAACAATAAAACACATTATCTGAATGTTGAATCAGTGTCAATTATGGGTAAAGCAGGAATATTAGAAGGCGGTAAAAGTGATATTATGATACCTTCAGCACATATTTTTGAAGGGACCGCAGATAATTATCCATTTAAAAATGAGCTCAAAAAAGAAGATTTAGAAGGTTTTGGTGTTGATGTTTATGAAGGTTCAATGGTTACAGTTTTAGGTACTTCATTACAAAATAAAGACTTATTAGCTTTTTTTCATGATTCTACCTGGAAGGCTGTAGGCTTAGAAATGGAAGGTGCACATTATCAAAAGGCAATACAATCGGCATCAAAGATTAGAGGGAATATTTCAGAAAATGTAAAGGTGAGATATGCATATTATGCGTCTGATAATCCTTTAGAAACAGGTAGCACATTAGCATCAGGTGGTTTAGGTACCTCGGGCGTAAGACCAACCTATGCAATTACGCAAAAAATACTAGAACAAATATTTTAACAGTCAGAGACTGGTTTTTAAAAAACATTTATGTCAACAAATCAAATGAATAACGAAGAAGTAGATTTAGGTAGTTTATTTAAAGTTATTGGTAAAGGGTTTCAAAACCTTTTTAATACTATTGGTCAATTTTTAAAAGCCATATTTCACTACTTTATTTTATTGCTCCTTTTTTTAAGAAATAATACGTTGAAATTAGGAATAGCGATGTTCGTTGGTGCTGCTATAGGTCTTTATTTAGATATTACCCTACCTAAACAATATTCATCTACCATGATAGTTGAACCTAATTTTAAAAGTGCTCAGCAATTGTATAAAAATATGAATTTTTATCATGAATTGGTAAAACAAAAAGATTCAATTTTATTAGCTCAAACTTTCAATATTTCTGTAAATGAAGCATCAAAATTAAAAGGGTTTTATATAGAACCCATCAAAAACGAAAATGAAAAATATGAATTTTTTAATGATTTTATTCAAGAAGTAGATACTACAACTGTAAGAAATATCAACATAGGAGAATTTAAAAAAGCTTTTACAGATTATAATTATAGTTATCATCAAATAAAAGTGAAGTCACTAAGTAATACCATTTTTGAAAAATTAAGTTTACCCATAATTAGCTCCATTGAAAATAATCCGTATTATAAATACCAAAAAAAGATCAATGATGAGAATTTACTTCAAAACGAGAAGGTTTTGCTAAAATCATTACAAGAAGTTGATACGCTTAGAAAAATTTATAATGAAGTATTGATTACTGAAGCTAAGAAAACAGAATTAGGAACAAGCATTACCTTAGATCAAGGGGTTAAAAAGACAAATGAAATTAAATTATTTGACAAAAGGTTAGAACTCAATGAAGAATTGATAGATAGTAATAAAGAAAAGGCAGAGACCACTGAAATCTTAAATGTAGTATCAACTTTTAGTAGAGTTGGAGTTAAGGAAAGAGATTTACTGAAAAAAAGGACATTTATTTTAGGTGTTGGGTTTGGAGTATTGATGTTGGTTTTTGTTTTGTTTAGGCAGTTAAATTCTTATTTGGTGAATTATAGAAAATAAAAGAACTCATCAAAAATAATATTTTGATGAACTTTTAAAATATAACAAAATTTCTTTTTACTTATTTAGCTCAAGTTTCCTATTCTATATTCTATGTTTGATTTGAAAAACCATTACAAAAATATTAGTTTTAATATAAAACAAACTATTGGTAACTGGACTAAGCACTTTTGACTGTAAGATTAATTATTCCTAGTAGGTATTAATTTAATAGTAAAGCTAATTTAATTAGAATAATTAGATAGTTTAGACCTGAATAAAAATATAATTTTGTTGCAATAAGTTTTGTATTATATTTATTTTGAAACACTTGAATATATAATTAATATTGGTGGTTTAGGGATATTGAGATTGTTTGAAGCTATTCGTATGTTAAACTTAGATAAAACAAAAGTCTAATGAATTATGAAAACAAAAATAAAGATTATTATCAAAACGTTAGGCTAGACTTATTGTCTCTTTTAACATTTAATAAAAAATATAAGGTATTAGAAGTTGGTGCAGGTCATGGAGAAACACTAATATATTTAAAGAAAAAAGAAATTGCGCATGAAGTTGTTGGAATTGATATTGTAGAAAGTAAAGACAATTCTAATATTGATAGATTCATATTTCAGGATATAGAAAATGTTAACTTATCTGAATATAAAAATTATTTTGATGTGATTATTTTAGCCGATGTTTTAGAGCATTTGGTTGAACCTCAAAGAATATTGGAAAAGATTAAAGAATACTTAAAAGATGATGGAGAGGTTTTAATAAGTATTCCTAATATTAGAAATATAAAAGCGATTTATAAAGTATTTTTTAAAGGAGATTTTTCTTATGAAGAAAGAGGAATTTTTGACTATACACATTTAAGGTTTTTTTGTAAGAGAAACATAAAACAGCTTGTTATTGATTCTGGTTTTAGAATAGAAACTATTGTTAGCTCTTTTAATAGGTCTGATGGGAAACTGTTTTTAAAACTAATTAATAGAATAACTTTTAGAATTTTTGAAGAATTTTTAACTGTTCAATATTTAGTAAAAGCTAAACATTAATTAAAAGTGGACTAAAAAAATGAGTAATATTCATTTTAAAGAGATTTTATTTAAAAGCGGTTTAGCATTTATTTTCAAAATGGTCGGAATCATTCTGAACTACATTTTAGTTTTTTATATTTCAAATAGAATTGGAATTGAAGCTGTTGGTATTTATAATATATCATTTGTTACAATGCTTTTTCTAGCAACACTATTTTCTTTTGGTTTAAATTTTTCAATTACAAGATTTACAGGAGAGTATTTAAATGATAGAGTTAAATTAAAAACGGTTTATAATAAATGTTTACAAATTGCCATACCAGCTTCTCTTTTCGGAGCTTTTTTTTTATACTTATTATCAGATTATATTGCATTAAACTTCTATAAAGATATTAAGTATGCTAAAGCCTTAAAAATAATCAGCATTATATCGCCAATGTATATATTAACCGTATTTAATATAGAATATATTAGAGGAGTTAAGAAGATTATTGAATCTGAATTTATAAGAAATATTATCAATCCACTGATAATAATAATAGCAATATTTGTTCTAAGTTTTTATGATTTAAATGATATTTCAACTTTGTATGGAGTAGCAGTATCGGTATTCATAGGCTTTGTGATTTCTATGTATAGTATTATTAAACATAATAATGGTTTTTTAATCAATAAAAAAGGGAATATTTCTAAAAAGGATTTATTAACACCTTCAATTCCCTTATTGATTATGGGTTTAGCTGCTTTTTTTCTATCTGAATCAGGACTGTTTATTTTAGAAATTTATTATGATGCTAAAGAAGTAGGTGATTATACAATAATTTATAAAATTTCTCTAGCTGGGAGTTTAGTTTTTATTACAATTTCAACCATTATTGGACCAAAGTTCGCTGAATTATTTTGGGCTAATAAAATAAATGAGTTAGAAAAAGCAATTTTATATTCTTCTAAAATTATTTTTATATTATCAGTACCAGTTATTATTATACTTATCATTTTTTCAAATTTTTGGTTACAAATTTTTGGTTTAGATACCGAATTGAAGACACCATTGCTAATTTTAATTATTGGTCAATTTATTTATGCAATTACAGGTGTGTCTGGAGTATATTTAATGGTTACTGATAAACAGAAAGTATTTAGAAACATTTATATAATTTCTGCCGGACTTAATTTAATTTTATGTTTTTTATTAATTCCGAAATATGACGTTTTAGGTGCCTCAATATCTATATCTATTAGTTATATTGTCTTAAATATTATTTGTACCTTATATATTTATAAAAAAGAGAAAATAATAGCATTATATGTTCCAAGAGTTACATCTGATGAAGAATAAAACAATTCTACTTATTACACCTATTATATTTCATTATCATGAAGAGCTTATTGATACATTGAAAAGAGCAGGTGCAAATGTTTTATTTTTTCCAGATCAACCTCAAGGAGCTTTAGTAGCACTAAAAAGGAAAATAAGCACAAAGTATAGTATAGAGTATTATAATAAAATTTACAACAAAATAAAAAAAATTAAAATCGATTACTTTTTTTTAATCAATGGAAAAGGTATTACAAGAAAATTTATTCAAAACATTAAACTAAATAACGAGAATGTTCGATTAATTACATATCAATGGGATTCTATTATGAGAAATAAGATTGAAAGAAAAACAGATTATTTATATATTCTTGATTTATTTGATAAATGTTTTTCTTTTGACCATAAAGATGTAAATGAAAATAAAAAACTAAAGTATTTGCCTAATTTTCATACAATTAAATACAATATAAATACAACTACATTCAGAGGAATAGATTTTCTGATGATTGCGAGTTATACTGAAGATAGATACTATTTTGTTAAAAGAATGTCAAGAGAATTTCAACAAAAAGGAATGATATTTTATAACCATTTATATATACCTTGGCATCATTACATCCGAAACATTTTTCTAAAAAGGAAATTATTAAATCCTAAGTATTTAAAATTTGATACCATTCCTAAAAATAGATTAGAAGAACTATATATAAACAGTAAAGCGACATTAGACATTCAGTATGCTAACCAAACAGGATTTACTATGAGAGTTATGGAAGGATTAGCTTACGGTTGTAAAATAATAACAACAAATAAAAATATAGTAAAGGAAAATTTTTATTCACCGGATAGTATTTCTATTTTTGAAACAAACTCTTTTTGGAAAAATTTTGAAAGCTCTTTTTTAGAAAAAAAATTAGAGGCGAATAAGAGTATTGAAGAATTATATATAGAACAATGGATTAAAAAAATTTTCGATAAATAATTGAAGGAAAACATTAAATACTATATTAAAGAAAGTAAAATTATTAATTTAATTTTTCTACTTAGTTTTTTTATTTATTTAAAAAAACTTCCAATCCCTATTGAGACCCAACCTTTTATTATTTTCTTTTTGTCTGTATTGTTTTTAATGGTACAAAAAGTAACCATTACTACAAGAGATGTTTTTCTAGTTTTTCATATAATCATGTTGAGTATTTACCTTTTATTCCAAATCATTATAAATAAAACAGGACTTATTAGTTATTTTACATATTTAGTAGGTCCGGCAGTATACTTAACTTTTTTAAATAACCCTAAATTAATATCTGAAAGAATTGTAAAGAGTATAGTATTACTATATGCAATTATAACAATAATACTTTTATTAAAACTTCCAATAGCTTATTATTTAGTACAAAAATTTTATGAATTATTTATTCCGAGACCTGGATGGATGGATGGTTCAAATATGAGGGGAGTTACACTATTTGCTCCTGAGCCAAGCTATTTTGCTTTTCCATCGGTATTACTTTTAGTTGCTTTAGATATTTTACATCTAAATGGGAAGAAGAATATTTTGAAATATAAACTCATAGTAATAGCTATAATTATTTTATCAAAATCGGCATTAGTATTTTTATACTCTAGTATTTATTTGCTTTTTTATTATATAGGAAATAATCCATTAAAAAGATTTGAAGTCATAAAATCAAAAAAAATACTAGTATTTGGATTTTTTATATTGATACTCATTTTACCTTTTTTTCTATTTGAAAATAGTAGACTAGTTGAGGTAATTAGTAATATTTATGAAAATATTTCTAGTAGTGAAAACATTAAAAACCTTTTGTTAAAAGAAGTAAGTGGGAGTACAAGATTTATTATCAATACTTTAGGGTTTTTATCTATTGAATACGCTCCTTTTGGTTGGGGTATTGGAGAGTTTCAAAACAATTTTTATATAGTAGGTTCGCAATTTAATGATCTAATGTCTAGGCATGAGGTTATACGAGAACTTTATATAAATCATTTACCATTAAAGGCACAAACTTATTTTGCAAATTTGACAGGAGATACCGGAGTGTTTTCAGTGCTGTTATTAATTTTTTTTATATGGAGTTTTTTACAAAAAACGGGTAATAAAATTAAAAGAGGATTACAATGGACACTCCCATTAATGTTAATTTTTGTACAAGCACAAATTAGTAACCCAATTCCATGGATATTGTTAGCGGTTATTAACTCAAAAGATCTAATCTTAACCAGAGAAAGAGTATAATGGATGCTAAAAAACTCCTATTTATATTTTTCAGACCCCCATTTCCTACAATAGGAGGAGATAGAATTAGAATGCAACAAAATTTAAAATTATTATCTAAACATTATAATGTTGATGTATTATTTTTAAATGAGGAAATAACTAAAGAAAAAACAATATTAGAATTAAAAAAATATGCAACGAATGTTTATTATTTTGATTTTGATAAAAAGAAATTTTATTTAAATACCTTAAAAGGTATTCTATTAAATAGAAACCCATTACAGGTTAATTATTTTTATCATAATAAAGTTCAACAATGGGTAGATAAAAACATTGAAAATTATAACATGGTATTTTGTAATACTATCAGAACTACTGAATATGTTAAAGATAAAACTATTTATAAAATTGTAGATTTTGTAGATGCAATTTCTATGAACTATGAAAAAGCATTTAAAATTAAAAAGATAAGTCTATGGAAACTAATGTATAGAATTGATAAAAAACGCGTGTTAAAATATGAAAAACAAATATTAATGATCTTTGATAAAAAGATTATCATATCTGATGTTGATAAAAATTATATATTAAATGGAAAAAGTGACGAAGACTTAGAAGTAATTCCCAATGGAATATTAGCAGATGGTTTCATCGAAAAAGAAGAGAAGGAAAGAATAAGTTTTATTGGTAAAATGAATTATGAACCTAATCAAACAGCTGTGATTTTTTTTGTAGAAAACGTATTTCCTCACGTGTTAAAAAAAAAACCGGATATCATATTTCAGATTGTGGGAATAAAACCTACTAAGAAAATAAAAGCATTAGAAAAAAAATATAAGAATATAATTGTAACAGGTTATGTAGAAGATATAAATATATATATTTTACAATCTAAATTAATTATAGCTTCGATGATTTCAGGAGCTGGCGTTCAAAATAAAATACTACAATCTATGCATTTACAAAAATGTGTTATTACAACAAGTTTGGGTGCAGAAGGGTTGATAGGAGTAACTGATAGAGAGATTGTTATAGAGAATAACAATATACAAATGGCAAAAAGAATAATTTATTATTTAAAATACGATGAAGAACGAAAAAAGATAGGAATAAATGCAAGAAGATATATAGAAAATACTTTTTCTCGAAAGATAATTGAAGATAAATTACGAAACTACTTAGAAAAGTAAGGTGAAAATAAGACAAAACAAAATAAATCTTGATTACATAGGATTAGTTATCCTTTCTTTTTTCCCTATATATCCCTTCTTTATAGTTTCTGTAGCTATTTTTATATTTATTTCGTTAAGTATTTATTCAAGATTTAAATATGGAAAACAAGGTAAAAGCATTAGTCTTATTTTTACATTTATTCATATATGTTTTTTTCTATTATTGATTGTAAGGGGGTTATCTTTAGGTCAAATAAAAGAGACGTTAAACTATTTAGAACCCAGCTTCTCTTTATTACTTTTTCCAATAGTTTGGTTTTTATCAGGGAACACTATTAACGAAAAAGAAAGAAATAGTATTTTTCAATACTTTACTTTAAGTTCTTTTATTCTAGGATTGTATATTTTGGGGTTTTCAATATATAATTCAATAAAATTAAAACAAGATTTCACAATAATTGGAGAAGAGATTAAATACTTGGATATTCATTCTAATTATGTTTCGTTATATTTTTTGGCTGCAATAATGTTCTTAATTATACATATGCATAAGAATAGTATACACAAAAAAATACTACACATTTTATTAATAGGATTCTTTTTATTTCTAATATTTTTTTTATCATCTCGAATAGTATTAATTACACTATTTCTACTTTTATTTTTTGATTTATTTAAAAGAATTAAAATTTCTTTATTAAAAAGAACATTAATTATATTAACGTGCCTATTATTAGTGATAGGATCAATATTCATAATGAAACCCCTACAGAAGAAGATTAGAGAGACCGTTTCTTTAGAAGAATTTTCCTTACCCTATAAAAAGTTTCCAACTTCCTTACAAGTAAGGCTGGGAATTTATAGTTGTACTTTACCAATAGTTAAAGATAGTTGGCTATTAGGAGAAGGGGTTATAAATTTTGAAAAAGCAATAAATAATTGCTACAATAAATATAATAATCATGATATAATAAGGTATAATTCACATAATTATTATCTGTTTTTATTAGGAAGCTCTGGCTTTTTATGCTTCCTGAGCTTTATTTTATTATTATATTTACACATAAAGAGAGCTTTAATAAATAATGATTTTTTCTATTTCTATTTCATTATTAGTATTATGATGACTTTACTAACTGAGAATTTTTTATCAAGAGTTTACGGGGTTGTGTTTTTTTTATTTTTTCTAACAGTTTTTGTTAAATCAAATGTGAGGGATTAAAGTAAAATGAAGAATGAAACAATATTTCTGACAGGAGTCATAGTATTATATAAAAATAAAATAAATGTTTTAAAAGATACTATCAATAGTTTTATGAAAACTCCTTTGCAAAAAAAACTTTTTTTAATTGATAACTCACCATCAGATAGATTAAAAAATGAATTTATGCATCCAGATATAGAATATATATTTTTAAATAGTAATGTTGGTTTCGGATCAGCTCATAATAAAGTGATTGAAAAAATAATAGAAATCTCAACACATCACTTAATTATAAATCCAGATGTGTCCTTTGACTCTGAAGTAATTCCAAATCTTATTGAATTAATAGAGGCAGATGATAGCGTTTCAATAATCTCTCCAAGAGTATTATACCCAAACGGAAAACACCAATTTACTTGTAGAAGATTTCCAACTTTTTTTGAATTAATAGTGCGTAGATCAGGTTTTATAAAACAATTATTTTCTTCAATTATAGAGAGAGGAGAATATAAAGGTCTAGATTTAACAAAACCATTTTATCCTGATTTTATTATGGGCTGTTTTTTACTGTTTAAGTCAGATGACTTTATAAAAATTAGTGGTTTTGATGAGAGATATTTTCTGTATATGGAAGATGTTGATATTTGTCGAAAAATAACTACAATAAATAAAAAAGTATTATACTATCCAAAAGAAAAAATCACTGATATATATAAAAAGGACTCATCAAAAAACATAAAATTATTTTTTTATCATATTTCGTCTATTTTTAAATATTTTTACAAATGGAATATCGTCAACAGTAAATAAATACTCTAAGAAAAATAAATGACTAAATTTATTAATTTACATATTTTAGAATCACTTGGATTGATTTTATTAATGGCATTTGTATTAACTACTTATATTATTCCAAAAATAATAAAAGTTGTTAATTATAAAGACTTAATGGATCTTCCTAATCAAAGAAGCTCTCATGCAGAGTTGACGCCAACTTTTGGAGGAATTTCTTTTTTTTTAATTCTTATTCTCACTTTAGTTATAACACAAAATTTTGATAAGGACAATCTTAGTTTAAATGTTGTTGCTGGATTAACAGTCCTTTTATTTACTGGATTAAAGGATGATTTAGTAGTTATTTCTCTTAGGTCAAAACTGCTAGGGCAATTGTTATCAGTCGGAATATTTTTATTTAATACTAATTTTTATATAACCAATTTAAATGGTTTTTTAGGATTCTATGAAATTGAGATGTTTTTTGGAATTGCAGTGACAACTATTATAATATTATCTGTAATAAATGTATTCAATTTAATTGATGGCATAGATGGTTTGGCAGCTTCTATAGGAGTTATCACAATATCAATTTATATTGTGATATATTATCTAGTAAATGAATATTTTTTCGCATTGATAGGTATTTCATTAATTGGTTCACTTGTAGCTTTTCTTAGGTTTAATTTATCATCTAGCAAAAAAATATTTATGGGAGACACGGGTTCTCTGATAATAGGTTTTATAGTTGCGATATTAACAATTAAATTTTTAATGTTGGACACTAACGATTTGAACAAGCTTACTTTTATTCCTAATAATTCGGTTTTCGTGGTTGCATCTATATTGATATTTCCCATTTTTGATACTATAAGAGTTTTAATTGTTAGACTTTATAAAAAAAAGAATTTATTATTATCTGATAAAAATCACACCCATCATATGCTACTTAAATTAGGAAATTCGCATATTAAAGCGAGTTTCTTAATAAGTGTATTTAGTTTAATTTTTTCAATATTTTTTATTTATCTCACAACAAAAATCAAAAATACTTGGATTATAGCAGGAGTTTACGTTTTCATTTTTTCACTTTTTTTCAGATTTTTTTTAAAATCCTCTTTTCAGGAGTCTAACTAAATATTGAATGTATATTTGTAACCAAAAACACAATTAGTGAACAAATGAACATCCTTATTTTAGGCTCAGGCGGCAGAGAACATACACTAGCTTGGAAATTAAATCAAAGCAAGAAACTAGACAAACTCTTTATTGCACCGGGTAATGCTGGAACGGCAAAAATAGGCACCAACCTAAGTATTGATATTAACGATTTTCAATCCATTAAGGAAGCTGTGCTAAAACATGCAATCACTATGGTTGTTGTTGGTCCTGAAGATCCATTAGTTAATGGTATTCATGATTTTATAGTTGCCGATAATAAATTACAGCATGTTGCTGTTATCGGACCAAAAAAAGCAGGAGCGCAACTAGAAGGAAGCAAAGATTTTTCCAAACAATTTATGGAAAGGCATAACATCCCTACCGCTAAATATAAAAGTTTTACAAATGTAACCTTAGAAGAAGGTTATCAATTTTTAGAAGAACTACAAACTCCATATGTGTTAAAAGCAGATGGATTGGCGGCTGGTAAGGGTGTTTTGATCTTAAATTCTTTAGAAAAAGCAAAATCAGAATTAAAAGAAATGCTTAGCAACCAAAAATTTGGCAAAGCAAGTAGTAAGGTTGTCATTGAAGAATTTCTTGACGGAATAGAAATGAGCTGTTTTGTATTGACTGATGGTAAGAATTATATCAGTTTACCGAATGCTAAAGATTATAAACGTATTGGTGAAGGTGATACAGGTTTAAATACTGGAGGAATGGGTGCCATATCACCGGTTCCTTTTGCAGATACTACTTTTCTTAAAAAGGTTGAAGACAGCATTATAAAACCAACCATAAAAGGATTACAAAAAGATAATATAGACTATCAAGGATTTATATTTATTGGTTTGATAAAAGTAAATAATGAACCGTTGGTTATCGAATACAATGTGCGTTTAGGCGACCCTGAAACAGAAGTTATCATTCCGAGATTAAAGACCGATTTGTTAGATATTTTTATAGCTACTGCCGAGCAAAAATTAGATACAATTAGCATTGAATTTGATAAAAGATCAGCAACTACTGTAATGTTAGTTTCAGGAGGTTATCCTGAAGCCTATCAAAAAGGAAAAGAGATTTCAGGAATTGATGCAGTAAAAAATTCCATTGTTTTTCAAGCAGGTACAATAAGAAAAAGAGATAAGATTGTTTCTAATGGTGGACGGGTTATAGCAATTACATCGTATGGAGAAACAATTGAAGAAGCCTTAGAGCAATCCTACAACAGTATTGACAATATCAAATTTAAAGATATGTATTATCGTAAAGATATAGGTTTCGATTTGACATGAATGTCATTCCTGCGAAGGCAGGAATCTGATGAATGCATTACTAATCTTAATGAGATTCCTGCCTTCGCAGGAATGACAAAAAATGAATGAAAAAAATACTAATAGCACCTTTAAATTGGGGTTTAGGGCACGCAACACGTTGTATTCCTATCATAAAAGCATTAATTGTCAATAATTTTGAACCAATAGTAGCTAGTGACGGAGACGCTTTAGTACTGCTTCAAAAAGAATTTCCAGAGCTTACATCCTATCAATTACCAAGCTATAACATCAGCTATTCAAAAAGTAACAACCTTAAATACAAGCTATTTTTAAGCACACCTAAAATATTAAAAGCGATAAAGCGAGAAAAAAAAGTAATCGATAAAATTGTTATTAAAGAAGGTCTTTCGGGTATTATATCCGATAATCGTTTTGGTGTAAGAAGTGCTAAAATTCCTTCAGTTTATATAACACATCAATTAAATGTATTATCAGGCAATACAACTTCAATTACTTCAAAATTACATCAAAAGATCATTTCAAAATTTGACGAATGTTGGGTGCCGGATACGATGTGTGAATCCAACCTTTCAGGTGAACTTTCTAGTGTAAATAAGGAAAAGCTAAAAGTCAAGTTTATAGGTGCATTAAGTAGATTTGAAAAACAATACGTAATTAAAAAATACGGTTTATTAATTGTTTTATCCGGTCCTGAACCTCAACGATCAATACTTGAGGATAAACTATTAGTTCAGCTAAAAGAAACCAATAAAAAGACTGTATTCGTTAGAGGTGTTATTACAAAAGAAAAATTACCATCAGTTAATAATAATATTACAATTGTAAATTATATGCTTTCTAAACAATTAGAACAAACTATTAATGAAAGTGAAGTAATATTGACAAGATCGGGATATTCAACAATTATGGATCTGGCTAAATTAGAAAAAAAAGTTTTTTTTATTCCTACTCCTGGGCAATTTGAGCAAGAGTACTTAGCAGGTAGAATGGATGAGCTCAATATTGCTCCATTTACTACTCAAGATAAATTTGAATTACAACTATTAGAAAGAGTTAAAAAATATAAAGGATTTGAAAATACTGTAAATAAAGGTTTAAATTCAGATTTATTTAACCTATTTCAACAATGCTAATTGATTTTTTCTAAAGTAAATGAAAATGTAGAGCCTTTACCTTGTTGACTTTCAACAAATACTTGCTGATTATGCGCTTCAATAATGTGTTTTACAATAGAAAGACCTAAACCCGATCCGCCTTGTTCTCTAGACCTACTTTGATCAACTCTATAAAAACGTTCAAATAATCTTGATAAATGTTGGTCTTCAATACCTTCACCATCATCTGTAACTTTTATTATAAATTGTGTTTGAGAATAATTTTTAACACTCACAACTGTATTGCCGCTCTGTTTACCATACTTAATAGAGTTTTCTATTAAATTGATCAATACTTGTTCAATACGCTCTATATCACCTTTAACTAAAATTGGCGCATCATATTTTTTATCGAAAGTTAATATAATAACCCTTTTTTTAGCTTTTATTTCTAATAGGTCAAAAACATTTTGAACAAGACCGACAATATTAAATGTTTCAAATTTAGGATTTAAATTACCAGATTCTAGTTTTGAGATCATATCTAGATCCTTAACAATATTAATTAGACGATCTACACCTTTATTTGCTCTGTTTAAGTATTTATCTCTAATAGTTTTATCATTAATAGCACCATCTATCAAAGTCAATAAATAACCTTGTACGGTAAATAATGGAGTTTTTAATTCATGCGAAACATTACCCAAAAACTCTCTACGATATTCTTCTCTAATCTGTAACATTTCTATTTCAAGACGTTTATCTTCAGCAAACTTTTTTACTTCTTTAGATAAGGTTTCCATATCAGAAGTAATACTTCTTTTTTTTAGATCATCAATATCTAATAAAGAAACTTCATCGTATATTTTTTTAACTCTTCTATAGATAAAACGCTCAACTCTATATTGAACTAATAAAAAAGAAAAAAGAAAAATGAGAAGACTAAAACTCATAGAAAAGAATAAATTAATTTGGGTATAAAATAAATAGGAAAGTATCACTATTGTTAAAAAAGAGAAAATAGCCAGTGCCAATGATACTGTAAAGGCAAATTTATATGTTTTTTTAAATTTCACTGAATAACAAATTTATAACCAACACCTTTTACCGTTTTAAAGTAATTATCTCCAATTTTTTCTCTTAATTTTCTAATATGAACATCTATAGTTCTTCCCCCAACAATAACATCACTTCCCCATACTTTTTCAAGAATTGTTTCACGTTTGAATACTTTACCTGGTTTTGAAGCTAATAAAGCAAACAGCTCAAACTCCTTTCGGGGTAAAATAATTTTCTCTTGATTTTTTTGGACAAAATATTCCTCACGATTTATGATGATGTCACCAACAGTAATTAAACCAATAACTTCATTACTTTCTTTTTTTAAGCGTCTTAATAATGATTTTACTTTACTGACCAATACTTTAGGTTTTACAGGTTTGGTTATATAATCATCAGCTCCGGCATCAAAACCTGCAACTTGTGAATAGTCTTCACCTCTGGCAGTAAAAAAGGCTATGATAACTTCTTTAAGAGAATCAATTTCTCTAATTTTTTCACAAGCTTCAATACCATCCATTTCAGGCATCATTACATCCAGTAAAATTAGATGCGGTTGGACTTCTTTAGATCTTTTAATGGCTTCAACCCCATTAGAAGCTGTAAAAATTTGATAACCTTCATTTATTAAATTATAACTTACAATTTCTAAGATGTCAGGTTCATCATCAACTAAAAGTATTTTGATGTCTTTTTTTTTCATTTAAAAGGTTTGTTGCTCAAAAATAGTGAACTCATCTGGGGTTACGGTATTTAAGCGAAAAATTATGCTTTTATCCTCTAATTTTACAGCTAATAGTAGAACCCAAGATGAGCTCAGTAATTAAAATACGTTTTTGTAAACTTAAAAATCATTTAAAGCAGTAGTGTTAATTTAATATTAAGTTTAATAAAATGTTAAAATCATTTTGTTTCTTTTATTATTCAATTAAATGACATAATTTTATTGGACGGATGAAATATGTTATTTAATCCTTTCTTAGATATGAAAAAAAGTTACTTTTTGATATTTTCTTTATTAATAACAACTTATTTCTATGGGCAAACTTCTGATACTTCTGAATTAGATAAGAGTAGTTCTTTTGCCAAGGTACAAGAAATAGAAAATTTTAAAATGTATCCAAATCCGGTAACAAACGGGGTTATAAGAATTAATACACTTGATAACGCTCAAAAATCGATTCAGATATTTGATATACTTGGCAAAAAAGTATTTTCAAAACTAATAATAAATGAAGAACTGAATATTTCAAAATTGAATTCTGGGGTATATATTCTTAAAGTTTTTGAAAATGGTAAAACGGCTACAAGGAAATTAGTCATAAAATAAAACTTCTTTATTTAATACACAAAGCAAGCATTACTCGCTTTAATAAATTTCTTTATCTTTATTAAAATAAATAAAGATGAAATTTATACCATCATTAGGTGAGATAAGTCAAAAAGCAACAAATGCTTTTGCAAGGTTTCCGATAACACTCATTTGGGTAGTATTAGGAACTATATTTACCATTTGGTATGTAGATGCTAATATCCCTAGAGAAGAACAAACACCATACACTAAAGTAATTTTAATAGCCATTTTAGGTATAAGCTGGTTGATTTCAACACGATTTTTAATCAATTATTTTACGGAAGTAAAGCAAGAACGTAAGCAATGGCTTATTATAATACCATTGATCTTTTTAGGTTGGTATTATTGGTATTTACCAAATGATAATTCAGCATTTGACAATGAAATTTATGGCTATAAAACAGCTTTATATTTTATTGCAGGGCATTTATTTGTATTTTTTAGTCCATTTTTATTTACATGGAATAAAAATGCCTATTGGAATTATTTAAAAACCCTTTTTATAGCTATAGCACGTAGCTTACTGTTTTCGTTAGTGTTATATTTAGGATTGACCTTAGCATTGTTAGCCTTAAAATATTTGTTTAAAATAGACTTTGATGATGAGATATATTTTAAACTTTTCATTTTTTGTCTCGGGATCATAAATACATGGATTTTCCTAGCTGATTTTCCTCAGAAGATACACGATAACTTAACTATTAATTATAATAAAGCATTAGAGGTTTTTGTAAAGTATATTTTGATTCCGCTTTCAGTATTATATCTAATTATACTGTATGCCTACAGTTTAAAAATACTCATTAATTGGAATCTGCCTAAAGGATGGGTATCCTATTTGGTAATCGCATTATCTCTATTAGGATTTATCATTCATATACTCATCAATCCTGTAAAGAAAACAATAGCATCAAGAGCTATTAAACGATTTTATCCATGGTTTTATATATTATTATTACCGATGATCTTATTATTGTTTACAGCCATTTATAAGCGTATTTCTCAATATGGATTTACAGAAAACAGGTATTTTGTTTTGGTAATTGCCTGTTGGATCTTAGGAATGACACTCTATATTTTATTTAACAAGCGTAAGCAATTACGTTATTTTCCAATGATATTGACTATTATTTCGCTATTAGCTTCTTTCGGGTTTTGGGGAGCATTTTCGGTATCAGAAAGAAGTCAGATAAAACAGTTTTCAAGTCTATTTACTGAGATTAAAGCGAAAAATTTTAAAATAACAAAAAATGAAAACGATCAGTTTCATTCAATTATAAGATACTTATCAAAACGGAATGTCATAGATAAAACAACACCTTTATTTGGTTTTAATCCAAAAGAAACATATAAAGATATATCTAGCTGGAGTATAGCATCTAAATTATCTGATACCTTGAACATTGAAGTGATTTATGATAAGAATGAGATAGAAAAAAACTGGAATGGTTATTTTGGTATTGGAGATTTGAATACAGTTTTTGATATTGACGGTTATGATTATTTTAGACAGATAAATTTTTATATTGGAACTAATTATGATTTTAAAACAAAAACAACAACTGTAAGTAATACAGCACATGAAAGTATGAAAGGATATGATTTGTATCTTGATTTTAAAGAATCTTCTTTTAAGATATTTAAAGATACTATTGCTAAACATACTATTGATTTAAATCCACTAATTGATAGGCTGATAAGCAAAGAAGACAGGCTTAATCTCACTCCTTCAACACTCACAGTAGAAGAAAAATTTGATGATATGAATATTAAACTTATTTTTCAAAGTATTTATATTAATAATGAAAAAGATAGTTTGCCTAGAATTAATAACGCTAGTGCTTATATTCTTTTAAAATTGAAAGAAAATGCTCAACAGAATTAAAATTGAAAACATATTATTTTTAGATATAGAGACGGTTCCTGAGGTAGAAAACTTTTCAGAGTTATCTGAAGAAATGCAAGAATTGTATGCACAAAAAACACAGTACCAACGTAAGGATGAGCAAACAGCAGAAGCATTTTATGAGCGAGCTGGTATCTGGGCAGAATTTGGTAAAATAATCTGTATCTCAGTTGGTTTTTTTGTTAGTGTTGATGGCAAACGAAATTTTAGAGTAAAATCTTTTTCAGGAGATGAAATTGAAATATTGGAAGCATTTAAAAAGTTATTGGAAAACCATTTCAACAAATCAAATCAGTTATTATGTGCTCATAACGGTAAAGAATTTGACTTTCCGTATATAGCAAGACGAATGATAATCAATAAAATCACCTTACCTGAAAAATTGAATTTATTTGGTAAAAAACCATGGGAAGTTGCACATCTAGACACCTTAGAACTATGGAAATTTGGCGATTACAAGCATTACACTTCCTTAAAACTATTAGCAAATATTTTAGGAATTCCTTCCCCTAAACAAGATATTGATGGGAGTGATGTTGCTAGCGTATATTATAAAGAAAACAATCTTGAAAAAATTGTAAAATACTGCGAAAGAGATACCATTGCTGTGGCACAATTATTATTGAGGTATAACAATTTAGATATCTTGAAAGATGATGAGATTACGTATGTTTGATCTATAAATTCCCCTCTTGAGAGGGGTTAGGGGTGTGTGAAAAATCATGAAAAATCGTAAAATTATTCCATATAATCCAAAACTTAAAGAACTTGCTAGGCAATTACGTAATAATTCTACAAAAGCAGAAGTTATATTATGGCTTAAATTAAAAGGAAAACAAATGTATGGCTATGATTTTCATCGTCAAAAACCAATAAATAATTTTATACTTGATTTTTTCTGTAATGAATTGATGCTAGCAATTGAAGTTAATGGTTATTCTCATGAACTTATTGAAGTTTATAATAAAGACTTAAAAAAAGATAAAAAACTAAATGAATTAGGCATTACTGTTTTACGTTTTTCAGACTATCAAGTATTAAAAGAAATGGATAACGTTTTACGAGCAATTGAATGGTTTATATTTGAATTTGAGAAAAAATAAAACACACCCCTAACCCCTCTCAAGAGGGGAATTTAGCTTTCCAATTTTATAGAAAGCTCTAACCATCGTTCTTCTTTTGTTTCAATAGAATCAATAATATCTTGTAATTTTTGAGAGGTTTCAGTTATTTCCCCTGAAGTAACTTCATTGTTTTCAAATAACTTTTCAAGAGCAGATTTTTCTTTTCCTAATTTTTCAATATCTTTTTCTAATTGCTGAAATTCATTTTGTTCATTATAGGACAACTTCCCTTTTGAAGGAGGTTTTACACGTGTGTCAATTTTCTTTTCTTTGACAGTTTTTTTACTTGGTTGAGAGTCTTCATAGCTCCTATAATCTGAATAATTACCGGGAAAACCATTGATATTTCCTTCATTGTCTAGTATAAATAAATGGTCGACAATTTTATCCATAAAGTATCGGTCATGTGAAACCACTAACAGGTTTCCAGGATAATCGAGTAAAAAATTCTCTAAAACATTTAGTGTTAAAATGTCGAGGTCATTTGTTGGTTCATCTAATATCAAAAAATTAGGATTCTGAATTAAAACAGTACACAAATACAGACGTTTTAGCTCACCACCAGATAGTTTTTCAACGAAGTCATATTGTTTTTTTCTATCAAATAAAAAGCGTTCTAATAAATGTCCTGCAGAAATTTTTTGTCCTTTAGCAAGCGGAATATATTCACCAAATTCTTTAATAACTTCAATTACTTTTTGCCCTTCTTTAATAGAGATTCCTTTTTGGGTATAATAGCCAAACTTTACAGTTTCACCGATAATTACCTTCCCAGAATCTACGGAAATTTTATGGGTAAGGATATTTAAAAAGGAAGATTTACCGGTACCATTTTTACCAATAATACCAATACGTTCACCACGCTTAAAAACATAATCGAATTTATTTAAAACAACTTTTTCATCAAATGCTTTTGACACATTATGCATCTCAACTATTTTACTACCTAAGCGCTCCATATTAATTTGAAGTTGTACTTTATGATTGTTTCTTCGTTGATGTGCTTTTTCTTTTATTTGGTAAAAATCATCAATTCTAGATTTCGACTTTGTAGTACGTGCTTTGGGTTGACGGCGCATCCAATCAAGCTCTTTTTTAAAGAGGTTTTTAGCTTTGTTAACTGTAGTTTGTTCTATAGCCAATCTTTCTTCCTTCTTTTCTAAATAATAAGAGTAATTACCTTTATAGGTGTGTAATTTACCTTGATCTAATTCTACAATTTCATTACATACACGTTCTAAAAAATAACGATCATGTGTAACCATAAAAAGTGTAATTTTTTCCTTTTTAAAGTAATTTTCTAACCATTCTATCATTTCCAGATCTAAATGGTTTGTAGGCTCATCTAGAATAAGTAGATTAGGTTTATTAATTAAAATGATGGCTAATGAAAGTCTTTTACGCTGACCACCTGAAAGATTCTCAATTTTTATGGTTAGGTCATCGAGTTTTAATTTATAAAGTATTTGCTTGTATTGTGTTTCAAAATCCCAGGCATGGTGTTGTTCCATCAGATCAAAAGCTTTTTGATAAGCTTCTTCATTTTCAGGGTTCTTCAATGCATTTTCATATTGTTGAACAATTTTTAGTGTTTGATTATCTGAACTAAAAATAGCCTCTTCAATAGTTTCTTGAGAATTCAAATTATCTGTTTGGGTCAAATAAGCAATATGAATTCCTTTTCTGGAAACTATTTGGCCGGAATCCGGCTGATCTAAACCGACAAGGATATTTAAAATTGACGTTTTTCCTGTGCCGTTTTTAGCTATAAAAGCAATTTTTTGGTCTTTATTGATACCAAAGGAGAGGTCTTCGAACAGAACTCGTTCTCCATATGATTTAGATATGTTTTCTACAGATAAGTAATTCACTAGCTTGATTTAATCGATTGTAAAGAAACTAAAAAAACCCGAGGAAAACTTCAATACTACTTAGTTTAAAAAGTGGTATATTTATAAGGAATTATGAATTTAACCAGAGAAGAAAAACAAATATTTAGAACCTTACTTTTTAAACATCAAGATGGAGTAGCTATAACAAATATAATAACTGCTTTAGAGCATAAAAAAGTATTTAGTTTCTTAGAAAATGAAAAAGAAACGATCCTTCAAAAAATAGCGGATAAATTTCCTGAATTTCATAAAGGATATTTGAATGTTGCGTTGCGAAGTTTGGCATCGCAAGGACATTTTAGATATCAGGTTGGAGCAGATAAAATTACAATTTGTTGCACACCAAAGTTTGAAAACCTCAGAAAATACATTCAGTATTATATTGAATTTGCTGAGGTTTATCAGATTCATCTAAAGTTATTAAAGATGCAGTTTAATAATACAATAACAATAGATGATAAATTGATTGAGTTTTCAAAAAAGTTAAGCCATCTTAAAATCGAGAATAAAAATAGCCACTATTTTCAAGATGAAGTTTTAGTACATCTTGAAGGGTTATTACTAATTCCGGTTTTAGTGTATCTTAATTTTAATGCAGATGTGGAAGATATCAATGTTTTAGAATTAGTTGATAATAATAAGAGCATTCAATTTTTTTTAGAAAACCTATCGCTTTTACAGGGTGGAAAATTCACCAAAAAAGGACAATTCTTGTTTGATAAAAGCTATGCTTATGGCGTTACAACATCCTATTTACCTATAATGTCAAACATGGAATCGTATTTATATGACGATTTTAATCAGTTTTTTGAAAGAGATGCAGAAGGAAATGAACAACATGTATTCAGAACCATAAATGTTTGGGGAAGTGGTGGTTCACACGAAACGTATTTTAAAAAAATAGACACTATTCTTACAGATATTTTTAACAAACCCATTGAACAACAACCCAAAGGAATTATTGATGTAGGTTGTGGTAATGGCGCCTTATTAGAACACATTTTTAATCTTATTTGGAATAATACGAGCCGTAAGGAAGATCTACATAAGAATAAGCTTATTTTAATTGGTGCAGATTATAATAAAGAAGCTCTTTTAAGTACACAACGGAATTTAAAAAAAGCAGATGTTTGGGCAGAAGTTGTTTGGGGAGATATTGGTAACCCAAAAGAGATTGATAAAAAATTACAAGAGCTATATAATGTAAAATTGTCTGATCTGTTGAATATTCGTTCATTTTTAGATCATAATAGACCATTTAATCCACCGAAAGAGAAAAATAAATTCTCACATTTATCAACGGGTGCTTTTGCAACAAGAGGGAAATTTTTAAAAAACATAAAAGTAGAACAAAGTTTGGTTGAACACTTAAAAAAATGGAAGCCTTATATTGATAAATATGGATTGCTATTAATTGAATTACATACACTGAATCCTGATATGGTAAGTGTTAATCTTGGAAAAACACCATGTACAGCCTATGACGTTACTCATGGGTTTTCAGACCAATATATTGTTGAAATCGATGTGTTTAATAAAACTGTAGAAAGAGCAGGATTAACTATTGACAAGAACCATCATTACAAATTCCCAAATTCAGAACTGTCAACGGTTAGTATTAATTTGATCTCTTAATTTTACCAAATAATGCTCTTTTAAGTATTTTAACTTTACATTAAGATCCTTTTTATACGGATTCAACAAATAGACGTTACTTTCTTTCATTCTATAGATGCTGCTGTCTTTTCTTATTCCTATATCAACAGTGATTAACTCATTTTCAATAACTCCTTTTCTTACAATTCTAATGGTATAATATTGAATATCTCTATTCCAATCATGAATGGTAATTTCATTAAAATCTGAAATTTCCGGGTCATTGTATAAATTTCTCTGGCCAATTTCTGAATTTAAATAGGCATGAAAGTCATCAAAGTGGTAATGAGGGTTATTATTATCAATATTTCGATAAGTACGCCTATCGCCTTTATTTAAAATAAATTTTTTAATTTTTTCAAATTCTTTTATTGATAAAAGAGCTGTTATTTCAATGAATTCATCCATATTAAGATTTGCTAATGTTTCGATTGATATTATTTCAAGAATTTCTTCTTGAGTGGTTGAATCATAAATTTCTTTTATTGGATCTTCATCATGAGTATCATTTTCAAGCATGGGTTGTACTGTATAAGAACCCTCCATACCTAATGATTTCTCGCCTGTAATTTTATCTATATGAAACTGGTTATAAGAATGTTCATTGGTTATGGATATATGATAATCTTCTCTTTCAAAAACTGTACAATCAAAACCATCAACGGGTATTCCGGCATGTTTTTTCACAAATTTAATTTTTTCTTTTTCTTTTTCAGAAGGAATAAAAAATCGAGACTTATCATAAGACCAATCCTCAAAAGGAGTAACTTTTTTATTGATTAAATCGACTTCAATATCATGGTCTAATGAAACCTTTCCCATGGGAATAAAACGAATTCGTCTTTTAAATTCAACAAAAGCTTTTGTTTTATTTACCCATACATTTATCTCATAGTCTTTAGGATTAATTTTTAATAAAGGCACTTTTTCTTCAAGAATATCGAAAGCATATGCAATTATAGCTCCTTTACCTTGTATCATTATTTCTTTGGTAGTGTTATCCATAGTTTGATTTTGAGAAAATAGTAATGTAATGTTCAAAAGTATACATACTAATATGGAAATCGTTTTCATCTTTAGTGATGTGTTTTTTCTTCGTTTAGAGTTATTAATCGTCCAGTCAATTAGTTCTCGTGTTTTAAAATTAATAAAACTATGATTTACAGCAATTTAGATCTTTTAAAAACTGATATAAACGATGTTCCCATTAATAAAAAATATAATTGTTATAAATGCCTAAATAATTTTAATCGAGAATCTTCTTCACCAATTATTGTCAGTGCAATCAGGCGCAAAAAATGACCTCCAATACTGTAATTTTTAGATATATTTTTACTCTTTGAGTTTCCATGACTTAGAAATTTTATTGCTGGTTTGTCTATAGATAATTTGGTTTGAGTATCAAGTATGAACCAATCTTGATGTGTATCAATAACAACAACAAACTCATCTTCTCCAGTACTATCTGGTTCGAACATGGTAAATACTTCTTCTCCATTTAAAAATACAGGTGTCGATATACCCAAAGTTGTATCAAAAGCTGCGGCACCATAATCAGGAAATGAAAAACCATCATGGAGTTTAAGTATCTCTTGGTATGACTCAGGAAGTATTGAAATATCTCTTTCTGAAGGAGCAGAACACACTAACTTACCAATATTACCGGAAATAGTCAAGATAGAAATCGTTAGTCTGTTATCTACAATTTCAACTTCTCTAACACGATTAATAATATCGGTTAATATACCTTGACATTCAGGAGAATCCACTAAAACAGAAAGATGTTTTATTAACTTAGTTTGAAGGAGCTTTATATTATTGATAGTTACTAATTCTTCCCAATATTTAGGAATAGAAGGAGAACCGGTCTCTTTTTCCTCTTGACTTTCATTTTTTTCTAATCTGTTTCCAAAGAGTGCTTTTAAGAGTTTTTCTTCTGGTGTTTCTTGTTCGTTAATACTCATAATAATTTTTATGTACTACTGGTTTTATTAATTTTAAAGGCTTTTTTCTACTATCATGTCCACGAGATTACGGATATATCTTAAAAACTCTCTATACCTTAATCCGTGGGTAGAGAGATCTTTTAGTTTGACATTATTGGTTTCAGGCGGATATGCTGTTAGCATAAAAAAGGAAGATTCTCCTCTGAATTTGAGGGCATACTCTTCTCGTGATATAGTATATTCACTCAATTCATCAGAGTATGGAGATTCTTTTATTAACAAATAATTTTCAATAGTCAGATATTTAAGATTCTCTTTATGGTTTTCTATATTTTTTCTTCCGGAAAGAGTTATTTTATTCAATAAATAAAAAATAAAGAATAGTACTAAAACTACAATTATAAATATTTTTATCAGTTTCATATATCTAGTTTTATATTATGTTTTTGAGGAGGCTCTGACCAAGTCTAATAATTTTGTTATTTTTTATTCTTCATCTGTTTCATATACATTTGTATCTACATCATATTTTTCTTGGGCTCTCTTAACAAAAACGCTATCTGTTTCTGCTCCTAAAGCTCTTTCTGTAGGAGATGTTGATTCAAATAACCAAACCATTCTTTTTGATGGAGAAGGCGATTTTTCTTGGGTTTCTAATCTAGAAATGGCTTCTAAAAAAACTTCTGTTCTTATTGGGTCATCCTTAGTATTTTTTAATGCCTCTTTTAAAAACGGTAATGCTTTTTTACAATTTATATCGGCAAGTAAGGCAATAATATATTCCATATTATCATCTATTTCGCTATTTTTAAAATACGTTAATGCTTCTTCTTGATTGTTTTCCATGAACCATTTTGCATATCTTGTTTGCAATACAAATTTATTTTCTTGATAGTGTTTACCAGTTACTGTAATTGCTTTACCTAAAACATCTAAGTCGATTTGTTTTGAAAATAAGGTAAGATAGATTGCCATATAACCTGATGTTTGATTAACGTGATAACTTCTTTTACGATCAGAAGCAAATGTATAGGCCTCAAATACTTTATCACTAAGTTTTTCTCTTATTTCTGGTGGCAATAGAATTATTGCTTTTGTAATTGCCAAGTAAATATCGCCATTAAGGTTATCACCCAAATAATCGTACTCTCTAGTGCGGAACGCGTACTCTTTTGCTTCTTTATATGCTCTTGAAAAAAAGCTTTCAATTTTATATTGTTCTTCTTCTATTTTAAAACACTTTGCTAATGCAAGAAAGGCATCTGTATTAACAGGATAATCTGTTTCGGTTTTTAATGCTTCTTTTGCATCATCGTATATTGCACTGTCATTTTCAAGACGAACAAGAAGATCATATTTTTTAGGAGTAAAAGAGATGGCAAATTTTGCCAACATAATAGGTAACATTTCTTCATTAGAATTGGCTATTTCTTCAAAGTACAATTCAATATATGTTGCATATAATTTTTCAATAAATGATTTGTATTCATAATAATCAGTATTGAACCGTTCTTTTATTCCATTCTTTTTATGATAGAAGTAACCAAAGTCATATTTTTTTATTCGTTCAAGAAGAAATAAAGGATCATTTAGATCATTTGTTTCCAAGCGTTTTAAATCAGCAAGTATTTCTTTTTGGTAATCTTTCATTTTTTATAAAATTAGATAGTTATTAGATTCTTCTGTTATTGTTTAAGTACTACTTATATCGGTTATAGTATTACCGAACGTATTCATTCTACTTTATAGACTAATTTCATAGTAATTGATGCTGTCTTTTCTTTTGAGCTAGTATTGAATGTACCACCCCAAGAGTAATTTTCTTTTGAATTTTGACCTGTAATTTGAAAAATACCCATTTTTGCTGATTCTAATTCTCCGAGTTTTCCGCCAGAAAATTCAGATATTTTCTCAGCTCTGATTCTAGCGTCTTCAGTCGCCTTTGATATCATTTCAATTTTAAGGTCGGCAAGTTTTGTGTAATAATATCGAGGAGATTCAGAATATAATTGTATTCCTTTATTTAAAAGCTCTGTAATTTCTCTTGAAATATTTTCAATTTTAATTACTTCTTTAGATTCTATCTGAACAGACTGTGCTAATTGGTATCCGGAAAACTCTTCACCAATGTAATTACCACTTTCTGTATAGTTTGTTTTGGTTTTCCGTTTGGTTTCTACAGCACTAAAAATAAGATTACTTGCAGAGACTCCTTTTCCTGTTAAATATTGTTTGATTAACTCTTTATCTTTTTCTAATGTTAAATATGCTTGTTTTAAATCAATGTTTTCTGCTTCAAATTTTCCTTCCCATACAATAAGGTCAGAAGTAAAATCAGTCTTTCCTAATCCGGTTACTTGAATTTTTCCTTCAATTTTGTTTCTGTCAACATACGCTTTGCCAAGAAAAATAGAAGCGACAATTATTGCGATACTAAAAATTATTGCACTTGTTTGTTTTTTCATCTTTTTTTGTATTTAGTAATAATTATATAAGTTGCTTTTTTAATTACACAAATTTACTTTTTTAACAAAAAGTATAAAATACTATAAACCGTGAAGTTATATTCCCTGAAAATAGGGTGTAAATTAGTTAAACGAATATTTTTCGGGAATATTTTTTATTTAAAGTAAGCACTCAAAGCGCTAAATGGAGTTTAATCTCGTTCTCTTATCTGTTTACTAAGAAGATAAGTGATGGAAGAAAAGTGAAGGATAGCTAACTATATTTTAAACTCAGGTTTAAACTCTTTTTGATATTGCTCCCAATGTTCTTTTGTAGCCTTTTTAAGATCGTTTGTTGCAAAAAATTTCAAGAAAATTTCTAATTGATTCGGCGTATGATAACCTTTTATGGGCGCAATTAAATCTCCTTTTTCATCTAAAAAAACTATGGTTGGGTATGCTTGAACTCTAAAATAAGCAGCTAATTGATGTCCTGAATTTCTTCTTTTGGCTTTGGCAGGGTCATAATTGGGGTTTGTAAAAGTTTTATCTTTAAAAGATACCACATCATTACCTTCAGCATTAAATTTAACTGCGTAATAATTTTTGTTTACATAAGTAGCAACATCAGTATTTTGGAAGGTATTTTTATCTAACATTCTACAAGGACCGCACCAATAGGTATACATATCCATCATAATTTTGCGAGGTTCTTTTTCTTGAGCAACTACAGCCTCCTCTAAAGACATCCAATTGATTTTGGTGTCTTGAGCATTGCTGATATATATTATACTTATAAAAGCTAATATTAACAATATTTTTTTCATCTGTTTAATTTGATAGTTAAGACGCAAATACTATGCCTTAATTACAAGGGTAACGTTTTGATATGAGTATTTATTATATCAACGTACACCATGCATCATTTTTTTCATAAATGGATTGATTAGTATTAAAAGTAATCCAACTGTAGCTGGAATAATAGTGAATATTAAAAAGAAATAAGTCATTGAATATTGTTCAACAATAACATCTATATAACTACCAACTAATGCTGCTAGATAATTACCTG
>VAPM010421002.1_pt1 | contig 85509 bp, 92 predicted proteins | sample 3395091 | NCBI WGS metagenome assembly VAPM01 (sample SAMN08290445, study PRJNA428436) | hydrothermal vent metagenome | isolation source: Deep-sea hydrothermal vent chimney 3 | place: Pacific Ocean: Juan De Fuca Ridge
CATCCTATATTGGTTTTGGTTTACACCTTCACCCCACTTAATAGCACCAAAACCATATAATTCGAGGTCGCTGTCTTGTGCTAATCCACCCGGACCATTCAACTCGCCCGGACCAATTATGAACGAGTCTGCTTCGCGTTGTGTTAAATCAAAGTTATTGTCATCAAATGCGGTTTTTTTGATATAAAACGTTTCGGACATCCTTTTTACCTATGTAATTTTTAATTATATATCTATTTATCATATATATATTAATCAAAAATCGGAACAGGCAAGATATTACAGTTCTAAAGCGGTTACACAGTCTTTTGCCAGTTTTAAGTCGTCTGGATGACTCTTAAAACGCTTCATCCAGTATTCGGGGTTGATTATACTTTCCATAATAACCCGCTCTTCCGAAGTAGTCTTATCGCGGAAAAAATCGGCAAATTTCTTACTATTCAATAATATCCACGGGGATATTCTGCGCTGGTGTAGTAATTGAATTAGTTCATTGGGTGTTATGTTATCAAGTATATCCTTCACTCCCACATGGGCAACATCCGCAATATCAAACATTGTTTTAACTGTTATTTCTATTAGCTTTTCTGTAGCCATTACCCTAGTGACCCACTCAAGATATTTACCATATGCCCTATCGTCAGTCCATAGATTCGGTTCTATCTTGTGCTTAACCATAAGTTTTATGAATGCTTCTGTGTCGGGCAGGTGACTCCGCCCGACAAAATCCACAAACTTTAAGAATACGGTGAAGTATCGCGAGTGGCGGAACGCATGTGGGTGGGTGGTAGTGGTATGGTGTTTATATTTCATCCATGACTTGTAAAAAAGATGGGCGGCCTGACCTTCCAAAGACCTAAATTCTTCGTCGCGTTTCATTTCTTTGCAGTGATGTTTCATAAACCGCGTTTCTGACTTGAAACGGCCGTGACAATAATCACATTGATATTTGAATTCTGCTTTCACCGTGGTCTTTTAGTCTTAAGCTCTTTTTTAAGTTCTTTTATTTCACCGTCTTGTTTACCAAGCTGCTCTGCCATACTAATTATGGCTTCGTCTGTTAGTAACACAATCGCATCGACTGCATCACGATAATTATAATCAAACACTTCTTGTATAATTTCAGTTGCGCGGGGCATTGAATTTTCACCCCTTTTAACTTTATTGAATGTATATCTATAATTCTTACCGGTGGTAGATATTGTCATAAGATTATATAACAATTTTTTATGCATTGAATCCCGCCTAGTAAATTCAAACGCATATGGATTGACGAGTTCATTTAAGAAATATATTTGCCGTGCAGACATATTTCTGCCGTCGTTGGCGCCAGTGAGCCAGCGCATGATGACAAACGGAGTAAACTCTTTGAGATTTTCTTCCGTTAAACTATCGTAGTAGCCTACATTCTTGGTGCTGATATTATTAAGCAAGGGGAATAGGTCTATTTTATAAGTTCGCTTTTTAGCTACCATCAGGCACTCGCATTTTTTTGCCGCAGAATTTGCATTCAACAAAACCATCTTTTTTGATAAGATGTTCATATGGATGAATGCAGTCCTTCACCATTAACACACGCAGTTCTGCGATAGTATCAAGTAATGGTTGTTTCTCTTCGGCGAGAATAGTAAGAATCTTTTCTTCTATTGGGCGAAGCTCTTCCAATAACCCTTCCATATTTTTAAGCTTACGCTTCCACGCAGTTTTCTCACTACGATTCGCATGGTTGGCTATCAACTCTAACAGCAACCGCAGCTCGGCTTCTTCTGTTGTTTCATTTTCTGGTTTCTTGCGTCTTGCCATGATTACACCTGCGACAATTCAATAAACATCGCCGCCGCATTAATTTCCGGATCAGACACTATTGAATTTTTATAAAGGTGGTTTGCTATCGAAACAATACCGGCTTCCCAGTTTTCCTTCTTTGCAAATTTTGGCGACTTGTCTAGGTTTTCGTATAAGAACTTGTACACACTATCCCATTCTTCTGCGGACACGTTGGCGCAGGCTAATAGTCGTGCGTCGTTCCACTTGTCTGCACCAATTAAATCTAACAACGCGAACCTATAGTCGCCAGCTTCTGCAACCGCCGCTTGGTTTAATAAGTGTCCAGAAATTGAATTCTGTTGTAATAGGTTTACAATTTTGCGGATATCTGGATAGCCAACAGCAACATATTTGTCTAGCTTTTCGATATCGAATTCGATACCTTCTCCGATTAATATCTTGGCACCAAACTCTGCGATTTCGTTTTTATCTGCTGCTTTGAAGCGATAGTGTTGCGTTCTTGACTTAATCGCTGGCATCAATTTGTTATCGTAGTTACACGTTAGTATAAAGCGGGCAGGGCTGACGGGGTCTTCCATATACTTACGAAGCACAGCTTGTGCTGCTAGTGATAAGTAGTCTGCTTCTTCCATCAATACAAGCTTGAATTCACCCATAGCAAACGTGCCGATAAAGTTTTTAATTTTTTCGCGCATGTTGTCAACGGAGTTTTCATCACTGGCGTTAATTACCAGAACATCGGAAGATTCAAAACCGATTTCATTGATTAGAATTTGTGCTATTGTTGTTTTACCGGAACCCTGGACACCAGATAGTAATAGGTGTGGAATGGTTTTGTCTTTTACCATCTGCGTAAACGCTTTCTTGTGTGCTTCGTCATGAAAGACATATTCTTCAAGGTTTTGCGGACGATACTTTTCACACCACAGTAGGTGCTTGGAATTGTTTATCATTATTATTATTCTCCAATTTATCCAAGAATAATACTACACTAAACGGATATTGTCAACTACTTTAATAGGTTATTTCTTTGAGCGCAATGAATGTGCTGGTGTATTATCTGAATTTTCAGTGTACATATTTTTTGGTGCGGGATGATCTGCGCGCAGCAATCCGTTGTTGTTTTTTGGCGGCTCAGGTGGTTGTGTTGTAACCTTTTTCTTTTTTGTAGGTTTGGATACCTTTATCCGTTTTCCTTCGTGTAACAATACCTTATTAGTAGCCAACGTTAACCACACAGCCATCGGGTCGAACACAAAGATTAACATAAAAATTAACCATTTAACTGCTTCGTCCGTATCCGTATTAAATGCTTCTGCGATGAATATAATTGGACCAATGTGTACTTCTGTAATAAGTTTTTCTTGCTTCAGCCCTGATATCTTCAGGGTCTTTTCGTTTATTTGTTTCGTGTAAGTAGCTATATCTTCACGAATTGTTAACAGCTCTGCGCCATACGATTCCATTAATCGTTGACGACCAGTAATATAATTGTTGGGTAGTGATACTATGTCCGCATCTATCTGTTTTTTACGTAGGATGTTTTCTTCTTTGAACGTTACTAGTTCTTCTTGTTCTGACACGAGTAGTTCTATTCGTTGTTCTTGTTGTTTTAGCGCAAGTGTATCTTGTTGATATCCTTGTGATAGAAAACCAAAAATGCCTGCTGATGTAATAGCCATTAATACGACGATGCCAGTGTAGCCATATAGTTTACTGATAACACCTTCTAAAAATGCATACCTGTATATGTAGGACACCGCTATTAACTTACCATATTCTAGTGCTATACCCATAGCAATAATTTCCCAGAACCATCCTGAGAAGATGGACGCTAGTCCGTATATACTAAAGTAGCCTGCGACAGAGGCAAGCAAGAATGCGCTGAACGCCAATAAATAAACAAATACCATAACAATATACTCCGATTGAAATAGTATTTATCAATTCTAAATGATTATTCTTCTACCGCCATAACGACAGTTTCGTCACTATACCAGAAGGTAATGCGGTCGAACTCAATAGCCTCTGACCATTTAAGAGGTTCTATTAGGACTTTATCACCAGTTTCAAATTCTGTTATATCTGGACCACAGTCTATAACTGTTACCCATCTTGGCATCTTGGCGCCTTCGTCGTAACTTGAAATGGTAAAGCCACTAGCGGTGGTTTCTTCAAATTGTGTTCTGGTTTTATCGAGGTCACTTCTTCGTACAACTTTATCGATAAATTTAAAGGTGAATCGTATTCCTAAAGGTTTTAATTTCATTCTGTTTCCTGTTTTTTCTTTGTAGGCCGAGCGACTTGTTTAGTCGTTTTCTTTTTAGTTGGTTTTTTCTCTTCCTTGACAGGTTCGACACTTTCTTCAACTGCTGCAAGTGCCTCTGATACAACTTCCTTGGTATCGTCTTCGATGTGCGACTCATCAACAGTGGCAGCTGGCTCTGGTAATTCAGGCGCAACATCTTTGTTTGATTCATCTACTACATTCTGTGCTTTTTTTATTCTGCGCTTTAATCTATTTTCAATAAAATCTTGTCGTGCTTTTACTTCCAGTGGTGCCGGTGATGACGCTATTTGTTTTTTAATTTGCATTAAGTCAAAATCGACAATTGCGCCGCGTGCGCTTCGTGCTTTTTTACCCATTATAATCTCCACATATATTATTATTCAATTCGTAAGAATTCTTCTATATTTAGTCCATACTTAAAGCTGTCTATATCATGTACACCAATTAAGTATAAAATATAAGAAGCGACGCTACTACCACGCCCAACTCCCCAAACCACGTTATTTTCTATAAGGGTATTTATAACAAAAATTAAAGTTCGTAAAACGTCTATCAAATCAAGCTTTTTATACAAGTCCAATTCTACTAGTACTCTTTCTGCACGCTCACAAAATTCAGAATCTGATAGCCGCCTGGTACTTCCTGCCAACTTTTCAATAACGTATTCACGCATATCGATATTTTTATATTCGTCTGGTATAACCCAGTCGTAAGTTAGAGGGCTTATCCCTTCTTTTATGCCTATTTTCTTATCCTTATCTACATACGTATTGTATTGTTCAATGTCGGATGTTATTGCATCAACAAATAAGCCACCCGTGGATTCGCCACATTTGACCATACGCATGAGTGATTCTTCGTTGATTGTAGAATCACCATCGTACCATAGTACCCTATCTGTTAGTTGCGTATTAAGAGAATCCGCTTTCGTAGTTTCCATTACTCGTATCCATATTTGGTGCAGGGGCAGAAGATAAGTCTACTGGTGGTTGTGTTGGCATTACAGCGGATGCTTCTGGTGTTGGTCTTGTTATTTCACCAGTGGGCACTCCACCCACGGGAGGCGGCGGGGGCAGTGGTATGTGCGCCTGTGCTGGTGTCATTTGTTGATATGGGTTTCCATTTTGTGGCACGCGATTATTTGCAACAGCCTGCGGCGCAGGCTGTTTTGGTTCTACAATACCACCAATTTTATCACGAATTAATTTCCATTGGTCGGGGGTTGGTGCCCAATCTTCTGGTTGCAATTCTTCCACACCACTAAGCCATGCGCGGAATTCTGCAAGCGTTTGCTTTTTTACCCTTTTTCTAGCAGCCATTATTCGTCCACCTCAACACCCATAAAATCTTTTATTATTTTTGCGGTGTGTCCACTTGGTGTGGAAATTATATTGTACTTACTTGTGTCAAACTTGTGTCCTTGTAATGATTTTTTGTCTTCAGCACTTCTTCGGCGAATCTCATTAAGGATTTCATTAGATTCAACAGCAGGCGTTTCGGCTATGTGTGGTGGGGTATACGACGAGGTGCACGATGCTGGAGTATTTCCACCATATCCACCATAACCACCATAACAAGGCGTATGACCAATAGAAATTGTGCCACCTGCAGATATAGATATATTTCCAGTATTGTCACAAGTGATTTCACTGGCGGTGTTACTTATTGTTATATTATCTACGTTATTTACGTCGGTGGTTCCACAAGTTGGTTGATTTTCCCACCAATTTGGGGACAATGGGGCATACTCCGATGGATTTTGCCACGGTGTAGTTTCAATAACATCTGGTACAATCTTGTCTGTCATTTTTTTAATCGCTTTCCAGTCTTTTAGGTCTGGAAGCTGATTGCCTTTACCGCGCAGGAAGCCCGTAAGCCATGCTTTGTATTCGCCAACACTTATTTCGTTTTTTAGTTCAATATTTGTATTCATTTTTCTCCTTATATAATATCGCCAACAACTTTCTCTTTCAGGTATTTATTATACGCATCAGAGGGTGCGACATTCACCCACGACGTTGGGTCGATTGGATGACATAACATTTGATATTTATTTAACGACGGTCCAACATTTTGATGATTTATTTTATAATCAATAACTTGGATAGGTTCTAATTCTACATTAACCATGTTCATGCCGTAAACTAGTGCTTTAAATTCTTTGCCTGCAAGTTCGGATATCTCTACTACATCTAATTGGTAAGTTTCTTCATCGGATATTAAAATATTCCAGTTCGCAGGAAGGTCGAAAGTAAAGCCGCGAATGCGCAGGGTGATTGTTGGGCAAATAACCTCTTCAAAAACCAATAGAGGGGATAATGTAAAGTCCATCATCTGCAAATCGAGGACGTACATATATTGGGATAACACCGGACCTTGTATACAGTCCAACATTATTGCATCGTTGTTTTCGTCAAATATTAACATATTATTTTTATTCTTATAGTTATTTTTATATTATAGGCTATTATTAATCAATAGTCAACCTTTCTTTCAGAATAAGGATATTTTGCCCCTTTATAATGTGTTATTCGTTTTGTGCTGTGTCGTTTACTATACTTCAAGTCAGAGCAGATATCGGATACATATACGTGGTCTTTGTCCCCGCCTTTGCGTAAACCTCGACCAATAGCTTGTATGACTCGAATAAACGACTTACCAATATCAACTAATACTAAATTAAATATCCGTGTTATGTCTAAACCTGTACCGGCTATGTTTACCGTTGCAATTACAATTAGGTTATCGTTATCTGCGAACTTTTCATATATTTCTTGCCTTACCTTTGTATGGTCTTTGCCGTGCAAAAATACCGCATTCTCTATTTTATCGGCAAGTTTCCTACCAAACGCAACGCCATTGACTAAGCATAATACGTTACCAGTTAGCATTGACTTATTTGATAAATCATTTGCTATCCAATTTAGTCGCTTCTCTTGTGAATGTAAAAATTTCTTTTCTGATGTAAAATCAGGGAAGTAAGAATTCTTAAACTTCGCATATGTTATTTTACTTAAATCTGGGTCGTGCTTTACTTCTTCTTTAAATGTGTCATATTCTTTACGAAAATTGACAACTAGGCGAATAATATCGATTTCAAGGGTGGATAAATGCCCGGCTTCTATCAATACGTGTGCAGGAATCTCATATCTTACACTACCAACGGCAATACGTACCGCAATAGCATCACTCTCGCCTTCTGGGAGCGTCCCAGTGACACCGAACCGATATGATATATGTTTGCCGTATTCGTTCAATAGCTTCGATAAGACAGGACCACGTAAGCCCTGACACTCATCCACAATGACCATTTGAAACTCAGTAATAATTTGTGGGTTGTTTTGGAGCGTTTGCCATGTTGCAACTACGTGCTGATGCTTCAAATCCTTTTCGGCGCCACTATATTCACCAACATCCAAACCAAAATGCGCATAGCTTTTTCTAGTTTGGTCAGTCAATGTAGTATCTGGGACAATAATTATTGAACGGAGATTACCTGCACGCTCATATGCCAGTGCCAGTGCCGCGCACATGCTGGTTTTTCCTGCACCCGTGCCTGCAATACCAATGCCGTTGCCTGCAGCTAATAACGAATTGACCATTTCAACTTGATAGTCGCGGACTTTCCATGGCTTACCGTCGGGGTCGGTGATTGCACAAAAATAGTTTTCGCCGATTGGTTCTGGTGTTACTGGTAAAGTCTTTCGTTTGTCTTCGAGTGATATGTCATAACCCAAATCGGCGATGTTCGGCACAATTTCATCTAGTAAGGTTATGTACGTCTTTCCCGTTTTATGAAAGTATCGTATTTTACCATCCCACGAGCCTAGTTGAAATTTTGGACTAAAGAAATAGTTTTCGGTATGTATTCCATACTTTTCATAAAAGTATGCTGTGTGGTCGCGGGACAAGCCGAGGCATGCGCAGTTAACTTCATCAATTAATACTATCTTACATGATTTTGTCATATTTCAGAAAATTCCAAATTAGCAATACGGAGTTTCGTCATATTCGTCAACTCATAGTGTCGTTGTTTAAAAGTATCAACTACGGATATGTAATCTTCATATACTTCTTCGACTTCAATTAATATTTTATATACCATGAGGAAATCTGGTTCTGCATCGATATATTTGTTCATCATTTGAATTGTTATTGTGCGAGAATAATTTTCATTATACTTCTTATACCAGTCGCCGCGCACGCGGTCAACTTCCATGCGAAAGAACTTAACTACAGAATGGAGCCGAATTCTTCGCTCATCGTAATAGTGCATAAGCGCAGAATTTTTACTAAGGCATGCTTCTAAGAGTTTACCTTCGTTGTCTATTTGTTCTTTGGCTGGTTCTAGGTCTTTCTTAAATTGGTCTAAAATTTCTGGAAGCTTTATGTACCCTTCACCGAGTTGTGGTACCATGCTCATGGCTTACTGCCCACCTTTTGTAGTAGAAAGTTTCAGTGATTGTCTTTGTTCTTCTGATAATTCTGATAGGTCGAAATCTGAGGTATGTGGAGTTGTGGTTTGCGGTGTTAACGGCACCACAAATCCATCTAAATCGCTACCCATGTCTACGGCTGTTGTTTCTAAATAGCGCATAATTTTAGCGGTGTCGTCTTCTTGGACTAGCACAAGCGGCACCGACATGTGAACTAGCTGTTGAAGGCTTTCGCAGTTTTCGGCAGTAACTACTATCTTTTCATTCCCGAAAGATATTGTATTACCGATAATATAGTCAACCGTTCCCATCATGACTAATATATCTTCCATAATACTTATATCTTCCCATACAATATCGCTTTGTGCTACACCATCATCTATATCTACTAAGTATGTAGTTACACACTCCAGTGTATTGGTTATTTCCATTAATATTTTGGTGGTGTGTTTGGAGAAATGTTCATCTCGCACTTTAAAAAGTGCTTTTAAGTCTTCCATTTGTAATACCTATTTTTATTATTATTATTATTTTATTTAGGAAACACAGTAATTGCCTAAAAATGTTAGTGCGCCGTCTTCATAAGATGATTCATGCTCCAATATTTTTTGGATTACGTACATTTTCCCATATTTTAATACTGCTTCGTCCATGTCTTTTGCATTTGCGCCCAAGTCTGGTGTGGAAATATTCCAACCAAAATCCAGTGCTTGTACAGCAGCACGCATACCGTCGCCTTGTGTATCTGGTATGTAAATCTTTCTTCTAGGACTTTTATCAAGCCATAGGCGCTGCGAGTCAGTTATTGTGTTGCCCATTACAGCTACACCGTCGATTGCATGCGCATCAAACCACCCCTCTATTACAAATATGGGGGATTTGTCTTCATAGTCAAATAATTTATCGAAGCCGTAGAGAATTCTTTCTTTTGATATTGCAGGTGTTTCGTATTTCTTCTCTGCGTCATATAACGCCCTGCCGATGTAATATATTAAATTATTATTCTTATATATTGGAATTATAACACGCCCTAACCATTTATGCAAGCGTGGGTTGTCTGCTTTATGCGATAACATAAATGGGTAGGAATTGTGGTCGATTCCGCGTGCTTCTAAATGTTCACGAGCGGCGTCGGCGACGAAGTCATCACCCGCAGCATCCTTTAAGTAATAGAAGTGTTCTGGTACTGCGATAGTTTTGGGTTCAATCGAAACATTCGCCTTACGAACTTCATCCTTCTTCGTATTGCCGCCGTTCTGCCATGCTGGCGACGATAGGATAATCTCTTTATACTCATCATCTGGTATCCCGAACGCATCTAGCGTTTTTAACATGTTTTTGGAATAATATTCGTTTACTTCGGGGTCATATCTGGACGAGTGACCACAGTTCCAGCATTTGTAGTCTGTGATACCATTTTCAAATTTGAACGCCCCACGAAGCCCCTTGCGCGTATGGTCGTTACATACATTACATCTTATTGCTTGCCAGCCCTTTTGGCTTTTAGGTTGAAGATGGACATGCTGATTTATTATTTTTTCTAACGTATTATCCATCAAATAATAATATCATATGTTGAAAAAAATATCAACTCATCAATTTCTTTAATTCTTTTTCTTTAATTCTTTTTCTTTGGCCTTGACCATACGTTCAAGTCTAACGCGTATATCGGCGGCATGCAGCCATATATCTCGGTCGTTAATGATGGCTTTGAATTCGGCTTTAGTTAAAAATGGGATATAGTACTTGTCGCCTATATCACTAAACCATTCTAATGTGGCTATCATTTCCATTTCTGCTTCTTTGCCCTTACCGTATATGCCACCACTAAAGTTATGAATCATCATTGTGGTATTGTCATGGACGACAAATTGGTCGGCTGCCAGAAATATAAGTGAACCCAACGAATGTGCCTCTCCTTCTAAACTACATACCACAGTGGCTTCGCTGTTACGGAAGGCATTAACCATTTGAATGCCGGTGTGTAAATATCCACCTGGTGTGTTTATGTGTATGTAAATTGTGTCTTGTGGTGGCGCAGAGTGGATAGTGTGAATCATTTTAACATAATCACATGGTTCTGTGATAGCGCCGCTTAGGTAGAAATGGTGAACTTTTTGACTTAATGTTTGTTCATAGTATTCAAATGGGCTTGGTTCTTTTTCATCATCACATAGCTTTGGTGCGATTATATCAGTCATACTATTTCCTATAAATGTTATATAATAGTAGTTATGATTCGCAAATAAGAAAGGGGGTAACCGAAATATATGATAAAATGTATCGTTTGCAACGAATAGACATAAATACATATATGTTCAACAAAACAAAATATACAAAATGGTATTATTTGATTATTCAAAAATATGCCGATAATTCTAAATGTCGCAAGGGGTTTGAAAAACATCATATTATACCAAAATCATTGGGTGGCGATAATAAACAAACCAATATCGCATTAATTCCAAGTAGAGTACATTTTATATTACACAAATTATTAATTAAAATGGTCGAGGATACAAACTTAAAGTGGAAAATGAAATATGCTTTGTGGCGGATGTTAAATCCACAATCCAAATATCATACGAGGGGATATATAGTTACAGCACACGATTATCAAAAAATGCGCGAGTCAATTCAAAAAGCTATGACCCAAAATAATCCAATGAAATTAGAACACAATAGACAGCGCATGCGAGATAATAATCCCATGCATCGTGTCGAAGTAGTGTCGAAGTTCAAAGGAAAAAATAGACCCGAACAATCAATTGTATGCACTGAACGAAATAATGTGTATTGGGCAGACCCTACAAATAAAGCAAAATTTAGTCAATATAAAAGGGACAATAAAGAAAAATACAATAAATGGTGGAAAGTTGAAAACGTAATAACGGGCGAAGAGTGGATTGTGTTAGGACTTCATGATTTTTGTATTGAGCATAATCTTAAACAGCCTGGGTTAAGTAATGCGATGAAAGAAAATCGGTTGTATAAAAAAGCGTGGAAGATAACTCCCACGCTTAGTACCGTTCTGTTGACAGGTGGTTAAACCCCGACTACAAACTTCCAATTAAGGAGTTTAGGCAGCCATGGCAAAATAAGAATCATTTGCGTTTATTTTAAGTTTCGTTCAATTACGGGTGATTGCTTAACCGCACTGTGGGTATATCTTCTTCACCCTGTCGAAAGCCAGTACACCCCCATATTTAAACCTAATCAGTGGAAGTGAGCGGAGTCGAACCGCTGTCCAGAATGTGTATTTTCTACCGTTTACAGTGATTTAAAACTATTTATCATCTTTTTCAGTAATGTCCGAATTATCCTTCGCCCAATCGAGGTTAAGGTCTTCGCCGTATTCTAACACAATTTCAATCTTGCCGTCAAACTTAGGTAGGTCTTTTTCGCTCATATCTCCAATATCGTATGAAAATGTGATGTGTGACTTGTACTCATCGAAGTCATACGTAGCCGAATGCTCTTTCATGAGTTCATTGTGTCTTTTTGTTAATTCTTTACAATCATAACACATAACTAAACACTTAGCAACAGTACCATCATCGTCTGGTTGACTATCCCACACTTCAAATTCTGAAGGCTTACCAATCATGGGAGTGTCAAATTTGCCAAAGGGGGTGTAATCTGGACAATACTTTCTACTATACAGCAGCGTTGTGTGCATTTTATCAAATCTGGTATGGTTTGGGATATCGTTTTCTTTGATATACTTTTTTATCCCATCAATGGTATCTTTGTTGAACGATACTGCTGCATACGTCCCTTTTGTTTGTTTTTTGTCTTCGTTAATTAAATCTATCAATTTCATTTTGTTCGCTGCAACATATGTCGATTATTCGGTTAACCCATTTCTGCGCAGGTTTCAGATTTGGGAATGTCTGTGTTAATTGTTCTTGGTGATTGTCAACTGTGGCAATGTATTCGCCATCGTCTTCGTATATTACATATGATATATTTCGTTCGATACCGCCATGGCAAACAGTCGTCATTGTCATTTTTTCCTTTTATATGTCACGAAATTTAATTCGTCAGTTTCCTTTCCGTCTACAATTTCAAACTTCTTATTCAAAACTTGAATAGGGAAAAATCTGTCACAATCGTAGGTTTTCCCTTTGACTATAGTCATATATATGGTTTCTGTAAAAGCAAGTGCTTCAATATACATGCGCTCACCACCAATGACAAATATTGGGCGGTCATCACCTATCGCAAGGCACTGGACTGCTTGATGGATTCCCGCAACCGCAGTGGCACCGTGAGCATCGAAGTCTGTGTTGCTGGTTACAACATACGACTCCCTACCTTTCAAAATGGGGTCGTCGATCTGACCTTCTGGGTCTTTTCGTTTTGATTGAATCATTTCAAACATGTCAGTGTATGTCTTTCTACCCATTATGCAGATGCTTGGGGTTGTAATGCGCTGAAAATACTTCAGGTCTTCTGGAAAAAACCAAGGTATTTTACCATCTTTTCCAAACCCAGCGGCAGAATCTACACCAACGATGATTGACAATGGCGGAATTTTTTCCTTGAACCTCCTCATGCGTCCCTGTCTGAGATTATGGTATATTCCAAAACTGTGAGGGCATAACAATTGTCTTGCTTGTATCTAATTTCCAAATTGGTGATGCCAGCGTCTGCTAGTACCATGTTGTTATTTCTGTTGTCACAAATAACGTTGTATTGTGTTATTTTACCATCTTGTGCATATTCAGCGAGATACTCTTCGATGACTTCCAATATCGAATCTCTGTGTACATCGTGTTGGTACAGGATAGAAAATTCTTCAATGATTTCTCCAATGAAGTCACTTATTTCTTTAAGAAGAAATTTAGACGCCACCGCTTTTGCTTTTAATGTATATGTGTTCATGTTATACCGCCACTGGCATTTTTATTATTGGGTGTGATTCATATCCAGCAATCTCAAAGTCTTCATAGACAAAGTCGTCAATGGATTCAATGTCACGATTAAAATGAATTGAAGGGGACAGGTACGGAAGTAATTCCATCTGCCCTTTCAATTGCTCTATATGATTATTATATATGTGAACGTCGCCCCCCGTCCATACAAATTCAGTAGCAACATGGTTTGTTACTTTTGCCATCATGTGCGCAAGGATACTGTATTGGACAATATTGAACGGTACTCCTAGTCCTACATCTGCTGAACGCTGGTAGAGATGACATCTTAATTGTCTGTGGGGAACATTATACTTGTCGCACTTCTTATGAATTCCTTCGTCGGATATCGGTGCGTCATACGTAATACATGATACATTGTTGTGCATCCAACGTTCACGTTCTTGGGCAGTAAGTTCAGCAGACCAAAATTGAAACAAAGAATGACATGGTGGTAATGCCATCTCGTCAATCTCTGCTACGTTCCATGCACTAACGAGAATACGTCTATCGTCTGGGTTGTTTTTTAGTTGATATATAACACGAGCGATTTGGTCTATACCGATTGTACCACCCGACGGTTCATTACCAATAGCAATGGTGGCTGGTTTGCCCCCCCAGTCGCGCCATTGCTTACCATAGACAGGTCCGAGGTTGCCATTCTCATCTGCCCACTCATTCCAAATTCTTACATCATTGTCATTTAGATATTTGATGTTGGTATCGCCGCGTAGGTACCAAAGTATTTCATAAATGATACTTCTGGTATGCATTTTTTTTGTGGTCAATAACGGTATAGACTGGTTGGACAAATCAAACCGCATTTGTTGGAAAGGTAAACTGATTGTGCCTGTGCCTGTGCGGTCACCTTTTTGGATACCTTCATCTAATATGTGTTTAACAAGCCCCAAATATTCTTCGTCATGATACATTATTATTTTCTCATTTAGTGCCAAATAGTGAAACCAATGTAATTTAGTTTATACCATTTCGGATGCATAATTCGTTGTAAATCTATAAAGTGTTTTTTTGTTATAGGTACGGTAACTACAGTTGTGTCATACAACACGAAGTCGAAGGTACGCATTTGTTTATTGTTATAGAATAGGAAATATGGAAATATTCGCCTAAACCATGATGGTTTGTTTTGTTCAAAAAAATCTTGTATGTTCATTCTTCCTTTACTGTCTCCCTTAATACTTTCGCGAACTTTTCCCGTTCGATTTTATCTATCAGCGACCGTACAACCATCTCATTTATCACCGCGTGCGACAGGGCTTGTTTTTCGCCTACACCTTCGGCAAGGTAGTCCTTGTACACTGTTCGTGATTCTTTACTTAATGTCTGTTCCACGAACATACCAAGTAGGGAGTTGTATGTTTTGATATCTAATTCTATTGGGATTAATTCACCTGCAATTTCTAATTCTGGATTACAAATTGTGCAATATTTTGAACCACATCTACAGTCTGCCATAGTTTTATCCTATTTTATACAGTTCGGTATCTCGAACCCACTTTTTCCACTCACCGTTCATTTTATCTACGGGAGTTATTTCAAATCGTTCATCGACTTTATTATTTCTTAATGTTCTTGTTGCTGTTCTTCCAGTCTTCATAACTTCCACGTCATCGTGTAAGAATGTCTGCGTCAGCCCCGATGAGTCTTGCATATTTAGTTCCTTTCTTAACCATTGCATCAAGCAGCTCTTGTGAAATTTCCGCTGATGTTTTATCTGGATAGTGTACAGCTAACATTCCAAGAAGCACATTTATTATATCCGCACTTTCTTCGATTGGTGTATCTTTCCATTCTTTATCTGTTTTGTGATGTAATTCGCCCAATTCATGAAGCATAATTTCACTAAGCTCACCAACTTCTTCGGAAAGTTTAATCACTAACGCCCACGCAGGGGCGTCTTCGTGTGCGCGGGTCATTTCTATCAACCCATACATTACTTTATTCCACTCAATCATCATTCTTTTCCTTTAAGTGACACTCGATGTATTCACGCTCTTTTGTGAACATGGGAATTTCATCATCCATACAAGACTTTGTTGAGCAATATCCACGTTTTTTCCACGCTAATATATTATTCCAATTTACACCATGTTTACTGAAAAGCATTTCCTGTACTTCATCGGTATTCTTCCCTTGTAATTCTTTATGGGAGAAGTAAAACTGTCCGAGCATATTTATACTATTTCTAGTTGCGTCCTGTTGGCGCCATACGAAATAATTGGCGACTTCATCCATGGGTACATTAAATACGCGAGCGTCAAAGAACGCCATGTTACCATCAACATCCATCGAGTTTATTTTGTGGTTAAAGAAACCAGTTGCCATGGATGCAGATATAGAAACCATCTTTTGTATGTTGGCGTCAAACCATTGTTCGGTTTTCAAAGTTTTCCAATCATTCAGGAGGATAGAAATCTCATCGGATTGCGTGTATGTAAATGATGCGTTCTGTATCGATTGAACTAACTGGTATGCAGTGCTGCGCATTGCCGTGTGCATGACATTACTATATGGTGATTTCAACGTATCAAATGCTAAACATTTAGTCCAAGTGTGGAATGCTTTACCATCCAATCTGATAATTACAGCACTGCGCCGCATTAGTTTTTGCTTAGTCACGCGCTCGTATGCCTTCATGCGATTACCAATAGATGTCTTATCCATTATTTCGCCAACCCATATTTATTAAGTTCTGTAATCAACCATACTTGAAACTTAGTGAATGTATAGTTTTCCATGCCGTTGTCAGCCACCCACTCACCATATTGTTCAAAGTTAGCTATATCATCACGACCTCGTTTTGCGCCGCGCTCGCGGAATGCATTACGGACTTCCGATGCTGTTTCGTATATTGCAGCTGGTATGACTATACACACGCACGTTAGAGCGTTATCTAACGCTTCTTCACTTTCGTGGAATTTAGCAAAAGGGTATGGGTTATCGAAGTCAGACAATTCCTTGTATATATTGCGAAGTGTTGAACTATAACCCGCGTTTAACAAGATTGATGTTTTGTGCTTTGTTGCCCAATCTACCAATATTTCATATCGGTCAGGGTTTATAGTGTCATAACCAGATTCACCAACTTGAGGGGCATAGTTATTATACAGTTCAACGGTACAGTGTTGTGCTTGTATACCTTGCTGAATGCTTGAAAGGTACATATTGCCGAAAAAATAGGCGCGCATGAAATTATCCTCTAAATGATATTAAGGGATACTATAGCCCAGTTGGGTTAAGATGTCAAGGTTATTTTATGTGTTTTTCTAGGTATCTAAGGCGCTGGTCTAATTGGGACATTTCTTCTTTTATTTCGTCAATTTCTCTACGAGATGCTTCTTTATCAACCTCATGTCTTGCTTGTGTTTCAAATTTGACATCGGCTTTCTCGACAAATCTTTCAAAGTTTGTTTCAAGTTTTACTATCTTTTCACCATAGTTTTTGACGTTGTTGGATAGTGTGGCAGCTCCCCACGTTATTGCAACTGTTTGAAAGATAACAACCACAATTAAAGCAATAGGGATTCTTTTATCGATTCCCCATTTCTCCTTTTTGGTTAGTATGTCCAAATTGTTTAGTTCTTCCATCGACGGCATCATTTATTCCCTTTAGTCGGTTCCAGCGTGCATAGTGCATCATCCTTAGTATTTATTGATTTGGTGATGTTTGTGCGAAATTTATCTGACCGTCTATCGAGGGTACTTTTATATAAAAGATATATTAATATGAAACTATAGTATTCTGATATTTTTAGTGCGTGTGCCATTAGTGACGGCAGGTCTAAACTACTAACAGAGGTGAACGACATGATGGCGTGAACCATTATCCCTTGGGACATGAATAGCCAATATACGTGCGGTGGGAATAATATGTGGGCTTTTTTGCGTAGAACTATTGCAGTAATCAACCACATAATTAATAAGCCGAAGTCTGCGGGGCAGTGTATGGTTACACCAAATACATAAATTGGGTGTGGTATTTGATGAAAATCCCCATTATCTAAAATAATGGAGGCGGCCATGAATATTGAAAATATAAGGGGGGTAGCTAGGATAATTGCCATATTTTTTAATTTACAATTGATGACGTCGTAGCACAAAAATATCATAAAGAACATGATAATGATTGTTATTCTACTGGCACCCCAAGACAACATCATCCAATGTTCTGCAATATCTGGGTAAAATGCGGGGACCAAAGCGTGGGTTAAATCTGTCACCGCAGCAATAGATATACCCAAAGCCATTAGCTTAGAATACTCGCCTGTTGCATTATAATGCAAATTTATCCCTGCTATAAAAAACAAACACGCAACAGCGGTGAGTTCCATATATAGATGAAGTAAGTTTAAATCCATTTTAACTATAACCTATTGATGTATTATGTAAACACATATATTTATAGGTTACAAAAAATTTCTAAGACTTTAGGGCATCTTCTGTTGCTATTATCCAATCTCTAACAAAGGCGCTGCGTACAATGTCTTCTTTTGTGAACTGCACACAAGCAAAGTCGTTCATGTTATGGAACACATTTAGTGCGTCTGCCATTCCCGATACACCATGTTTCCTACCATCTAAGTCGGTTTGCAGAATATCTCCAGTGAATATAATTCTGGAATTCTTACCCAACCGCGTCATGATGGAATTGATTTCATGGAACGTCATATTTTCACCTTCGTCAACAATAATCACCGCATTATCCCATGTCAGTCCACGTATAAACGATGTAGTCATAAACTCTATAATGTGTGCTTCTTTCATGTCTTGATAAGTTGATGATTTGCCAACTAAGGCGGCGAGTATATCCTGATAAGGAATTTCATACTGTGCTACTTTTTCTTCTAACGTGCCTGGTAAGAAGCCAACTTCGCGGGTTGTAACTGCAGAGCGAACTATAATAATCTTGTTTTGGTTTTTTTGAAGCACTTCGTTTAGTGCTAGATAAAGTGCCAGAAACGTTTTACCAGTTCCTGCGGAGCCGTGTAGGCAGATGTGTTCTTCGTTGAACCAGCTGTGGAATACATCTTCCTGTGCTGGCGTTAGTGGTCGTATAGCTTTTATATCGTGGGTGGTCCAGTGTTTGATTTTTCTTCCTTCCTCCATTGCTTTTCCGTTCTGGAATAATGCTATGTTAGCATTCGTTAGTTCTTGTCGCTTGTTACTTTGGCGTTTCCGTGACATACATGTCCTCCAAATTAATTACAAATAATAACAACTGTATTTATGCTTTTTTTGAATGGAAACGAAAAAGGGGCGCCAAAGCGCCCCTTGATGGGATTCCTACACGAATATATTAATCGTCTTCTAAAAATATATCCAGCGCAGTTTCTTGGTCATAGTTTTGATAGCCAGCCCTAACTTCGTCATTTTCATCAACGGAATCAATCTTTACATCATATCCCCAAAGGAATGAAGTGTATCGAAGGGTGTCAATGGTCGATTCGCGCTCAAGTGGGCGACCATCAACCATGTAGTGACGTAGGGTCATACTCCTGTCGCCCCATTTATCTACTTCATAAACTTGAATGTCTGGAATTTTGTAACCAATGTTGTATTGCTTGGCTAACGCATCACGAACGTTTTTATAACCGTGAAGATTGTGTATACCAGTTACTTCAAATTTGGGGTCGTCTTCATCGTCGCGAATATTAAACAACTTAAAATCCCGTATAATAGTTGGGGATAAGAATTGTTGTATAAAACTTTCATCTTTGAAGTTTTCGATTGCCCACTTAATGTTCTTAATGTAATCACCATTGCCAACCCATTCCTGTCCATGAAACCATTCGCGGTCTTCATCGGTTGGTTCCATTGAAACACGTTCAATGTCTTTATACATAGCCCAACCCAAAGCATATGGATTTATACCACTGAATCTTGGGTCATTAAAATCTGGCTGTAGTACGACGCCGGTATGTGATTGTAAAAATTCAAACATGGCGCCGTCGGTCAAAATGCCCTTATCGTATAAGTCGTGCATTATCTTATAATGAAAGTATGTTGCACAGCCTTCATTCATTAACTGCAGCTGTCTTTGTGGGTGAAAGTATTGTGAAATTCTTCGAACGATACGGATAACTTCACGCTTCCATTCATCAAGACGCGGTGCATTCTTTTCAATGAAGTATAAAAGGTTTTCTTGTGGTTCTGATGGGAACTTTGCATCTTCTTCTGTTTCTTTGTCTGAACCTTTTGGTATCGTACTCCAGATAACATTTAACTGCGATTGAATATAAGCATCACGTTCTTTACGATTCTTTTCTTCTGTTGCAGCACTTATGCGTGATGGTCGGCGGTACTTATCTACACCGTACACTTGTAATGCATGCGCGGCATCGAGGATGGCTTCTACCTCATCCACCCCGTAACGGTCTTCACACTTACGAATATATTTCTTGGCGAATTTAAGATAGTCAATAATACCTTCTGCGTCTGTCCACTGTTTGAACAAGTAATTATTCTTAAAGAAAGTGTTATGCCCAAATGATGCGTGCGCTATTACGAGCGTTTGCATCATCATGGTATTTTCTTCCATTAAGTAAGCGATACACGGACTAGAGTTGATTACAATTTCGTAAGCTAACCCCATACGACCACGCCTGTAAGCTTCAAGTTCTTTAATGAACTGTTCGCCAAATGTCCAGTGACTATAGTATATGGGAAGACCTACAGCCGAATATGCATCTAGCATTTGTTCAGACGAAATGACTTCCATGTGGTTTGGGTAACATTCCAAACCATATTTTTCGGTTGCTATTTTTTCAATTTCGGTATAAATTTCATTCAACTTATCGAATGTCCATTCTTGTCCTGAATCTACTTCAATCATTATACTTCTCTCTTTTCAAATAGCTTTCTAAACACTGGATAGATTTCAGTAACGTCGTTTACGATTGACATTTCCATCTTCTTGCTGCCAGCCTTCACCTGCTCATACGGACCCCACAGGTCACTTTCACCAGCAGCTCGGTGTTGGTCAACTTCAACGTATGCGAAATATTGACTTAATGGTAAAATATTATTCTTCAATATTTCCGTAGCAGTAATGTTATCTTCATACCAGTTGTCGCCGTCAGAAATCTGACATCCGAAAATGTTCCACGCCTGTACTGGATATCGGTCTTTTATAATATCCGCCATCATTTCTAATGCGGATGAAACAATGGTACCACCAGTTTCTTTAGAGTGAAAGAATTCATCTTCGTCTACTTCTTTGGCTTGAATGTGGTGACGTATCCAAATAATATCTACACGCTCGTAGTTGTAATGTAAGAACAGTAACATAAGCATAAAGAAACGTTTAGCCATTTCCTTTTCCCATTCCCCCATAGAAGCAGATACGTCCATAATACCAAACATGACAGCCTGTGTCGTCGGTACAGGGACTTTCTCCCAGCGGTTATAACGTAAGTCCATGTCGTCGAGAAATGGTATAGCCTTAATTTGGCGCTTAAGTGAGGCAATTAAAGTTTTAAGTTCTTCGATACGCGACGTCGTCGCTGCATTTGTTGGTTGCTGGTCAAGTAGTAGCAGTAATTCTTTCTCTGCTGTTTTTAGCTTTTTCTTCTTCGGTGCACGCAGACCAATCTTTCTTCCACGCGCTTGACGCATAGATTGTTTGATATTAAGTCTGCTTTGATTACCGTCGATAGAAAAGCCTGCCCGCTGGTTTTCAAATTCATCCAACTTAGCGATATTCTTTTTAACCATATCAGGAAGTTCGAGGTCTTCGAAGAATAAGTCAAGAAATTCTTCCTTGGTTAAGTGGAAGGTAAATTCATCCTCACCAATACCGTCGCTGGAGGCTTTCTTACCACTACCACCTTCACCATCTTCTGGACGCGGGATGCGGTCGCCTTGAACAAATTCTTTATTGCCGGGACGAACAGTATCTTTGATTCCACCATCTTTGTCGTGTTGGAAGGTAGGTTGACTAAGCCCTTTTCCAGGAATCTTAATCTTTTTGTCTTTGCTGTTAACGATGTCGCCGATTTTACCATTACGAATGGTATCCTTGACGGCATCGTTAACTTGCTTCTTAACACGTTTCAGGAAGCGTTGTCGATTGGTAGTACTTTTCCCTTTCGAGTTTTTACGCCTGTCTATAATAATATGTGACATTATGTTTCCTTAATAATTAAAAGTTAGGATTTACCTGTTCTCTTAATTGTTTTTGGAATAACGCAAGAACCAATCAACTAAACGCCTTACTTGTTTTTCCGTATAGCCTTTTTTCATCATACGTGAAACGAAGTCGTCATGTTTATCTTGCTCATCCGTAGTTTGCTTCTCTTGAAAAGAGATTACAGGTAACAGTTCTTCCGTATTCGCAAACATCTTCTTCTCGATGACATCACGAAGTTTCTGGTAGCTTGTCCAGTCTGGATTGTTACCACTGTTGTTTTGTGATGCGCGTAGCACGAACATTACAACTTCATTACGGAAATCCTTTGGATTACTAATGCCAGCTGGTTTTTCAATTTTTTCCAGCTCATCATTCAGTGTATCACGGTCGAACATTGTACCAGTATCGTCGTCGCGATAATCTTTATCTTGAATCCAGAAACCTGCTAACTGAATGTATCTGTCAAATAAGTTCTGACCATAGTCATGGTATGATTCCAAGTAAGCCTTTTGAAGTTCATCTTCAAGGAATTCAGCATAACGAGGTTGTAGTTCGCCTTTAATGAACCCGATGCGGATTTCTTCTTCTTCCTGCGAGAACTGTTCTTGTAGAATCTGTTGCTCCAGAACATACATAAGGTGAATTGGGTCAGCCGCAATTTCATTTGAGTCGTAGTTATAGACTTTAGATAGAATCTTAAATGCGAAACGTGTGGATGAACCATCCATACCTTCTGCTACACCAGCGACTTCTTTGTATTCATCGATTGATTTGGCGGATGGGTCTGTGTCTTTCAAGTTTTTGCCGTCATAGGTTTCCATCTTAGAATACGTGCTGCTGTTTTCTGGACGTAACAAACGAGTCAAGATTGAATATTGCGCCATCATATCGATGGTGCCCGGTGCACATGGGGCGTTTGCTAGTTCGGAATTTGCCATTAACTTGTCGTAAATTAATGATTCTTCTGTAACACGCAACACGTAAGGAACTTTAACAATATTAACACGGTCAAGGAACGCTTCGTTCTTTTTATCGTTACGGAAAGTTGTCCATTCTGATTCGTTGCTGTGTGCAAGGATTAAACCACTAAATGGAATCGCGCCGAACTGCTCAGTACCGTTGTAGTGACCTTCTTGTGTTGCTGTAAGTAATGGGTGAAGCATCTTGATAGGTGCTTTAAACATTTCCACAAATTCCATGATGCCTTGAGAAGCAACGTTTAAGCCGCCGACCCAATTGTATGCATCTGGGTCGTTTTGGTCATGGTCTTCCAAGTCACTAATGTTGACTTTACCAACCAGCGAAGAAATGTCTTGATTGTTTTCGTCGCCTGGTTCAACTTTAGTAATTGCGATTTGTTGTAAAATATCTGGCCAAATTTTAACTACTTTAAAAGCACTGATATCGCCTTTGGCTTCTTGTAAGCGTTTTACAGCCCATGGCGACATAATGTATTTAAGGTAACGCACTGGTACGCCGTATTCATCTAAAATATCGGCACCGTCTTCTGATGCATCAAATAAACCAAGAGGTGATTCGAACAATGGGGAAATTTCCCAAAAGCCTTCGCCTGCATCACTGCCGTCGCGGTCAAGATTTTTGTTCCATGCCTTGATTGTGTAAATTGGCATTTTTTGCATAAGCTCTTTTAAGCGTTCAGCAATAGACGACTTGCCACCGCCGACTGGACCTAAAAGATATAAGATTTGGTTTTCTTCTTCCAGCGACTGAGCGGCGTGGGTTAAAAATGAAACAACATCTTCAATTGTAGATTCCATTCCGTAGAAGTCTGAGAAAGCAGGGTAAGTTTTAATTTTGCGGTTTGTGAAAATTCTACTAAGACGTTCGTCATTGCGAGTGTCTATGATTGTTGGCTCACCAATTGCCATTAATAGGCGTTCTGATGTAGAGGCGTACATGCCTTTGTCATCTTTACAACCTTCCAAGTACTCGACTAGTGTCATTTCTTCGGGTTGCTTTACTTCGTATCTACTTTGATACTTTTGAAATATGTTATTCATATCGCCTCTTGTTTTTATGATTCGTGTAAGTTCTAGGAAACTATATAACTTTTTTCGTGTTTTGTCAATAGCATTTTTGTATTAATTCAAAGTTTTTAAATTAATTGTTACAACGAATTAGGTTACGAAGATTTTATCTTCAGTTCATCTAATACTTCACGTTCTGCGGTAAGGTTGCGCTCATTAGCGGCGTTATCACTGAAGCCTTCCTTATATCTAGCTTTGTTAGATTTGAAAAGTTTTTCTGCGTTGGTGTCAAGTATATCGTCCCACTTGATGCCAGCAGCATCACAGAAGATTGCTTGATACCAATTAAGGTCACCAAATTCTTCGCCGATGTTTACTAGGTCTATGTCTGCGCCATTAAATTCTAATGCTTCGAGAAGTTCAACGGATTCAGTTGACGCGCCCAATATAGCGTGAAAAATGCGCGGGTTGATATCGAGTGTCGTTTGCGTGTCATCCAAATCATCTACTGTTAGCATAGACAATGATGTAAGATTTTTTCCCACTGTTACAATGTTGTGGTCAATTGCGCTGAAATCGTATTCACGATTATAAAATGTGTGTTTCTTAATCTGGTCAAGGATGTTGCCAGTAGCGATATGCATTGAAAGGATTTGGGTTAAAAATTGTTTGTTTACTTTTACTTCATCGATTGTGCTTTCTGTAGAAACTGCACCCGCGACATAATCGTCTAGTCGTGACATATGAACCTCTTTATTATTATTGTTATTATATATTATGGTATTGGAACCCATGACAGGAATCGAACCTGCATCTGAATCTTTAGGAAAGACCCGCTCTACCGTTTGAGCTACAAGGGCATAAAACTATTTACGGTTTTTCTTACGTGCAGACCTCGCCGCTTTGCGTTTTTTTGCTTTGGTAGGTTTAGATGTTGCTTTTTTTGTAAATGTAGACTTAAATATTCCCATGTCTCGCAACATCTTTTCTTTATTGTTTTTACTAATGACACCATCCTTAACTGCGTTTTGTACCGCATGAATCATTTCGGATTGTGTTAGGGGGCGGTCTTTGTCGTCTGGTGCCTGTATAACTTTTATCTCTTTTTGTGCGTCTTCCATTTCCTTAGCGAAAGCTGCCGCGACTTCGGGTGGCAAAGGAGGAGCCATTTCAGATTCTTCAATTTTCTTTAAATCTTCATCCGATAAATCTTTTGTGAGTATTACGTTTCGTTCTACCACTTCTTCAAACACCCCATCTTCTATTTCTTCGTCATTCATTATTATAACCTTATTGTTTTATTTTATTCGCCATAGACGCGTTTGGCTAATCCGTTAGTAAATCTAATCCAATCCCTGCCTACATTATTTAAGTGCTTATATTTTTCTACAAGCACAGCATCTGGAGGTAATCCATCATATACCCCCTATAAATGGTTGATTCCAAATTTTAACTATGGCTTCATTTTTTTGCCATGCTTATTACCTAACGGCATACCGTCTATACTGTATTGTATTGGCATGTCTGTAATTTTTTTGCCTACTGGAAGAAAATCAGATTCTATATCTTCCAAATCTCGGTCCCAGAAGTTTTTGGGACTATATTCTATTTCTATGAATGTGGTACCTATCACTGTACGAACCTCGTGGATGGCAGATTCGACTGCTGCTTTTAGGTTATCAGCCTCGCGAGTGAAATCCATCGTCAGCCAGCCGTCACAACCGCAGCCGACCAATGAATCATCACAGCCTGCTTCGCACAGTGCATCAAGATGCGTTTCTAAATCATAGTCTGGATTAAGTTTAAATTTAAATATGAAATTATGTTCTTGCATTTTTAACACCATATTGAAAATTATAAAATTCCGCCGTAGGTTTCATTCGGTCAGCTTCTTCTGCAAATTTCTTTTCGCGTTTCCTGCATCGCTCTTCAAAAGCTTTTACGTCTGCTTCTGTAACTGGTCTGTTATGAGGTGCTTCTATAAGTTCATCTATCGTCATCAATCTCTACCTTTACTAATATCAACTGCGAGGCGTTTCGCCCATGCATCAATACCAGCAGCATCAAGATGTTCTGGTGGTAAGAATGCAACTTGTTGTGCAAGTCTTAATGTTTCTTCTGAAACACCCAGTATTATCAACTCTTCGTATGTTTTATTTATTTCTACCATTTGGTGGAAGAAGGAGGAATCGAACCCCGACCCCCGAAGGAGTCACCTGCTTTCGAAACAGATTAGCACACCGGTGTGCCTACATCTTCCAATTATAAGTGGGGGCGAACCCCCACTATTTAAATATCGCGTAAACGCGAGGCGGCTGGCACCTTTTTCATTAAAAATTCCATTTGGTCAGCAAGAACCTTGCGGTTCTGTAAAAGTAACCATTCAGCACGATTTGGAACGTATGGAACGTATACCAAATTCATGTGTATGTCATTCAACATGTGGTTATCTTTTTCTTTATTGCACTTTTCACAAGCTGTCACAACGTTTGTCCAAATGTTCTTACCACCTTTAGAAGTTGGGTGAACGTGGTCGCGCGTAAGCTTAGAGCTTGGGAAGTGGTTAGCACAATATCCGCACAGGTTTTGGTCACGACGGAACAATGTTTTATTGTTCAGAGGTACACGATTGTAGTGCTTCATTGCTTTTTCGCTGACTTTGCCTTTAATGGCGATGATTGTGTTTACAGAAAGAACAGTACGTTCTCCTGTTGCGGCACATGTACCACCATAAATATCAAAGTCAACAGCACCCATTGCCCATGCAACATTATCTTTTGAATAATGGTATGCTGAGTCTTCGTAGGTAATCCATTGTTGTGGGTTACCCATGATGTCTAATTGTAGTACTGTAGGTAAATCTCTTACCGTTGACATGATATTTCTCCTTTATTGGGTGTTATCCCAGTATTTAGCGATTTTACCAAAGATGTTATTATAATCAGTATTTTAGTCATTGTCAACCTCTTTCTTTGGTAATCCCCGATTAAAATACGATTCGTCTATTTTAGCAATTAGCTTATTCTTGGTATATTCACGGTTTGGGTGGTTTTTGGCTTCAGCGTAGAATTTATCCATCGATTCTTGTGTGAAATCTTCACCATGGTCTGCATGGGTGCCGTTTTCATAGTTACAATGATATCCAACTTGCTCACAAAAAAGTTGATGCCATGCAAGTTCGTATTTTGTTTCTTCGGTGGACAGTTCATACAACCCAAATGTTCTCAGGTTGAACACATTGTCGTGTTCCCAGTCTATAATATTAAACCATACCAACTTGTCTTTGTATTCTGCCAATCCACTAAGTGGCCCATCGTAATAATTACTATGCCATAACATCGTGGCTTCTGGTTGTTCCTTATCTTCATAATACATATCGGATAATGGTATATCAAAGCGTTTGGTATCGTCTGCATCAAACTCCAAAGTAACGTATCCGTCCTTGGGATAACCAATTACATCGACAGATTTACAGAAAAAATCGTTCTTTTTTCCAAATTCCTTCTCGTACCAGTAATGGAAACGCCAAAACAGGTCGTCGTCGAAGGCAAATTTAGCACTAAGCAGCCGATGAAAGTCTTTCTTGTTGTGCATTATTCATTCTCCATATAATCTTCAAAATTTTCAAATATCTTCTTCGCAACTTCTACCATGTCTTCGTTCCTACCTGCGGTATCAAGGGCAATATCCCACGCCTTTTGACCTTTGGGCAAACAATCACTACATATCGTCATATCGGGATAATCTTCCCAAGAATTTTCCCAAAATTGCTTTCTGTGGTCACTACAACAATCCTGTCCACAAAATTCACAAGGCATAATTGGATATGTACCACAGCAGCCGCTATTGTGTTCCGTGCTATAACCACAAACATCACAAGAAGTCACTGTAACAGTTTTTTCTACCATTTTCGTTACTTTTTCTTTCATTATGCAGCCTTCTTGGTGTCGTTGTTAGTAATTTCTTCTACGAGGCGCATAAATTCTTGATAATTCTTAGGTTTTAGGTCTTCTGCAACCATTTTCCTTGCTATTTTGACACCTTCGCCGAAGGAGGTGTAGTATTCTTTGTGTTCGGATAGTGTTTCTTCCAATTCACATAGAATGTTCATCAATATTGCGTTTAGGAATTCGTCACCTTCATCTATGAACGGTTCAATAAACCGTCTAAAGGCAGAAGCTGACTGGCTGGTGGTGTTTTGGGGGATTTGTGCTATATCTTTCGCACTATGGGCGGCACTACGAAGCCTACGTACACCGTCGTCAAGACCTTGCCAAATATTAGCACCATTGAATAGTTTGGTTTTTCTTGTAACGGGTGTGAATCCATGCGTATGTGGAATACCACGCACAATGTTTAAGAATATGAAGTGCTCTGCTTGTAGTGTACCAGAGTTTGCCGCAGCAGCAAATGCTTTACGGAATTGAAAGTACTGTTCTTTTGATTTGAAATAAGTGTTAGTCATGATTGTTTCTCCTAATATATTTGATTGTTTTGACTGTAAAAATTAAAGTTCAAAACAGTCAAGGAGGGTCATGACTATTGTCGGTACGGTGTACCTATGTGTGGGGAATGTCTCTTATTTTTTCGTATTTCATAATAGTATATATGTTAGTTGAAAATAAATTCACTGTTTTATGTATTAACCTTTTACAACTTCATATGTCCAACACACGTATGTTGTTTAGGTCGCTGAAATCAAAGATGCCTCGTTTGGATTGTCGTCGTATATCTTCAATTGCGTCGGATTCTTTTTCGGTGGAAGCTATCCACCCAAGTCCGCAGTTAATACATAAAGCAGTAAACTACATTTAGTTTACGCTGTTATCGGGTTGAGAATACACCTTCTAAATTTGACCTTTCGATTCATTATCCCATCGCCTGCGACAGCTAAGGTTCTAATCTTTTCCACGGTTCCAAGAACCGTTGTCAAACATGACTGCAAGTATTTAGGGTGCATGCGGTAACACCATACTGTAAAACTACTCGAAGTTTCATCTACCGCCAATCCTATCGGACTGTAAAGGGTTCGACCCCACCGTGCGACTTTGCTTCAAAACCGAATCGCCTTGCGAGCTTTCCAGTCACTACATTCACCGAAGTGTGTAGTATTAAATCATTTTCGTTTCACACTGAACGCAACTTTGCATTTTTTGAAAAATAGTAACTGTTGAGGTTACGACCTTCTGTTTCAAATAACAGATGCTCTATACTGAGCTATATTTAACTAGCGACGACGCGTGCGTTCAGTAGGTTCATATCCCTTTCGGGTCACGAAATGCTACACATCGAATGTCTTTCAGCCGCAGCCTAATCAACCGTTCTTCAAGACTTCTGGAATGACACCTTAACATTAAGCGATTACTCGCGGTGACTATTCCGAAAACCTTTGGAACTGAAATAGCGCCCTTGCTTGCAGGCTCGGACTATCTACTTCTACCCTTTACCATTCATGGTTCGTATTATTGGCGTGTATGGTGCTGGTTACCAACCATTCTTCAATCACTTGCGTTACCCAACCTAAATTGGCGCATAAGCAATCGTTCTTTACCATACTAATACTTCACACACTAGTTCCGGCGCTTTTATCGACGAAACCACCCTCGCGGGGATGGTGAGGCTTTTTTGGTTTTACCTACCGAAGTAGGTGGACATATTTAGCTAGTTCACTGCCTCTTCCCGTGTCGCCACGGATTATTAATCCAAACATAAATTCTTACAAAGGTATTTAATTTTTGAATAATGAATTTTACACCACTCATTTGAAATTTCAATCCCTTCGTTTTTTATTAATTCACGTAACTTATTTTCAATATCTATTCTGTTCTGTTGTCAAATATTTCTGACCATTTAACTACAAACCCACGGTTTGGGTCAGATGTCTGGTAGGCGCGTAAGCGCGCACCAATGGTCTTTGCATTGTGCGTATTATACACACTTTCAAACAATTGTCAATACTTTTTTCAAAATAAATTTTCTTGTTTGGAAATCTTTTAAGGTGTTGCCTTAATCGATGGTTGGTATTATACATACTTTTCAGTAAATGTCAATACCTTTTTCAAAATAAATTTAATGTGGTTTGGCTTCTATGCCATATATTGCAGGGTATTTTCTATTAATTCCAAGCTTTGCATTAGATGTAGCTATATAATTACTGTTACCAACGCGTCTACTTTTGCGAGTATCAAACATACGAAATATATCACCGCTACGCAATGATTGCATTTTGCAGCGGTTCCAAATACCATTGACTTTCTTTTCAACTATTCGTATTGTTTGCATTATGCTTCCTTATTAAATTGGTTGCCATGGTGGGACTCGAACCCACGCAAACACAAGGATTTAGAATCCCCGGCTCTACACACTGAGCTACACGGCAGGGATGCTACGTTACTTATTGTGACAAGTTAAGCAAAGTTTACTACCAGCTTTACTTACTTTAAGTAATGGTTGGTCGTTAGTACCCGGTCCTACGAAGTTGTTATGAACATCATGACACGAACTACACTGCACTTTATTGGCAGGTAACATCATAGCACTAACTGTACCGGTTCGGGTTTTATCACCACCTTCACCAATGATTACTGTTGTTGCTGTTGGGTCGTGTAAACCTGGGTCAGTTGTTGCCAGCGCCGCATCATAAAGGATAGATATTGGGTGGTCATCAGTCAAATTTGCACTACGACCGACTGCTTCATTGCCATTCATCTTGAGTGTTCCATTATTGCCCCCAAAGCTGTCGATAGCAGTCACTCCATCATGGCATGACAGGCAGAGTTTTGATGAACCGGTAGGTTGTGCATCCTGCGTTGCATCAAAGGTTGGTGATGTGTACATTGCGAAGCTTACAGTGGTAACGCCGTGATTCCATAGAGGAGCCTCGGTAACTGTCGTATCAGAGTTATGTGGCGTATGACATACAACACAGATTTGCCCACCAGACCAACCATTTGCAGATAAATCATGGGCAGTACCAACAATGGTGCCTGCGTTTGTGGATGATGCCATTAATAATGTAATGGCTGCCAATGCTGATGAGATTTTAATTTTCATAATAATTTCCTCGTTTATATTAAAAATGCGATTTTATTCTTGGCGGAAACTTATTCCGCTGCGTTTGTAAATCTTTTTGATGCCGCTTTTTAGCAGCAGCCTTTTTTCGCTTACGAACAGTAGTAGGTTTTTCATAAAATTCTTTGCTGCGGATATCCTTTATGATGTCCGCATTATCGACAGCGCGCTTAAAACGGCGAAGCATCTGCTCAATGGTTTCCTTTGGATGTTTGGGGGTAACAGATACCATTAGCTTTTACGCCTCGCAACAGCAACTAAACCAAGAAGACCTGAACCGAACAACCAAACTGCGGCAGGGATTGGTACTGCAGGAATGTAGTCACGAACCATGAAGACGCCGATGTTAGTAAATGGCTGCGTATCTGATAAGTCTACTAAGGTATAATTAGAACCATATAATACTGTAGCTAAATCTCCACTTGATTCTGCAAGCATAATACCAGTAAGCCCAATAGAGTGGTCGTCATTCCTATACAAACCCTGCGAGAATAAGCTACTGTTATTTAATGTTACACTTCCACCGCTTAGGTCTACGTCGGCACCGAATGCAGTCATCCAACTGTTTCGAGACTGTATAACTAGAGAAGTTGGGTCTTCGCCAATAATAACTTGACTACCACCGCCACCATCGCTAAATGTTGGGAAAAACATACGAAACAAATTAGACACTTCTGTTTCGTATGCTACTCTCCAGCTTCCATTAGAAGCACCATAATAAGCCTCTGCCTCGGTTATAGAATTACTAAACGTGTTATTGTTCGCGGGAGTAAATGGGTAGGTACGAAATTTCAACCATTCGAGGTTAGTAGTCGTATCTACGTTAGATATACCAGCATCAAGAAATAAATTATCCAGATATGGATTAGTTATTTCGTTGATTACTGCCGAATTCGCAGTTAATGCAAATGTTGTTAAAAATACAAATAAAAGTTTTTTCATAATATTCTCCATTAAATTAAGGACAGTTGAAACCCTGTATACATTGTGTTGTCTGTGTTGTTCCACTACCCGCAGAGCCGCCAGTAGTTTGACCACCACCAGCAGCGGTTGTGCCCTGCGCAGACGTTACATTAAGTGTAGTTGGGGATGTTGGTGGTGGTGGTGGTGGTGGTGGTGTTAAACCACGATCACTATCCACATTGTTAACTTCCTGTTGTTCCCAGTTACTGCGCGCACCGGCAGTAATAGTTACAAAGTTTTCACCAGTTCGCTTGAATGAAGTTTTAGAAAGTAAACCATATCGTACCATTGCAATTTCACCATTATAATCTTCATTGCCAGTACCAATCGCTACACGATTATACATCTGCCAATTGTCTTTCAGACGCCAGTTTGTATTTGTATTATCTTGAACATTAAACTTTTTGTTTTTACCCCAAGTATAAGCTATGCCGGGTGTATATGTGGCGTACAATTCATCTGCTCCGTTATAAAATACATTTTGTGTATCGATTACATATCCTAATCCTACAGCCCATGAATCTCTGCCGCATCGTGCAGTGTCTGCATCATTAAACCACCGGGCAACATGCGTTTCAACATCCCCGTAGCGATATCGAACAGCACCATATACCATACGACTCTGTGGTCGATGAAAACAGAATTTGTTATTGTATTTGTTTGCCAGTTGTTCTTTGGTTTTGCTAACTTTACCAGAACCGCCGAAGCCAACGCCAATTTCAAACAAAATTGTTTGGTCTGACGCAGCGAATGCCGTCAATGGTACCAATAACATAGTTGTAAGCAGTATTTTTTTCATTTTCCTTTTTCCTATTTAATTAAATTCTGTTGTCTTGCCTTTCCTCAACAAGTAGGCATCACTAACGCTTTTCAAAATAACACGACCAATAATATCGTCCCTGCGTTCATTATATGGACGTATGACAACACCTTCTCGCATATGTAATTCTTTTCCAGAAACGGTTTCCTTACCGTTTGTCAGTTCTTCCACGATATCCTTGGAATACAAGCCAGAGTATAGCACAGGTACTGTATCAATGTCAAGTACCCGGCAAATCTTTTCTACTTCATTTGGTGGTAAATACCGACCGCTGGTCGGTTCTCCTACATATATATCAAATGCACGGAAGTGTTTGGTATTATCGTCAACATATGACAGGTCTTGAACACCCTTACCGTAAACTTCACCCAAAATATAAACGGGGGTGTCTAAGGGTTCTAATATAAGGCTTCGAAGTCCTTCTAAAAGTTCATTACCGTCGCCAACGTCTTTGGTTGTATTATACGTCTGCATGTATAAGTTCTTCTCATTGGCTTCATTAAACTTAAATGCAAGTCCACGGGCAGACAACCCCTTAGATGTAACGATAGGACAGTCTACTTCTGGATGATATCCGAAGCAACACCACGTATTATGTACAACGACGCCTTCAGCGATGTAATTATTATTCCCACCATCAATTTCTAAATCACACAAATTATAATCTTCATCTAAATATTCGATTTTGGTGCATTTCATATTTTATTCTCTCTATTTCAATAAGTGGGGTTTTATTCCAATCATATTCCCAAACTATTAATACTTTATATCCTAATTTGTATAATGCTGCTAATCTTCTTTTATCTCTATTCCATTGTTCCTGTACTGTTCTACTAATCCACGAGCAGTACTTCGCAGGGTCTTTAAATTTTCTTGGATTGCAATGATAAATATCACCATAAAATTCAATTATTAGTTTTGAATTATCAATAATAGCATCTACTATGAACCCATTTACGTATTGTTCGGGTTTATGCGTTATTTTATGATTTGATAATACTTCTAAAAATTTATCACATGCCATTGAGCGCCCAGTATTTTTAAAAACTTTTCTATAATGTACCTCTTTATCTTTATCCGACATCCCTGCATGAAAATTTAACGCTATTTGTTTGCGTTTTTCGCAATATTTTTCATAATATTCTACGGGCGCGCAATCGATAAACTTTTGTTGTCTAGCTCTTAATTCAGCACCAGATATTTTTACTGCCATCCGCATCTTTTTGGCATGTTCGCTTTTTTCTTTTTTTGAAAGTTTAGCGTTTTTGTTTACTCCACCTCTGCGCATCGCCTCTGTTATTTTTTCCCATCTTTTCGGTTCAAGCGTTTTTATATCTTTAAACTTTTTATATCCCTTTAATTTTGCACAGCTGGTGCATAAAGATGGATATTTCTTTTGATTATATCGCCATCGTTGAAGCCATTCAGAATCTCCACATTTAATACACACATACTCATATTTTTTCTCTGCCATAAGCACCTCTTATTTAAAGGTATTTATGGCACTTGGTGTTAAATTGGACTTTTTATATCCTCATCAGGCAAAATCTCGTGTGCCTTAATCCATTTATTCCTATCATTTGAATATAATGGGTGGTCTTTTGTTATTTTTAGTGTTCTATTATTCGCGAATGTTAACATCATCCATTTTTTCTTTTCTAAATTTTTTCGTTTAAATTTACCAGTGATTTTTCTTGTTATGAATTTTTTAACATCTACATCATACGACAATACTTCTGTATATGAATCATTGCTAATTATTTCATCAATAGTAATTTCATTACCATTTGGTAACATAACTAATGAATCGGACGATATACATCCATGAAGTTTTTCTGTGATAGAAATTTCTTCACCATCTTCAAGCACGTCGGGATACTTCTTAATATTTTCAATATCAAAGTTGATTGTTTTACCAAAGGCATTAAATACTTCACCCGACATAGAAGATGGGATTGGTGGCTCGTACTTAGTAATACCAAGGAATTCCGTAACGTCATCGCCTATAAACAAAGATGTTTGTGGATGCCGAGTGCCTTTATTTTTACCACCATTCCAAATAGTATAGACACCAGCCCATTCTTTATCCAATGGATAAATTAATCCCAACGATACAATACCGCGCAACTTCATAGCCTTAACACGGTTTTTAGCTTTGCCTGCCAGTTTACCAACAAGACCAATTTCTTCAAGTAACCATTCGGGCACAACTGCCGCCTCTGGGATATATACCACCATATCAGTTGCAACATAATTATCACGACCCACAATGCATACATAGTCGTCAATATAAACCAAGTCAAGTAGGTCGGCGTTCGGATGGTGTTCGACTTTACTTATTTGTTTTACTTTTACTTCAAAATTACTCATAATAGTTCCTTAATAAGTTGGCTTGCCGTTTTGCCGTCATATTGCCCGTCAAATGCAGACTTTAATTCTTTCATTACAATTCCCATGTCTTTCATGGTAGACAAGCCTTTTGATTGTATAATTTCGTCGATTATTGTAGTTAATTCTTCTTCGGTTTTTTGTTGTGGTAGATATTCAGTAAGACACACTATTTCAAATACAGCCTCAGCATAGCGAGCATCAGAATCTGGCAAATTTACCATTACTTCATTGGCGTTCTTAATAAACTTCTTCGCAACAGCTTGCACTTCTTTGTCTGTGGTTAGACGCTCGCCAGCATTCTTACCTATCATTGCCGCTTCTGAATAGAAAGTAGTCAATAATTGTGCAAGTTTTTTATCGCCCGATTTCCGTGCAATGGTTTGGTTTTCTTTAACTGTGTTGATTAACATATTTAACCTCTAACTTTCGGGTAATTGTTATAATTTTCTTTCATTTGCACAGTATAACCCATTTTTAACCTAATGTCAACTCCTTCTTGATTAACCACATGATTTCTGGTATGATAAATACTATAAAAATAAGAAGGCATTAAATGTTCACTCATATAGATATACCAGACTTACCAAAAATAATACAAAAAACACGCCCCAATGGTGTGCGGACTTACGTCACTCCAGAAGGAAATGAATACCCATCAGTTACAACCATTCTTGGTGCCAAACCAAAACCACACCTCGACAAGTGGCGTGAAATGTTGGGTACAAAAAAAGCCGACAAGGAAACTAAACGATGTGCAGACAGGGGTACTGCCGTTCACGAAATGGCAGAAAAGTACCTTAATAACGTAGAAGATGTTACTAAAGGGTACAAGCCACAACATGTTGGCGATTTCAACAAATTGCGGTTTGCCCTCAACAAAATAGACAATGTGCGTGCACAAGAAGTCGGATTGTACAGTGATATGTTCAAATATGCGGGCACTGTTGACTGCGTAGCCGATTTCCAAGGAACGCGGTCTATAATCGATTTTAAGACATCTACCAACAACAAGACCTACGACATGATTGCTGATTACTTCAAGCAGTGTACAGCCTATGCTATCGCATGGTCGGAACGTACAGGTGAACCCATCGAAGACATTGTGATATTAATAGCTGTAGAAAAGGGTTTGACGCCACTGGTTTACAAAGAAAAAATTGAAAATTGGATACCTTCATTATTAGAAGATATTGACAAGTTTAATGCCTAATAGGGATAAATAGAGTAAAACAAGGAATTATTATGCAACCAGATGACAAACAAAGACAAGAATTTACCAATATTGAAGATATTAAGCAACGATTCATAAGTAGCAAAAATTATAACTTCGCAAAGGAAATAACATTGGGTGGGTTACCATACAAGCGTTCACAGGGTTCAAGTTACGATATGCGGAAAGTAATCGATACAGGCATTAAGCCAATGGTAGCGTATGGTACATTTAAGCGCAAAGAAGCTGTGGATGCTGGTATGAACCAATTTCTTGTATTCTTGTGGGGTTACCGTGGAAACATGCTTGTTCCTCATGATGTAAGGTTTTTGTCTGCGGCGCGAATGGGTGGTGCAATTTATGAAGCTGCGGGGCTTGATAAAATGAATATCGATAAGAACAAAATACTCGGTACATCTACCGACGTTCAGATTATGAATATACCCGGCAGCGCACCAATCAAAGCAAAGGTTGACACGGGTGCAGATATTTCAAGTATCCATGCTGAAGACTGGTCAACACAAAACGGACAGGTAACATTTCAAAGCGATGACATCTCACCAAATAGAATTACTCTTCCTGTTATAGAAAAGCAAGCCATCAAATCATCTAATGGTGATATTGAATATCGGCCCGTTGTTGAATTGGATGTTAAGATAAACGGCGTGCCAATGACTGGTGTTATGTTTAATCTTAACGACCGTGGCACCATGGAATATTCTATACTGATTGGTAAGAACGTTTTAGAGCGAGGCGGTTTTCTTATAGACCCGACGATTGATGAAGATTTTGAAATCGATTTAGAAGATTTTGTGTTTGATTGGGATACGCTGGCAGAAGATTTTGCCGAAGAAGAAGTTGAAGATGAAGACGCGACAACCGTGACAGAAGCGGATGTTATAGAATATATTAAAAATAATACATAATAAAGGTTACAATTATGGCAACACCAAGAACACCATTTGTAGTGGTGCAAAATTTCATATCGCCCAAACAATGCGAAATCATCGTTGATGATTTGGGTTACTACGAACCAGATACAGATTCCGAAGGTAAACCAATAAAAATGATGAGGGGGCACGGCGATTCAGAAACTGTTATATATAACAAGTTCATTTCAATGCTGCCAACATTGGAAAAGTATTATAATTTTGAACACAGAGGGACTGAACATGTATCTTTTGAATATATATCTACTGGTGTGGAGGCAGAAGCCGTTTGTGATAATGCCAAGTGGGTTAATAAGACTTGGGTTAAAACAAAAGACCGCGATTTTAGTGCAGTGTTGTTTCTTAGCGATTACCAAGAAAAATTACCTTTTGATAATGATTACGAAGTCTATGGTGGGAAGCTCGAATTCTTACAACATCAATTTGGTTTCAATCCCGAGCGCGGGACTCTTATAATTTATCCAAGTGGTCCTCATTTTATTAATGCGTTTGCCGATGTGCTTGTTGGTGACTTGTATGTCGCGCGCTTCTTCATTGCGGCACAAGAGCCTTTCTTATATCAACCGAAAAACTTTCCTGGTAATTATTTAAGTTGGTTTAGTGATTTAGTATGAGATTTTTCTAATGTCATCCACCCCTTTTGCTATTCCACGAACAATAGACTTGCCGCTGTTTTTGTAAATACCAGTATACGATAGTTTATATTTTTGTAAAACTTTGACAAATTTGCGGGCAGGCGAATATTCCCTTCGGTGCCATGGTGACGAATTTCACAGAGATAGTTGTTGACAGTATTGATATGGTGTGATATTATGTCTTCTTAAATGGAGGAAAATATGTATTACACAAGTCACTATGTGATTGATTGGGATAAGGTTAAAACTTTAGAAGATATGAAGTTGTTGTTTGCAGCAATAGAAATATCATTTGAACCAAATAACAAACATCTCAATAGTATTATGCATTTAATTCGCAATGAACAGAAAGAAAAGAATTTATATTTCAATACAACATCTGCCAAAATAGAAAAATAATAACAATAATAAAAAGGTAAATAAAATGATAGACGGAATTGACGAAAGTGAAGCTGTTACAGTTACAGTCGAAGACAAACAAGCGATTTTTGATTCACTTGTTGAAATCACACACCAACTGGCAAAGCAAGATGAAGCTAAAGCAAAAATAAAAGACATCGCACAAGGCGCGCAAGATAATCATGGCATCAAATCAAAATACATTAATAAGATGGCAAAAGTAATGTATGCTAAAACATTTAAAACTGTGCAGGACGAAGCTGCGCACTTTGAAGGATTATATGAACTTATTGTTGCCGACCAAGGCGACGAATACTCAAAGCAATAAAAAAGGGGCATATGCCCCTTTTTTATTATGCTACTGCTAAACCAGTTATAACATCAACCCATATAGCTGGACTACCTGTCCCTCTACCAAAACATTGAACACCGGTATCTGCTAATGGTGAACCAACGCCTGTTGTTGCATCGGATACATAAATAGTTCCGCCTTCTACAACAACAGGAAGAGTTGCTATAGTATATATTGGTGTTTTTGGAAATGTCCATTCTGTTATACCACTTGCGGCGCCGCGCATTAATACTTGTCCCGTAGTACCTGTATCTGGTGGGAATACGAACAAAGTATCTGCCGCAATAGTGGTAGTTGCCAATACAACATCAGCATTATTAATTCCACTATGTAATTTTATTTGAGCATTTGAATTGCCTGATGCGCCCTCAAATATAGTGCTTCCATCCGAAACACCAAGACCAGCTTTAATGATAATGTTGCCACCAGCATTAACACTTCCACCATTAGCGCCTCTGATTGTAGTTACTCCCGGAGTGCCTGTGGTGGTGTTGCCAGCATGAATACTTAAATTTCCACCCACTGCGGAAGAAGAAGAGCCTGCATAAACAGAAATATATCCACCATTACCAGAAGCCGAATAACCAGAACTAATATTTAATGACCCGGCCGAACCAGAATCTGACGAGCCAGACGCAATGTTGATGTTGCCACCTGCTACACTTCCATAACCCACACCTGCATTCAAACTTATTCCGCCGCCCGATATATTGGTACCAGAGCCATACGGTTGCATATGTCCAGCCTGCAATGAAATATCACCTGCGGAATAATTATTTGAGTTTATTCCGGCTGTTGCACTACCAGCATAAAGACTAATACCTGCCGGTTTTAGTGCGGCGGCATCCGTAGTACTACCACCATAAATTGAAATATAACCAGCACTACCAGCCGCGACATTAGCGGTAAATAGTGTATATCCTGCGGTGTTCAAATTAGCAGACAGCGGGTTTGTAACACCACCCACGGGATTACTTGGTATCCAGCCTGCGGGTGAATTGCTGTATGTTAATACTTGTCCTACTATCGGCGAACCAGCGGAAACGTCACTTAATCCATTTAATGTTGTAAAATGGATTGCTGAATTTGTAATGTGTGAATCTATTTGTGTATGGCTGTTAGTTCCACCACCATTAATTATATTGTTATGATTAATAGCTGATTCTAATGTTAAGACTGCAGCGACATCTATTGATATCTCAGAGGATACGTCTTGTATATTTAATTGATCGCCTAATATTTTTTCTTGAGCCATGATTTATTCCCTTATGCTATGTAGCCGAAGCCATAAAATTCTACGTCAGCTCCAGTGACTGGTTCTGAACCAGCTTCGAAAGTAACGACTGTTTGTGTTGCAATTGCGTAGCTAACTTGATATGCTTTACCTGCTCCTTCTACTTGTTTAATTCCATTTACAAAGACTTGGATGCCTGTAGTTGTACCTACTGGTACTGGTACACCAAACCCAAGATTATAATTCGCAGCGGGGGGCGAAGCACCAAGACCAGAAACCAATTCATAAAACGGCTGTGCAACGGTTACACCTTCAAGCGCAATAGTATCTTCCGTACCTTCAAGTCCAGATTTCCAACGTGTTGTTGCATCATCCCACACAATAGATGCGGGTGTTGCGGCTGGTGGTGAACCTGTAGTGTCGCGGTCTACTGTTAAACCAGCACCATCGCTGGCGGATGTAGGACCAAGAGTGCCTGCATTAAGTGTAATATTTTTATCAAATACTGTCAACGCCGCAGCGTTTAATGCGGCTGTGCTACCACCTGTACCTACAGTAAGGTCGCCTGTTATAATAACATCTTCTGAAAATGTTTTAAGACCTGCGATTGATTCATTGCCTGTTCTATGAACATAATCGGCTTCGACAAAGTCTGTTATGTCTGCTTTAAGATGGGTGTGTGTCGTTGTGACAAGGTCTGTGTACGCTATACCAGCATCCACTAAATCACCCGCAGCACCGATGTATACAATATTAAATTGTGTACCAACTACATCATCTACTTTTCCTGCAAATTCGGTTGTTAATTTACTACCTGACCATAAATCATTTATTGTGGTTCCAGCATCATCCAATCTCCATCCAGTGTCTACAAGATTACCAGTAGCATCCAGACCAGCAATGTCATTTGTTGTAGCTGGTATAATCTTATCGGCTTTAGTAAATAATGTAGCTACTGTGAAGCTGGCTATTTTATTAGCTGACCATAAATCTGTTGTTGTGTATGGACTGCCGCCCGCGTCGTTTAACGTCCAACCACTATCCGATAATTCTCCTGTACCGTCTAATATTGCTATGTTGTTTGCAACACCAGCCACATCATCAAGCTTTGCATCAAGTAATGTTTGTACATTGCCTGCAATTCCCATAAGTTGGTTTACGTCGGTGGCAGATAAAGCAACCGGGCTGCCAGTAAGATTTAATGCATCAAGGAATATATTCTGGTCGGCGGTGATATGTAATATATTATCAGTTAGGTGTGTTATCGGTGTAAATGTTGCATCGGCTTCAACCTTAGTATAATATAACGCGCTAGTTAAGCCAAGTGGTTGCCATACGCTACCATCGTTTGTAAATTCCCATATTGGTGTGACCACAGGAGGACTACCACCAAGTGCTGTTTCGTTGAATCTAATTCCAACATCGGGAAGAAGGGCGCGGTCTACTGTGATACCACTATAATTAATTGTTGAGCCGCCAACGTTAAGAATAAATGTTGCTTCAGGAGTTCCAGTTGTGTCTGCTTTTGATGCAAGTTGATTATTAACATATACAATGGTCGCGAAATCATTTAATTGTGTTTGGCTAATAGCATCAACGGGTACTGACCAAAGTGGTCGAATATCATAAACTATTTCGTTTGTAATTGCCGTAGTTGTATCTGTTAAGAAAATTGCTGCTAATGGCAATTCGTCAAAGTATTCAGATGGGTCTGGTAAAACAGGAGATGATGCAGGTATGCCGTCAACGTTGTTTAAAACCCCGTTTTTGGTTACTGTTACAACTACCCACTTGGCAGTACTTGGCAGTGATGGAGCAAAGATTTCTGGGGTGGTTCCACCGATGTATTCTTGGTGTGTATTGTCAGCAAGCCAGAACGACCCTTCTGTCACTTTGACGGTCATATTCGGGGTGGCTTGAGCCGAGGCGCGTAGTGGTGAGAAATATGAACCCAATACTTTTTCGGCGTTTCCTTTTGGTGGTAACGATATTGTCATTTGATGCTCCTGTGCATAAATTTCTTAATACACTTATTTATGGCAAAGTGACAAAAACATGACTTGACGGGGGGTTTAACTATATGATACTATCCCCGATGAAAATAATAATAATAAGAAAAGAGAAAAATGATACATGAGTTATATAAATGCAATAAAGCGTAATAATGACGTTTTGGTGTGGAAAAGGGAGAATGGTAAGCGGGTTTTGGCGATGCACGATGCCCCATATTATTTCTATACCAGAGACGAGACAGGCGAATATACCAGTATGTTTGGCGACAAACTAACCAGACACGACTTCAATACTGGAAAAGAATTCAATGATGGCAGGACAAGGATGGCTTCTTTTGGTTCAGAATTATACGAATCTGATATTCCAATTGAATTAAAGGTATTATCTGAAAAATACTACGAAGCTGACCTACCAGAATTACACGTATCTCTATTTGATATAGAAGTTGACTACGACCCTGAACGTGGCTATTCAAGTCTTGAAGACCCGTATGCTCCTGTAAATTCGGTTGCCCTGTACCACAATTGGACGAACGAGATGGTTGTTTTGGCAGTTCCGCCGCCAGATTATGATGGTCCAATGAGCATCGAAGAAATTCTTTCGGAAATGGATGATTTCGCCGAACTCCCAACCGACGTAGAAATACGCATCGAATTATTCGAAAATGAAACCGATTTACTGAAACGCTTTCTTGAAGAAATCGAAGATAGTGATGTGTTATCGGGCTGGCACAGCGAAGGCTACGATATTCCAATGATAGGTAAGCGCATCGAAATGATGGGCAGAAAATACTTTGAACAGCTATCTTTTCCCGAAGGCAATACACCGAAGTGGAAAGAAGAAGAAATATTTAATAAAAAGATTATAACCTTAAACTTGTCTGGTCGGGTTAGCCTCGACTATATGTTGATTTTCAAAAAGTTTGAAGTTGTAATGCGACCATCATATAAACTGGAAGCCATATCGGATGAGATTTTGGTTGATAAGGACGGCAATTCGACTTTACCAAAACTTGAATATACAGGCTCTTTGGCGAAAATGTACAAAGAAAACTTTGTAAACTTCCTACGATATAACCTTCGTGATACTGAAATTCTGAAAGGTTTTGAAGATACGTTAGGTTATGTTGAACTGGCGAACGCGTTTATCCATCTTTCAACGGGTTTATTTAAACACGTTACTGGCACACTTAAACTGTCAGAATTATCAACCATCAATTATTGTCATTATGACTTAGATGGTGTTATCTGTCCAGACATTCATCCACCAGACCAAATCACAAAAGCAAAAGGTGCGTTCGTATTAATTCCACGCAAAGGCGTGCACGACATGATTGGCTCAGTGGATATTAATTCACTGTATCCATCAGCCATTCGTTCTAATAATATTAGTCCAGAAACAATTATCGGGCAGTTCATTGACGAAATACGTGCCGCTGAAGAAATCAAAAAACAATCTTATGTCAATCTAACCTTACTATTAGATTCTGGTGAGGAACTATCGGCTACTGCTGACGAGTGGCATGCGGCATTAACTGCCAAGGGTTGGGGCATATCTGGTTTTGGTACCGTTTTTAATCAAGAACATAAGGGTATTATGCCGTCTATTTTAGAAGGATGGTATATGCAGCGGGAGGTTTATCAGAAGAAGCAATTCGAAGAGCAGACAGCAGGCGATACCGCCAAAGCACTGTATTATAAAAAGTTACAGTTTGTGTATAAGATTAAACTGAACAGTTATTATGGTTCATTATTGAACCCATATTTCCGTTTCTACGATAAGCGGATGGGCGAAAGCACCACTGCTACCAGCAGACTAATTCTTTTACATCAGTGCGCCAAGGTTACGGAATTATTGGATGGCACTTACATGCTACCAGATAGAGAAGTGGTTGAAGTGAAAAGTGGTGTGAGTACAACACATATAGGTTACAGCGACAAATGGTCTGTTATCTATGGCGATACAGACTCAACGTATTTTGTTACACACGGAAAGGATGTAGAAGAGGCTACTTTGGTTGCCGATACTATAGGCGAGGTTATCACGGAATCCTTTCCAGAATTTATGCGGGAGACATTTTTATGTAGACCCGGCTTCGATGACATCATTAAGACTGGTCGGGAAATTGTATCGGATAGAGGGATTTTTGTTAACAAAAAACATTACTTCTTACATCTGGTTGATGACGACGGATTTAAGTGCGACAAGATTAAGGTGATGGGATTGGCTACGAAGAAGACCGCGTTACCTAAATTTGTGTCTGCGCGATTAAATGGATTCATTGAACGATACCTCAAAGGTGCGGCATGGAGCGAGATTGCTGGTGATGTAGTAGACTTTAAGGATGAGTTGAAAGCCAGTAATAGTATCATACCATTAGGTATAACAATGGGAGTTCAGAACGTAGAGAAATATACGGAAGAATTTCTAACAGACCCAGACGGTACTAGGTTGCCGGGTCACGTAAGGGCATCAATACTCTATAATGATAGCTTAGTAAAATATAAAGATGTTAACAGCTTACCAATAATATCTGGTTCTAAAATTAAAAAGTTCCAATTAAAGAACCCTAACGGTAAATGGAAAACGATGGCATTCCCCGTAGATAACGAAGAAGTGCCAGCATGGTTCAATGATAATTTTAAACTTGATTACGAAGAGCAAATAAAACGATTGGTAGATAACCCAATCGAGCCTATAATCGAAGCTATTGGTGAGCGTGTGCCTACCAGACAAAGTTTATTAGCTGATGACTTATTAGATTTTTAATGAAAACATCATATTTTGCACGGGTAGATAGTATAGACAATCCATTATCAATTAGTGGAAAATCGCCTGACTGGTACCTCGGTCCAGAATTCAAAACATTGGCGCCGAAGTGGTCATTCTTTAACGATTACAAAAAAGGTAATATTGGTGAAGCTGAATACACAGAGCAATATAAGGAATTGGTGTTAGCTGAATTGGACGCTAAACAGATTTACGATAGCATCATAACCCAATTCGGTGATGGTGTGGTGCTTTTGTGTTACGAAAAACCGGGCGATTTTTGTCATCGTAGGATTGTTGCTAGATGGTTCGAGGATGAATTGGGTGTAATAGTTCCAGAGCGGCAGACCAAAGAAGAACAAAAACAAGATGACCAAAACAAAGTAGTTGACAGTTTAGTTGACTTCTAGTATAATTCGTCTAGCTATAAAAAATAATAATAATAAAAAGGTAAAATAATAATGAAACTCACTTCAGATTTAATCGAGTTTATCGAAAATGTAGTAAAAACAGGACAGAGTGTTAACATCGAAAATGTTATCATTGATGCAGACAATGGTGCCGTTCGTGGCATCGACGAAGGCCGCACAGTAGTTCTATTCCAAGACACAGATGTTCCAGAATTTCCAGTTGGTGCCATCGGCTTAAACCGTGTTGGTATCTTCCTTAATCGTCTTGAGATTGTAAAGGGGCGTGAAGGTTTTGATGTTGATGCGGAAATAGTAAACATTGATAATGTTGAATACGTTAAGGCATTACATATGAAGAGTGCTGATACTAAAATTGGTTATCGGTGTGCAAATCCTGAATCAATTAAGGCTCCAAAGCAAATCAACGACAACATAATCTACCGCGTTCAACTTAATGCAGAAGCAGTAAGTGTATTACAAAAGGGCTACGGCGCTATGGGTACTGAAACAGTTACTGTTATCGGTGGTGATGGTGTTGCTTTTGAACTGGAAGACATCAATGAAGATGTTATGCGGCATGTATTTGCGGCGGACTCTATTCAGTTAGGTGAAGCCAGCGGTTCATTTACACATAAGTATCCAGTAAAAACATTACTGGCTCTGTTCAAGCAGAATCCTGATGGGGTTTTTGAAATTGGTGAGAAAGGCATACTTCGTATCGCAGTGAACGAGCTAAATATCTACGTTCTACCACAAGTATAAGCATTTAACCTAATTAAACATAAACAATATATGTTTAATTAGGTTGGAAAGATGCTTAGTTACCCAAATAAATATAATAATAAGAACAGGGTATACACTATGACTGATGAAATAACACAAACACAAATTGATAGCGAATTATCTGCCGTTGATGAAAAAATGGAAGACAGCGTGCTGTCGCCAGATTTAATAGAAGCCATTAAAAAGCAAGTCACCGCAGAAATCGTAGAAGAAATGAAAGAAAAACGCGTCTACGAGGAAAAGGAACGTGACATACGCCGGGAATCAGAAGACTTAGAACGTGCAAACTACATTGCGCGGATGAAGGATTCAGATGAACCATGGTGTGAAATGGATAGTAAAGTGCGTGACACGGAACATGGCTCACGTGTGCAGATGGAATGGAATGATGCGTTCATTGTTTATCTTAAAGAAGCAGGACTACAAGGTTCTGACGATGAGCAGCTTATCCAGCAATACTTAACACTATTGCTTCGCGACACTGTTGACAAATACGAAGAGCGTTATGCAAAAGACAGCGACTTCCAATAATAAAAATAGGAACATTGTATGAAATATCTTATTCTTGATATTAGTAACCTTCTGTATAGAACTTACTATGCAAATAAAAATGAAGATGAGCTGACGATAGCTGGTCTTGCACAACACCAAGCACTACTAACATTAAACAAATATTATAGATTATATGAGCCAGATAAAATTGTTATGGCGTTTGATAGAAAGGCATGGCGGATTGACTATACAACGTCAGAGGCGTGCATATCTGGGAAGAAATACAAAGGCAATCGTCGTAAGGACATGACAGATAAGGAACGCGAAAAATATAAAGCTTTCTTAGAACATTTGAATTTGTTTGAAGAATTAATGAAAGAACACACTTCTGTTATTTGTTTATCTGCTGATGGTTTAGAAGCGGATGATTTGGTTGCAGGATTCGTACAGACATACTCAGGACCAGAAAACGAAATCGTGGCGGTTAGTACGGATAAGGATTACATCCAAATTCTTGGTTTTGAAAATGTAAAACTAATCGACCCGGCGTCTGATAAGGAACGGACATTGGATGATTGGAACGGTGATGCTGGATTGTTTATGTTTGAAAAATGCCTGCGTGGTGATGCTGGTGATAATGTTCAATCAGCATATCCGCGTGTACGCAAAACACGAATCTTTAAAGCATGGGACGACCCATTAGAGCGTGTTAATATGATGGAAGAAACATGGGTTAATCAAGACAAAAAACAAATGCTTGTAAAAGAAGTGTTTAAGGAAAATGAATTATTGATGGACTTATCAAAACAACCACAAGAATGGCGTGATTTGATGGACAAGACAATCAAAGAAAATATGGAAGACCCTGGCGAGTTTTCACTGTTTCAATTTATGCACTATTTGGGTAGATTTGAAATGCACAAAGTTGCAGACAATATCAATACTTTTGCAAAAATGTTAAGCCGCTAATCTAGCGGCTTTTCTTCAGTTAGTACTTGTGGTTTTATTGTGTTTGTTTTGTTCCAAAACGTGAATCCATTCCACTTCTTACTGGTATTAACGTAGAAGCTCATAATAGGTGCTGAAATGCCCACTACGGTTACCACCAGTGCCGTGTGTTCAACTGTTGGGGATTGAACCATACAGTCTACCACTTTATCGGAAACGCAGCCATCGACCATATAAGGCGCTAGTTTAGTGTACCATTCTACGATAACCCAATATAACATGTAACCATATCCTGCCACAATAATACGTGGTATAACGCGCCACGCGTCAAAAAATTCTGCCAGAGCCATGTGCCCCATTCGCCAATCATCAATCTTCATAATCCTCTCCATGTGAATATGTATAAATACATATAAATATTTATAATAATTAGGTTAAAAGTGGAGAAGTGAATGACATTGGCAGTAGCAAGGGTAACAGATAGATTTTTAGATACAGACACTATTGCCACAGGTAGTGGGGATGTGTTTGTTAATAATCTTCCAGTAGCAAGATTAACCGATAAAACGCTTGGTCATCCCGGACCACCATTATTTGTTGGTCATGGGTTTTATCCACCCGTTCCAATATCAACGGGTTCAGGGTCGGTATTTGTTAATAATTTATCAATAGCACGATTAACAGACAAGAAGCTGCCGCACGTAGACGCGCCACACCCACCAGTAGCGCCAGATTTTCACGATAGTACAATTTCAACCGCATCTGGCGATGTTTTTTCGGGGTAATTTATGGCAGCTTTTCCATTATATAGTCCACTAATATGCCCACCGGGTTGGCAGCCAGATTTTGCTGCAGGTTCGGAAGCTTGCGCACTACAAACTGGTGATGTATCCAGGGCACGGTTAGTTGCTGGCGGCTCACTTTTCAGAAGTGTTGAAACTGCGGGAAGTGCAGACGTTAACAACATAATACTACAACTTATCGTTGGTACACCGGTTTCTGTTGGTGATATTGATACATCATCCATTGATTTAATCATAAGTGGACCTATGGTAGGCTCACCAACAATTACAATATCTAGCACGCAGGCATGGAATACAAACACTACAAGTTGTGTCGCTGGTGGCAATGGTGTCAGTAATTTAAGGGCAGCTGTATTGTTGGCGAACACAATAATAACTATGCCACCAATTGACACCACAGTATGGACAGATTCAACATGCTTAATGGCATCTTTTGGACCAACAAATATGTCGGGTGGGATTGGATTACCAATATATAGCTCTAGCATTCGAACAGGTCCAACATATGCTCTTTTTCATGTTGCCAATGCTGATACTGCAGAAGATGGTACATTTGAAGCCGTAGATGCCATATCCGAATGGGATGGTATAAATAATAAATGGATATCACACCCAAGTACCTTGTATGAGGTTGGTGACCCTGCACCATGTCCTTAACATAATTTCATTTTGATTGGTAACTCTCCTTTTTTTGGTAGTAAATATTATTAAAGTTAAAGCATAATAAAAATTATCAAAAGGAGATATTGACATGGCTGTAACAACATATGAGGGCAAATGGCCGCATACTAAATGGATTGATTTAAAGAACGACGGCGTTATGAACGAATGTGCCGTATTAAAAGAAGATGGTTTTGGTAATATCTATTACATCGAAATCCCATCACTAGACAACGTAGACCGTGACCGTATTGCGCGGATGCTTACATCACCGCGTTCTAATGAAATCCCACTATGGGAAATCATGGGTAATACACAATTACGTAATGGAATGAATGGTCTTGACTATTTCCACCAGTTAGTTAAAGTTATCACACCAGAAGGCGTAATAATGAATCCACGTATCGGTGCTATTGGTACTGGTAAAATTGACATGGCTGTGCCACGTAATAACGAGGCACAACTTCTTGCCGAAAATGCAAGAGTTAAAGAAGATACTCGTACACCTGCTGAAAAGCGAGCTGATACAATTGCTAAACGTCAAGCAGAAGACGCAGCACTAAACGAATAATATTTACCTATATTGTTGTTAGAAATAAAAAACCCGCTTTCGCGGGTTTTTTATTTCTCAGACGTTAAAGTGGAGCGTGTTATACAACAGACCTTGCCACTGCAATAGTAAGGGTGTATGTAATTTTTAATGTTCTATTTGCAGCTTTTAATACTGGTGTGAAAATTAAATGCGTCAATAATCTTTCTTGTTCCGTAAGTGGGTCAAGAGTATTATCTTGAACACCCTTATCAACACCATTTATTGCTGGTGTTACTATTGAACTTGAACCTGTAAGTGATATAACCATATCGGCGGCTGAACCACCAACCGGACCAGTTGCTAATTCAATCGATGAGGTGGCACCAGTAGCATCGCTCGTAAAACGAAGAAATCCAAAGGTTTGTTTACCTTCAATTGTTGGATATGTACCAAAAGTAGTATCTGTTATTGCTACTTTTGCACCAGGCAACGATTGTGAGAAACTCCAAAGAACATCGGTGGTATTCATCGCTTCACACAATTCACCATAGGTGGGGTTATCAAATGGTGGCGTAAATGTAATGTCGGAAGCGGTAGTAGCACCATCAACTTTTATTGAAAACCCATATGACGTACCAGAAAGCAATAATGTCTGGTCTGTAGAATTTTTATCCCCTACGTCAATATCTTGTACTCCTGTTGAATCTCTAGCAGGAGCGCCGGTGGTAAATAACCCAATTTCATCAAATGTAAAAGAACTATCAAGACTGGCAGATGTTTGGTCATTTACTAATTGTCCAGATGGTTCATCTGGGTTTAAGATTACTTCAACTCTAACTTCTGATGTTAATCCTAAAGATGTACTAAATACGCCCGTGGTGCCATTATCTGGTGGATTTGAACCACCACCCTGTCGCACGCCAACCCTTGCATCGGCAGAACCTGTGTCAGTGCCCAAATTAATATCAAGCTCATCAATAACTTCCGAATAGGTTTCATTGTATAAGCGCGAGTCCCATGTTTGTGTATCGGGTGGTTGACCGTCGTTGGGTGTCTTAAAAGATACAGTGAAAGCAGCATCAATGTCCGTGCCGCCGTTACCGAATGCTATTCTGTGAATTTTGTAGTTTTGTTCATTTGATAGTGCCCGTGAAATAATTCTTGCCATATTTTGGGGGTGAACAGCATTATCTTTATCAAGATAGACTTTGCCAAGATCGTCCTCAATCTTGACGTGCCCCTTAACAATCATAGGTAATGCGTTTTCGTAATTTAATTCTATTGTGTCCATATTGACTCCGTATAATTATATATTTATTATGAGCGAGTCAAACGACGAACGCTAGTTGTTAGTTGTTTAATCATATTATTGAAAGCCACTGGCTCAACGGATGCTTTCCCTAAATCATACTGAATTAGGAAATCCTCTGATATATTTGTGAATATGAACGTGCCTTTATTTCCAGCAATTTCAATATCGATAAGTTCAATATCGCTAAGTCTAAGCACTGCTGCTAATACGATGTCTGATGTTTTAAAAGATTCCATAGTGTTTCCTTATTATTTATTAATCCTAAACTGATATAATCCAATCATCAAATGGTGGTGAGCCGGCGGTCACATCAAGTATTATTGGTGGGGAACCTACTGGAACATCTACTAATACTGGTGGTGAGCCAACCCATTCTTTCTGAGTTAACGGTTTAGTTGTTACTATCTCTTCATTTACTGTTATTGTTGTGGTGTTGCTAATTGCGTCAAAAACCACAGCATTCGTAGTATACACATCACCAGTAAATATATGTTGTATTGATGTTATTGGGCTTCCAGATATATCAACAGTAGCATCACCAGTTACAACAAAGTCATAATTTGGGCTGCCGCCTGGTATATCAACTACATAATACTGCCACCAATTTTGGTACAGCAAAAATCCACTATTAACTGGCGGTGAGCCAATACTACCAGAATCTTGCAATAGACCACCAACCGTCAAAATTGTTGGTATGGCGGTTGGTGGTGAACCACCACCAGATATTGCTGTAATGGTATATGTTCCATTATTGACACCTGCATCTGTAATTTCTATGAGTGTGTCGGGTGGTGAACCAGCCGTGAATATATTATACACATAGTTATTATCATCTTGAATTGCAATTTCATTAGTGGCATTTTCTGTGCTTTCAATTATAAATTTATGACCCATCAATGTTTTGAAATCTTCTTCTATTGTTGATATGCTTAGGGTTTGTGGAACAAGCTCACACAAATCTACAGTAGCACCATAACCTTCTGGCAAATATGATATATCCCCCGAATCAAACCTGTGTATCTCGCCCGTTAAATCGGTTGAGTCAAATGGTTCTGTTACTATAATAGTTGTCACAGAACCATCATATGTTACGGATGACGTTGTATAGGCTCCATTATTTTTGAGAGAACTTACGATGTTAAAAGCTACTAGTGATGGACTTCCCGCAAATGGGTCACCATCTACTATAATATATCCATTTCCAGTACTTAATATTGGGGTGCCTGTTCCTTCGTCGATTAATGTTTCACGAACTCTAATATATGTCTTGTCGTTTATAAATTTTGAATTCAATGTGGTATATTTGCCCACATAACTACCAGAAGTAGTATTTACTCTTGAACCCTGTACAAAGAATTTTGTATAATCACTACCATCGAGGATGAATACATTTGACGGTATGTTTAATTTAATATTACCATCAATGTTTGTATCTGGTACTGCAGCAACTCCAAATGTTGTCACAAAATCATTTACTGGCGAACCCATAGATTCATATGTCATCGATGTTATATTATAGGTTCCGTCATTACCAGACGAACTTTCCACAATAAATTCATCACCAATAAACAAATTGCTTGATTGGAAGTCACCAAGGACGCTGAAGCTTGATGGTGATGTGGACAAGTTTACTATGGTCGCAATAACCACCCCTTCATCTGCCACATAATATGGTAGCGGTGGACTGCTCGTTTCATACATACGTAATGCGTTTGAATACGACAATATTCTATCGTATGTCAATGGTTGTGTATTGACAACAGAAACATAGCGTCTGTCCGTCGAGGTGGTGAATGTTGGTGGCGTTAAAGATAAACCAGTTATAAAAACTGTAGTGTACGGGATTCTAAAATTGTCTGTATATTCAGAGCTAATAACCGTAAACACTCCAGTGGTGGCACCATGAGGTATATCAGTGAACCCTTCCACGCTATTTGTGGGGATTGTTTCATTCACTACTATCTGTGTCGCTAGGACAGGAGGTGAGCCTATTGGGTAGGTGGCAGATACGACAGTATAAGTTCCGTCATTTGTTGCGGAGCCTACAACATCAAATTCAAGTGCGGCTGGATAATCGGCGGTTTTGTTGCCCGGTATCGTAAAAGAGTTTATTGATGGACTACCCACTGCTGACGATACCGATACTATTTTATCTTGAATGGAGCCTGTTATACTGAGGCTTACATCAACAAGGGGGTCGAATAGAGTGGTTCTATCACCCAATACAACAAAAAAACCAGTTCCTATTGCTGGAAATTCCAAAATAGTTTTAGTTACATCAGGCGAAGAGATTACAATATTTTCTGGGTCACCAAAATATGGGGTTCCATATCCACCCAACAAACAAATAAAATTGCCATCAAATTCATACAAGGCTTCGATAGTAAAATCAAAATCTTCAAATACTGATACATTGATAGTTTCTTGGCCGACGTATTCTATAAGTGCTTCAATTACTTTAGAGTGATATGGTTTGATATCATTTGTGTAATCTATAAGCCCTTGAACTGGGTCTAAAATTTTAATTTTACTTGCCATCTATTATACCTTATTAATCATCAAAAACACCAGCGGATTGGAATGGTCTAATACCATGCAACGAAACCATAGATGTTTTAAATATACCAGGATATTTAGTCTTTGTTGTAAACGCATCATGTAGGATAGAGAAGTATATTCTATTTACATTTGAAACAGTGAAAGTGTTATATATTGCATTCATGGATAAAATTATATCCTCTGGTGTATCGAAATTATAATTACTAAAAAATATGTTAATATCAATTGGTGCGAATGACACATCTGGGTCAATTAAATAAGCTATTGTGGAGCTGAGTGCCAAAACACCATTTACAAATGTTTGATTAGTATCCAAACCATATTGTGTATCTGTTTCAAACTTATCATCATATAGTTCGTATTCAAAAGAAGGTACTCTAATAGAAGAATCGGCGAGTGTGTAACCAATCATAGATTCTATTACTTTATCCCACATCCATCTATCAATTTTAGCATCTTGTTCTTTTCTAAATATCTTCCATTCTTCATGTAAGTTGTTTAGTTCTAATGGTGCCAATTCTCCATTAACAATATTAAGATTATCCCTCAATGTAAAGTCTCGCGTGAACCTAATTGTATATCTACTATCGTCGAACACTATACCTTGTAAACCGCGTACTATGACTTGCGAAAATCGTTCTGGTAATAAAACATTTTTATCATAAACACCAGTATATGAAATCTTCACGCGTTGTTCTGGCGAACCACCAGCAACCGGTTGAGCAATAGTTACCGTGGTAACCACGGGTGAGGTGGATGTTGTTATTGTTATGTCGCCAGAATCAATATCGACACCATCAATATCCACCACCACCGGTGTATTTTGTGCTGCTGGCAACACAATATTATATTGATGTTGTATCGGACTTCCAATACCATCTACCGATGGTGTAAAGAATTCTATACGACTAACAAGATTTCCAGTTTCACTATTTGTTGTACCAGATAATGGTTTTTGATAAAACATGTGCGCAGATGGAACATTTACTAATTGTTGTTCTGCTTCCGCCAACGACATAAGTCTGTTTCTATCTAATGGCTTAGTGGATTTGTTACCAACCCAAAAATAATATTTGGTTGATATTCTACCAAGAGCATCATACTCATCTACCGTTGTATATTCATATTGCTGAAGTAGTGTGCCTGCTGCAATACCTGCCGCAATTTCTTCGGTGTCTGTAGGAACAGCTTGAACAAACTTAACAACATCATTTTCTTTAATTGTCAATAATGTAGTTATTGGTAATATTGCAGGAGAGCCTATCGGTTGAATAGATGACTGATAGCTTTCATTAATATAAACATCGATAGGTTTTGTATTATCTATAATAGATAAATCTATTGTAAATGTTCCAGAAAGATTTCTGGCAGCAAATTGTGTATCTATTTTGTTTTTTAATGGTTGCCATACAACTGGGCTGCCGGAACCATCTGGCTCAAATAAGGTGAATTTAGCAATACCCGACTTTCTTTGGTCCTCTGGTATTGTATTATCGCCAGTTTCTGATGCTGCAACGCCGTCCCAAGATTCTGGTGAAATATCCGATTCTACCCATTCATAAATATTAATACTCGCGTAGTCATATAATTGTCCCCATTCTCTAAATCTAATAATATTATCTGTTATTACTTTGTCGCTATGGTATGGAACATAATCCATTGTGGATGTGTCCATCCAAGATGTGCCGACAAACTCACTTGTCCACACTCTCGTAGCTGTTATTGGTTGTGGTGTAGATATGTATATAGCCGGGTCATTATAGTTTTGCAAATCAACATTATGAATAGCATTACTATAATGATTGCCACGCGCCGGGTCCCAAAATTCTATTGTTGACAATTGTACTTCGGAGTCGCGGTCTATTAGCCTACTTGGGTTTTGTGCATCGTTATTGGCAACATATCCATACATAACCAAATCGTTAGCATTTGGCAGCGGTGAGCCTGTTAATTTAACAATGTATGGATTTATATATTCAAAGTCGGTGAAATCGGTGCCTGCAATAGTCATCGTTACAGCATCAACATTCATATTATGTACAATGTAATTATTAGCTTCAATTATTATCGGTGAAGTAGCGGGTGAACCAACTGGGGTACCGTCTATTTTAGATAAAATCTTCATATCAAAATACATTATCTTACCGTTGTTTCTGAGAATTTCTATTTGCTCGGGTTGATTATACCAACGCTCTGTGTCTGACATTTTAATTGGAGTAAATCCTTCTGTTACATTTAATCCAGCGTCAGCATTATCGATAAATTCAATTTTAAATTCATTCGTTCTAGCGTCTACCGTTGTAGCAAATATTTCTGGATATTCCTTTTCACCAACAGAACCGAAGTCGGCGACTTTAATTGCCCAGAATTCATCAACTTTTGCATCAATAAATCTTCTCGAATTAATATAAGCCTTTATTGCGTTTACTGAACCTTTGGCTTGTATCTGTCCGCGCCAAAAAATAAACTGCGACTTTTCTGATACGTTCAAATTAGTCAAATAATCTTTGGTACCTTCATATCCAAGCGAAGCACGGGAGGTGGTTGTCATTACATTACTCTCAAGAGTATCGTATGTATCATAAGCTTTGCGCAAGTTTTCTACACCAGCCTCAAAGTTTTCCTTTATGTTAGCGCCTTGATTAAAGAATGTTTCTAAATAATATCCACCTACATTTGGTCGGCCAGTAAATTCTGGGTTTCTATTAAACAACATTTCGTACTTAGTTACATTTAATCCAATGAATGGGTCATATAATAAATTATCATCGGTTGAATAATTATTAAATATTAACGCATGTTCATATGAATCTGTGAATATATGAAGTCCGCCAAGGTGTAAGAAATTATAATCAGACCCTACGAATGTTAATTCTGGTTGCGTATTAACAGCATCGTTAACTATTATTTTTGTTTCCGTATCTCTTCGATACACCCGAAGCGCATCGGTTTCAATGGTGTTTCCGTTTTGGTCAAATATTAACTGTGAAGTTCTAATATCTTCTACGGGTCCAGTTATAATATTAGAAACTATACCAGATGGTTGATTAAACCATACAGCGTTGCGGAATGGATTCATTTCAAACGCTGGAATCAAAAATTTTCCAACTATTGGTATGGATAGTGCCAAATCACCAACGCCAGTGGTTGGTAAAATATCTATATTAATACCTTGCTCTGCGTCAGGACTGGAAGTTGCAAGTTGAAAATTATTTAAAGTATCGCGAATAACATAATAAGTTACATTCCTAATTAATGGGCTTGGTAGTATACTTGTTGATGATACGACTACAACAGGGTCGCCTGTAATAAATATATTGTTAGTAGAGTTAAACGTGAATTCGTCTGTAGCATAATCCACAGTTACAGGATATCTATCATTAATTGCCGTTCTACGAACTCGCGTAGAATACGAATAGTCTATTAATCGTTCTATCTCTACCTGCCAACTAATTATAGTATTAGTATCTGGGTCTCGTAATGATTTATCGGAGTTTATCGTCCATCCATTGTTTTTTGTAAATGCTTCATATCCACGAACAATGTCCACCATGCGTTGCATGCCTTGAATTTGTTTTGGTGTTGACCATGACAGCTTATTAGTTTCATCTATCGCGTATTGTCGCCAAAGAACATCACCTGCAGCGGCTACAACAAATGTACTCAACAATTCACCTACATATTGGTCGCCAATACCTACAGTTGTAAGTGGTATTTCGATTCCTGCATGTGCGTCAGAAAGCGTGTTTGCTATCTTAAATGTACTGTCGGATATTTTAATAATAAAATATTTTGTGGTACCAATAACAGTGTCAGTATCTAATGGAATTGGCATTGATTCTGTCGTTGAAAGATACACGGGTGCGCCTGTTTCCCACGGAATATTCCTATATGTAATCGTTATAATCCCGTCAGGTGTTGGTGATAGTACTGGTGATGTTACCGACACTGTTGTCAAATTAGTTACAGTATCATATGACGAGAATTCTATTGTATATGTGCCATTATTGCCACTTGAATCAGAAACTACAATTTCTCTTCCATGTACAAAAATATCAGCATGGTCGGCTTTGATACTAAATTCATTATCAAACGTATCAGTGGTTATAATTTTCCACGTATATAATGTACATTCATTTGTCGTAGTATTGGGGTAATACTGATAATTGTGTACGTCGTAATATTCTATACTACGCGATTGTGAAATATTAGTTCTAACATCAAATCTCCAATCTACCTGATTATTATATCTTGATAAATCATATGGTATATTTAATATTTGAACTTTAAATGCATCCAACCAAAAGTCTTCTATACCAGCAGAACGCTTAGATGTTATGTTATAGTCAAAGTTAGTTAAATCAATATATCTATGTGATATACTCAAGGATGGCGTATCTACATATGAAGCAAATTGATACATCAATGGAGCTGTCCATAATGTCCATAGTGATTGGAAGTCGGAGAAGTTGGTATCATACCCATCATACCTATTAAAGTTTGCATACCACTGATTAAGACCATCGCTCTTAAATTGTGTATTGTTTACAACGTCACCATGGAAATTTGTACGAGTGTGAGATGCGGTGTTTTTCGTATCTCTGTCTATCAATAAACCACCAATGGTGGTGAAATTAAAACCAAACGTATTATAGATAAAGTTTGCTGGGTCTATCGTATATGAACACACCAGTTGGTCATATAGATATTGCGACGAAGATTTCCACTCCCATTCAACTGGACCACTATCATTGAATGTGTAATTGACATTTGGTGCTACAATTTCAGCCCCAAAATTAAAATATAAAGAGCGTACTATGGTATCAATACTCGTGGCAACTACCGTTCCATATACTTCCGTATGGTCCCAATATGGTGGTAAGATTGCATCTGGTGAAAAGTTTGTGGTGCCGCCATCAGAGGACACTACAACGTTATCTACATTTACACTAAAGTAATTGAATGTTGGTAAAGGTATCGTAGACAAGCCATAGGTCAAGTTATCATCCGCAGGTATTCCTGTTATAGAAACAACACCATTTGGATATGTTGCGCCGGGCGGGATTTGCCCAATAAGTATGTTTTGCCACATTCCATGGCGAATTGCTATACGGCCGTCTACTGGTGCACTTGTAGATACTACATCAACATAAATTGTGGTGGTATCAGAAGTAGGCGAATACACCGCACCATTAATAAAATCAGTTCCGGGTGTAATATCACCAACAAGAATTTCTTCTTCTACGACAATTGTATAATTGCTTCCAACCAACGCTACACTTTTAATTATATACGTTTGTGTTAATGTGTCATTTACATCCACAATTCCAATCTTCATACCGGGCTTAAATGTGGATGAGGCGAATAACGGCGGGGTTGTGTTATCCAATACGAAACTAGCAATGCCCGCAGGTCCTGGAACCACAGATTGAATTATGTTCAACGCCTCGATGATATAATTTCCCTGATGTGTGGGGCTATTATCTACCACAAAACTTATTGGTGGTGAACCAATTGTAGATGAAACAAATACCTCTACAAATTCGTGTTGTACGGCAAATGTATTATCCGCAGTAGAAGCAGCGACAATATCAAAACCATGCTTATATTTCCATGTTCTATCGCCCCATATATGAGCGTCGTCGTTTTTGTATGTAGAATCCCAATAATCTGGTTTGGATGTGTATCCTTGTAAAATCCATGGCTCTAAATGTGGGTATGGCGTACCGTAAATTTTTTCATAAAGGTCACGCCAATCACCACCAGATTCAGAACCATCATTAAGGTTGTTTGGATTGCTGGTTGTTATAGGACTTGGTAATATTCCAGAATATATGCTTCCGCGAATGCCAACATTAACATCACCAGTAACAAATATTGTAGTAATATTATTACCTATATCATATACTGTTGATATTGTTTCCCATGTACCATTATTGGTTATTGAATTATTAACATAAAATGTCAAACCAGAAGTAAATAATGATGTTTTGTCACCAATAACAACAAAAGAATTTGTTAAATCATCCGCTTCAAAAATATTCGTGGCAGCGCCGGATGTTGAGGATTTATAATTCCAAGTAAATGGTGCTGTAGTATCAAAGTTTATATTGTTAAATGGCTCTACAATTTCGCGCTGCGAAACATAAGAAAGAAATGCTTCTTCAAGGGACTGTAAGTATGCGATTGGATTACTTTCTCTCGTGGTAGCAAAGTCATAATTAAGCGTAGTGACATCTACCGGGGCGTTTTCATATAAACGATTTTCTAATTCAAATATAACATCACTAAGTATAACATCTAAATCCATTAATTGCCATGCAGATGTTGTGGCTGTTCTGAAGTCATTGGGGTCAGTTCCATTATGCAATCTCCCGTCACCAATAGAAAGTCCATCTACGACTGACCATAAGGTTGTACCTACTCCATCGGTGCGCTTTACGCGTAGTGTTTCTAATCCACTCATTAAATCCATCCACAATGTACCATCTGGTAATGAATCATCCGGTTTTTGTGTTCCAGAAGCGGCAACTACATAACGATATAATTTTCTTGGTGATGATGTGGTGTAATACCAATATACACCAGAGCGCGATGATATTGTATTAAATTCTGCTTCAAATTCTGTAATATTATTTGCTGGTAGTGTAGTAGATTCTATACCCAAAGTTTCTGTTGGGTTTCTTGGGTCAGGAGTGTTTATTAATGTTGTTGAAATAACCCCAGATGTAGCAGGTGATATTTCATACGAATTGCGATGGCCGTCGTGATGTACAACTTCATTCAAACCCCTATCTGCGTCAAGTGTTCTTTCTGGAGTAAAGCGGTGTACTAAATTAAGGTATGGTAATGTTGCAATCCAGTTTCTAACACCGAGGTCGCTCACCCCGTTGTTATCTGTAAACGTAGTACTATCACCATATAAGAATGCAGTATTATCATTCAGTTCATATAATGCGATAATTTCGTCTGCCATAATTGAAGATACATTAAGGATTGCATCTACGCTTACATCTGACAACGTATCTATGGAATTCTTTCTGTATATTTCTTTGATTACATTTAAGAGTCCTTCATATTGGTCGTGAGCAAATTCTATCAATGAACGCGGTGTGACATTGTTTACCATAACGGAAGACATTAATGTATCAAAGCCATTATTAAATTCTTTTATTGTTCCACCAAGACCGTAATTGATATCATTTAAGTGAACAATATTAAATTGGCCTGCTTTGGTACCAGACCATCCAGGTATTGGTTCTTGTTCGTTTATTATCGTAGTGAAATGTGTAAGTAATTCCGTAGAGTCGAGATACTTTCTGTTTTCATGTAAATTATTATAATAGAGTGGGTCTGGAATTTCCCAATCGCCAACCCATGTTCCATTTAGTGAAATATGATTCGTTTGGCTTTCGTGCCATTCATTAGTTGCTTGTATAATAGCTTCTGCTTCCGTAATTGTATTATCGGTAGCAAGAATTTCAAGTACTCTATTTGTTATAAATTCATTTTTTTCGGAATTATATTCTACCTCAGACCTACGCCTCCAATCAACTTCCGCTGGGATATATAAGTCGGCGTTTTTTCCAGCTTTCCAAATAGTTTGTAGATTTGCATCAGTTATTAATTGGTCAACACCATGAACTTCAATCCACGCAGATGGAGCACCAATAAATCGCCTAAATAACGTATCAGTTGTTGTGTTGTACCAATACAAGCCATTGATATTGCTTTCTGTGGCAGTTGGTTCAACGGGACTTACTATCGCTCTGCGATAAAATTCTGACATAGCAGTTTTATCGTTCCAGTTAATTCCATCCCAAAATTTTAATTCATTTGTTTCTGGATTATACCAATAATCGTTTTGTTTGTTTGCATAGTCCCTATAAGCAAACAACTCACCATTGTCTTCATTTAATAAAAACTGGTCGAATTCATAAACATCATTAACCGCGTCATGTACAATACGCAAACCAACAGCTTGATTTATTGTGGCATCGCCCGATGTCCTATAACCAAATATTGAATTTGTTGTATATGCAGGATTACCAGCAACAGCAAATATATCAAATAAGGGGTATTGGTTGGTCTTGGTTTTAATTTGCTCTACAATACGATACCCAGTAGTACTAATAGGAATGTCGCCAACGACTGGATAAGCATCATTAGACTCTTCCATTCGAACGCCAACAATACCCGTACCAATTTCATCAGTTGCAGCCTCTCCAACAATGACGCGCACGTTTGTTCCAGTAGGGCGTGGTGTAAAGAAAGTAATACCCGTAACGTATACCGTAACGTTTTTTGAATTCGTGAAAGTAAAACCTATACCGTCGTCTGGTAATATAGGACTTGTGACGTTTGATATCGTTCCAGTTATTGTTGTATTGGGGTCTATGAGTCCTTGGACTTTAATTCTATTTAATGTAGAAGCGCCGGGTACAACAGTATACGTTGTTGATGCAGCACCAGAATTATTAGAAATACGAATAGTATCAGCAGGTGAACCCGATGCAAAATATGGGGATGGGTCAAAGTTTAGATTTGTGGTGTTAATTCTAAATTCACTATTAACAAAATCTACACCAACAATATCAAATACTACTTCACCGATTTCATCATATGTACCAAATTCTCGGGCAACATTATCCCCTACTAAATCAGCAACATAAACACGAATATCATCATATCCATACAATGCTTTGCGTGTAAACCCACGTGTCGTAGTTGTAGGTATGTTGTCAAGCAACATAAATGTAGAATAATCGATGTTCAACAAAAAGTTTTGGGCTTGTAGTGATGTTGTATAATCAAACACTAAAGTATTTGTTGGTGGTGAACCAGCAGTTAATGTGTAATCTACTTCAATGGGTGAGCCAGTGCCATATGCTGCTATTGGAGTTTGTGTGTCATCAATATCAATATATGGGTTTACACTCTGGTGTGGGGTGGGCACACTATCGTCCGCATTTACAAACAACCAATGAATTCCATAACCTCCCCATATATCATCTTCTACAGTTCTGACTGGTTCAACCGATATTGTATTTGGTTGGTTACTTAGTAAGTTGAAAAGATTTGCGGGGCTACCAGATTCTGGTGGCCGTTCAGTAAACGTTACATATGTTCTATATGGGTTTGCTGATGGCAAGGTTTTATATGATGACGTTTCAACAATATAAACTGTTTTTAGTAAATCATCTACAAAGAATACCTCTTTACCCTCAACAAAATAATCTGTCATATCACCGTATCGGTCATCGAATATTATTTCATTTCCTGTTATAGCCTGGTGTTCCCACCATACTAATTTTTCTAATTCTATACGTACTGGTTTTTTTGTAGTAGCTTCAAAAGCAACTTCTTCGTCACTACGGTATGACCAGTTGTAATTTATATGCGTCCATTCGTTTAACTCCAAATCCCAATCATATTCGATGATTGGTTGATTGGCACGCTGAACAGATGTAAAATTATCTACATCATTTTTATGGAACCAGTGATTCTGGTTAATCCATTGTTCTGTTGCTGTTATTCTTGGTCGAGTATCACAACTAAGTGATAAATCCCATAAGTCGAGACCGGTTGTTTGTTCTAATAGGAGACTAAAATTCCTCCAAATTACAGTCCAACTAATCGGGGAGCCTGCAGCTTGATATAGTATGTTATCTACCGTGTCATACCAAAGTTCACCCACGACACCAACACCGCTCACGGGTGGGGTTGGGTTGCTTATTCTTGTAATTAAGTTTGTATGGTCAGATATTCCGTCTGGTACTTGGTTGCCTGCGGCATCTTCATCATCTCCCCATAATGGTTCAAGTGGGTTATCGTCCCACAATGATATGTCCCATCCTCCAAAATTTCCACATTGGCATTTCATATCAACTTCAAATATAGAAAGCTGTTCTTCTAATGAAACCTCACCATCGGTAGTATTATCTGTTACTCTAAAATTAATTACGACTGTGGTTTCTTTAGTGATGGCATCATAGGTGGAACTTACTGTTTCTACAATAGCATTGTTTAAATCACTATTTGTAGAGTTTCGAATAAAGAACGTAAATCCTTTTGTGAACAGCCCAGTATAATTTCCTTGGCCTGAAACTAATACTGGTGGTGAGCCTACCAACTCGGTGGTGGCTGGTAATACCAATTTATCAAAGCGTCGAAGCGAAACTATGTCTGATTGTATAGGTGTACCCGCAATAATAGTAGAATACACATCCAAAGTTGTTTCGTTAGTCACACCACTGTAACTTGGATTTGTAGTTACCTTATATGTTCCATTGTTGCTCGTGGAACTAATATCAATGAAATCACCCACTAAGATGTCCGTGGTTGCATCACCTTCTATTTTTACCAAGTCTGGTCCTGTTGAAAAATCAGTAATACTATATGTAACTGGCGTAGCATCACTTGGTAATATTGCATCTATAGCAAATATGCTGCCGTATTGTTCGATTAAACTTTCCCAGAAATTTAGTTTGGCGGTTGCGGTCGCGCAGGTGTTGCGTATCGTTATATACTGTGGAATTGAATTAGGATTATCGGAGTCAACCCAATAATAATCGCGATAATTGATTATTTTATTAATATCAATTGGCGGTACCCAGTTAAATTTTTGTGTAGCGCCCCATTCAGAGAATTTACTCATATCCACACCAAGACGCCCAAGTTCATTCTGCATGTCTTTCCAAGATGTCATATGCTCAACAGAGCCTATCTTGTTGTATGGTATTGGTTGTAATTGATATGCTTGGCGATGTACGTCCTGTTCGTGTATTTGGCGCGAACGAAGGGCATTGGGATTGCCCCGGCCGATATAACCAGCAACTTTTTCAATTTCTTGCTTAGTTAAATAACGGTTAAATATGTTGTCAAAAAGACTTAAATTAACATCAGACTGTAACGGCTCAGGCAAAAGCTTGAGTAAATCTGTCCGAGGTTTTGTATAATCTGTTTTATTATCTGCCACTGTTCTATATTCTCCAAGTGTTCCAAGTATTTATCACAGGAACATTATACCAAAAATAGACTATTGGCGAATATTTTCAGGGGTAAATGATTCAATCACTTCAATATTTGTTGTGCTTATATCGATGGCAAATATCTCATTCTCGCGGGATTGTACTTGAAACAAATCACCAAATTGGTTAGTGTTGTATGTAGGTACTAACACTATAGATTTTATTTCAGGACCAAGTTCATTGTGGATAGCTGCCGATAGTTCAGTAAAGAAGAATGTTTCACCAAAGTCCCAAAAATTAAGGTCAAAATAAGTCCTCATAGTTTCGATAATTTTCACCTTAACTTCGTTGTCAGTTAATGTGTTTATCGTCGGACGAATAACTTTAAAATTAGCTTGTAATTCTGGAATAGCCCTTGGACCAAACAATATCTTAATATTACCTGTTTGTAGGATAACAGTATCAGAAATCATCCTACTCTCTAATAATTCGGAATATGCTGTTCTTAAGTCTAATGGTGTTGGTGGTGTTGGTTTTGTGCTTGTTTTATTTTCCAACCAACGCTGTAATCCTTGATAATATCCGCGTGTGATAATAAATGTATCTATAATATTTGATGGTGCTGGGTCAATAAGATGCAATCTTGGTGTTGTGTAGAACCATGCAAAGTTTAATGGATATCTACCATATTCGCGCTTAATTAAGTCTTCCGTACCATCTGCAATATCAATTAACCAGTTATCTTTAATTGTGGTTGATGATGGGGTCGGTTGCCATCCTTCTGTGGTTGAGCCACGAGTGAAATAAATAAATTGTTTAGAGGAAACAATCACAGTAGCGTTCAATAATGCCGTGTTTAATGTTATTGATGTTATCGCAGAACCTGTTCCGTTTTCAGAATAAGTGTTTCCCGTTGTACCAAGCGACCATTCATCTGTACCAACCAATACTGTTAAAGTATCGCCTGCGGTACCCTCAACATATGTCATGTTTGGTTTTGTGAAAGTTATATTAGTTGTTGGTGGTGAGCCACCCACTACAAAAGTTTCAGTAGCATTTAATAATTCAAATTGTGTTAAATTGTCAGGTATACCATCGTCAGTAGTGTCTGCAGGAATAACAGACAACCTATTATCATCAGGTAAACCAGAATTTGGCAAATTTTGTTCAACTAATTCTTGCCCCAATACGCTATAGTTTTTATTTGTTGTAAATATTTCATCTCCTGTGGCGTTAACATTAGCAGCTAACACTACAATACTATCATCGTTTGAATTTAATGTATCAAAATTAATAACTGAGGCTGTCGTATTGGTATTTCTAAATTTAGTGGTTTTCGATTGAGCGGTCATTCGTTTAGTTCGCCAGTTTACTGTCCAACCAGAGTGAATACTTGCAGTGAATTGTGCTTCTACGCTAATCATTAATAGTGAATCTACTGAATCTGCTGTTGTTGTCCACTCATTGGCTACTGGTATTCCGCCGCCTGCTGTTGCGGAATACCACAAGTCAACAACTGGGCTGGAGCCGGAGGCGGCTTGGGACAGCGCCAGCAATATATTGGCTTCTTCCGATGCATTAAAGAAGCATTTAATCTCGGATGGTGAGCGGTTGGCGTTTGCCAACTGTTCAATGATTATATTATAAAAGTCTGCACTACATAATAGTGGTTCAATAATATTTGTTAATACTTCAACTGGTTGTAAGAAGGTGATTGTTGTTGCTAGTCCACCAACCTCTGGCTCTTTTTCTGTCCAGTAAAGCGCAAGGTCTTCACCAAAAATTTTGACATCTTCGTAATATTCTTTTGGGTCATGCCACGCAATATACTTAGAATCACCAGAAAATGTTCTGTTGACTGAGCGAAGTTTGAGAATGGATGGGTCTTTAAGCATGAACGAATTATAATCTCGACCATTTACCATCCTATCTTGTGTATAATAAACACCAGGCGCGACCCTGCGAATATGTTCAATGTCTTCTGATACAGACCCATTCTGTAATGAGCTAATTAACGAGAATGTAAAAGTAATGGTCTGAACAGTATTTGTTAAATCAAGATACGTGAATGTTGCTGGGCTGTCTATTACGGATGTTTTCTGAATTAGTGAATCGGTGTTTGCTGATGTGCGAACCCAAACATCAAATGCACCAGATGGAATTTCAGAAAATTCACCATCGCCAAATACAATTTTGATTTGGTCATTATCCAATGCCTCTACTTCATATTTCTGCCTATTTAAGTCAGTATTGAAGATTATATTTTGTCCGTTTGCTAAATCTACTTCAAACCATTCACCGTATCGCGTGGCGCCGTCAGATAAATGGGGAAGAATTTCTGCAACCGGGTCAGTAATTAATATTTCGCGCGATGATGGATTAACATTATTTAACCATACATCTGTTTCGTTAATATTGTTTATTTCAATATCAATTGTTTGGTTTGGTGTTATACCATCAAAATTTTGTTCTTCTATTTGTAGGGTGCCTTGTTTAGTAAAACAAAAAAAGCCTGTTGTATCTGATGCATCACCAAGACCATCCGAACCATACAATAACGAAAACTTAGCGTTTCGTTCTGGACGTTTTTCTATCGGTGAATCTACTGTAAGTTCTACGGGAACCAACTCCATTGGAAAAGATTGTCCAGCAGATGATGATGAATAACTAAACGCCGTTACACCATTTGACTTCAATGGTTGATTATTCCACGTGTAAAGTTCAAACAAAACATCTTCAATTTGTACACGCTCATTTGGACCAACACTACCAAAGTCCTGCGATAGTACACGGTTCATTATCAATAAAAATTGTTCCTTCCAATCATCATTATTTAAATCATTCCATGTGATTTTTCTACCTGCAAGGTTTCTGCCTCGTGAATCAATAACTTGTTCAGTTGTTTGAATGGACGAGATTTTAACTAATCCACGAGCCGGGATGTTTCTTGATGCTTTATATGATAGTAACTTGGCAAGACGGAGTATTGATTCTTTGCGTTGTGCCGTTGTAAGGAAATTTTCGTGGGCGTTTAAATCTAAGCGATATGCGAGTAATTCACCAACATATGCAAATATTTCAAGGATGGCGATGAATTCACTTGATTCAATATAGTCATTAAAATCTTCTGGGAAATATAATTTTACATAATCAAGAAGACTTTCTTTAATTGTGTTATAGTCGAATGAATTAAAGTTTACTTGCGTAAATGCTTCGTGAACTATTTCCCATGCTTCGGCTCTTGCTATTTGGTTTGACATATTAATCCTCAAATTGGATGTTTAAATCAAAATCATCCACTGTATCTAATTCGACGTAAAATAGGGTAGATTCTACTATCGCGGTATTGGTATCGTAATCTGGTACTATGACTAATTTAACAATTTCAACCCTTGGGTCATAGTCGAATACACCCTTTACTTCTTCATATAATTCATCTAATGTGCTGGCGTCCATTGGCTCAAACGTCAATTCTTTAATTATGGTACCAAACGTAGGCATCATAACCCGCGTACCACGAGCAGTGAATAGATGGTTGAGTAAATCAAGTTTCACCAATTCTACGTCGCGTATAGTTAGAGACTTGTTTTTTTCAAATTCAAAGGTAGAATATCCTCTATATGTGTTTTCGCGTGTCATTGTATAAATCCTAATATTATCTAATATTTATCTTACTTGCAGTATTCCCTTTTAGCGGTGCCATTTAGGGTTTCTACCCAAATCTTCACCGTTTTCTTTACGACCAACATCTGGACTATCGTATACAAATTCTGGATTACCATCATCTAATATCATTGTACGCGCCCATGGCTCATGGTCTGGTTTACGCGAAACCCCCTTTGCCGCTTCACCTGCGGTCGCCTGCGCTGCCGGTGGTCCATTAAGATGAACTTCTGTACCAGTGTTTAGTATGTTTCCTGTGGCTAAGAGGTTAATTGCGTCGCCTGCGGCGAATAATATATCTATGTCCGATGTTAAATTAATTTCTGAACCAGTTATAAAGACATCTTCTGAGGCTTTAATGGTGGTTCCACCAGCACCATTAGAATTGATTTTTATGTCTTCTTCTGCCGTCATCTGTATGCTTTTTGCATTTATATTGAAGCTTTCACCAGCTGAATAATTTATATCTTTTTTTGCATGCACCGAAATATTTCTTTCACCATAGATGTCAATATTCCCAACTTCATCCATTTCTATCCACGTTTTGCCACCAGCCGTACTGATGTATATTCTTTCGTTGGTATCATCCATGATAATTTGATGACCGTGTGTAGTTCTAAAACGTATACGGCAATTATCTGCATTGTCTTGCATAGATAAACTATGGAACCCAGGCGTTGTCCATGCATATGTTTGTGGGTCGAGAACTGGTGCATCTGTGTCAACATCAACTATTCCCGGCTCAATTCTACTTTTTGGATACCCTTGTGTGTTTTTGTATTTCTTTGTGCTACTATTTGGGTGTGGATTATCTTCATATTCAATATCACTGTCATCATTCATTAATGAGATAGCAGAGTCTTCTGTATTGGTGTATTTGTCTTCTAATCCAGCAATAGATTTATCCGCAGCGCGAGTTCTAAACTCAAATGACATTCTTGGTTCTACGCCAGAATTTGTATTGGTAAATGCCGATGTCTGACTATCGTATAATGGTTGGATTTTGTCTTCACTTGACGAAAACGGACCTTCTGGTTTATTTTTTGTTTGGTAACTATATCTACCATGAGGCATAGTGTGTGTTAAAAATTGGTCATTTACACAACCAAGCCAGACCCTAAATCTTGGATCGCCGTCCACACATGCAACCATTACACTGCTGCCTACTTTTGGAACATTAAACATACCATACGCAATCGGTCCTGCTGTTTGGTCAGAACCACGTCCGCGTGCGGGTGAATACGTGGTTCCTGCCAGTGGAGAGACTGCAGTTGACCAAGGGATTGTTGATATTGGCTCTTCGTCGTCGTCACCAAAAAGTGGACACAGAACGCGCATTCTCCCCATCTGTTGTGGGTCGTCAGTTGCGACTACTTCACCTATTGTTATTTCTGTAAATGAAGTACTTGAGCCTCTTAATTTTCTTGCTTTGTGTAGTGCGCCTTTTCGTGCCATTATTATCCACCTCGTTTAAATTCGTTAGACAAAGCTAATGCTTTATTCCGCACTGCACGCCGTTTTTGTTGTGCTGTTAGGGATTCTTTGTCAAATCTTTGTGGTGCATTGTCGTCGTCGTCACCAAATGTAAAATCGCCCCTAAGAAGCTTTTGTCCTGCATTAACTACACCAGACAACCACAACCCAGTCTTTTGTATTCCTGTAAGTTCTGGGGCATCTGGGATTTCTTGTAGTTGATTTTCTATTGGTATACTGAACATCCCAAGTTCCTGTAAGAAAACCCCATCAGAAAATTTATTTTCTACAACCTGCAAATTATACCAGCCAGTATACCAAAAATCTTCGTATTCTGTATTAACATCATTAGCATCTACGGGCATTTTTATATTAACTTTTACGAGTGTAGGGGATGATACCCACCGTGGATTAATAGTTTGTCCTTCTTTTGGGTCTTCTGTTTGTGCTATTTTTTTACTAAGTTCACTTGGTAGAATTGTCATTTCGTCCAATAATTGGGGATTGCCGTATATTACCATACTCGCACTTATGTTTTCAAGAGATGCATGCCTATCTAATAATGCCTGAAATCCTGCCGACTCGATTGGTCTTTTAGTATTTCGCATCTGCTGATTCTTTAATGTAGTACCAAGGAACAATGGCGTGCTTGACCTTGTTTTGCCGCCTTTATTTGCCACGGAACTAGAGCCACCAATGTGTGTAGTTTTAGCTCCCATACCAGCTCCTATATTTTTTTGTGAAGGGTAGTTATCCGTAGTCGCAGCGATTTGGAAAAATGCCATACCCATTTCCATTTTAATATCAAAGTTTTTAATATCTACATTTTTGCCAGTAAATATATAATCAAATTCAATAGATTGTCCAGGTAATGGTGTTATTACGCCATTTTCTTCTTGTTGTGAATATAGGCTTTGGGCTTGTAGAAATCGTTTAATATGATATTCAACAACATATTCTTTCGCCGTCGAGCGGATAGTTGATATGATTTTATAGATATACTTTTTTCTTTTAAAGTTATTATCCCTATCGGTTCCTTTACCTTGGGAATCTTTATAGACACCATCGGATGATGCCATCACTCTATTAAGAATATCTTCTACCGTAACGTCCGGACCATAGTTTATAACCGTGGCGGATTCGTCGTCTGCTAATCTAATATGTTCATTATCACCAGCTTTATATCTTGAGTCTTTCCCATAGACATCCTCAAGAATAATTTTATATTTTACATCCCTGTAGTTTTCAATTAAAAACTTATTAGCTTTGTTTAGTGCATTATTTTCATCAGAGGCTTTTAATGTTGCGGCAAAATCTACTATTGCTTTAGCTTTAAATTGTTTATATTTTTTATTAACCGTGTCTTCTAATTTATTTAATGTTTTTTGTAATGAGGTAGGGTCCATTTTAAAATTTAACCCCTCAAAAATCTTTTGTGGTTGTGGAAGCTTTCCAGCGCCGTTTGTCAATCCAACAAATTCTAACTTATATTTCGCCCCTGAACTATCAAACACTGCTGTAATATCAAAAGCAACAAACATCAACGGCCTAACAGTTGATATCATTTCCGTAGTACCATTAGAGTTTCTTCCAATAAAAATAGTCTTTAAGAGAAATACAAGCCCAACTGGGTCCGAATCTAATTCATCACAAATATCCGTCAATCTATTTAAAAATGATGCGCCGAGTGGCTCAATAATTTCCATTTCTCCGTCAGTTGACATAGTGGTAGATTGTGCCGTTGAGTCTTCACCAACTACAGAATCAGCCGCTATGTAATTTGTCCAACTCACGTCTGTTATAAAAAATCTTGCGTCAGTGGTGCCGTCAATTAATGTAACGTACTTACCACCATCAATCGTACCAATATCACGGGCTTTGTATCGTTTCCTATCACGGGGGTGTTGGTACGTGGTAATTTCGTCGGTGGATGCTAATGCCTCTGCAGCGGCTGTATTATTACACACCATAAGGATATGATGATACGCATAAGTATCAAATTTTCCAAGTATATTTTGTGGTTTAGACATGTGTCTCCTTATTTTATCACGCCACCAGAGGGTTTAGTGATAATATCTAATATGAGTCTGTTTTGTGATGGTAAAAACATAACTGCGCCAGGTAATAGCTCTGTTTCAACATCTACTATGTTATTATATTGTAGGACTAACCAAGCATATATGGCTTTACCATATATGCGCTGCGAAATTACATCTGGTCTGCCCTCTTCGGCAGCAGTAACTACGAAGCGTATATCGTCGTCTTGTGGTTCAAAAACTCTTCGCTCCCACCAACCTGTCCTATTATTATATATTTCCGAAGTTCCACCCTGTACGTATCTCGAATTTCTATTGTCTGTTGACTTTACATTTTTATTGTTTATTGTGAGTGCCATATTAAAAACCTACTAATCGTCCATTTCTGAAATCATCTAAACTAAATGCTTCATATGAGTTTGGTGAATGTGTTTCTATAAGTGATAAATCCAAATTCATTATTATTGGCATTGGTACACCATTGCTTGTAGTAATATAATCTACGTCATTTGGATATGGTATTGTTAATTGTTGTATCACTACAGGAACACGATTTATATGTTGTGCAATTTGCCATTGAGATGTGCCGGGCTTTGTTGGTCCAACAGGGTCTGCACCAATATTATATGAATATGCATATAAATATAATACTTCTGGTGGGGCGCCCAACAGCTCAGTTCCCCGGTTGGTATTATATAACGCCTGTAATTCTTCCTTGGTCAGCGGTTTTGGAGAATTAAGTGCTGTTTGGTAATTATTTCGTGATTGTACATTATCTTTACTCAACGTAGAACTATTACCAAATCTGGGCATTGTCCATGACCGCAATTGCCATAATATCTTTAAATTCTCATCTGCTTCTTTTGTTGTTCTGGATATTAACTTTAAATCAGAGATACTAAAGCTTCGTGATGATGTGTTCTTATATACTTGGATTTGCCCAGGGGCGTGCAAAGGCTCCAGCGCATTATAGTTAACATTTCTATTTTCTGTGACTTGTGGGGAGGCACGAAAGTGTACATGCCTATTGCGGTCCTGTGCAGACAACAATTTAACCCTACTATCATTTCCAGCCATTATACTATCTCCATTATTTGTATGTATTTATCATTGTTGACAACAGCAAATTTATGATATATAATGGTATAACTGGAGAAACATAATGGTAGAAGAAAAACAACAAAAAACGCCAGCGAAGAAGAATTACTTAAATAATAAAGACTTATTTGCGGAAGTAGTAAAAAGTAGAGAAGAAGGCGTCATGTCTGATAAATTAGCGCGAATGTTGCAGATGTTGACAGCGCGCTATGGTAGGTCAGGTAGATACATCGGTTATACGTACAACGAAGATATGCAGGCATACGCAATGATGATGTTATGTAGAACATGGATTAAATTCGACCCCGAGCGGTTCACTAACGCCTTTGCTTATTACACAACGTGTGTACATAATTCATTCAACCAGTTCCTAAATAAAGAAAAGGCGCAGCGTGATGTTCGTGATGAATTGTTATTGAAGCAGGGTCTGAACCCATCACACACGTATATGAACGACCATTCAAAAGACATCCACCACGTTCATGACGAGGAAGACCATGGTCAGACTGTCACAGACGCACAAAAACTAGTTGAATTGACTGGTGGAACCGATGCTAAGTAAATATGTCGAGGCGATTCGTAACAAGGTCAAAAAAAAGAAATTCATATGTGAGCTTAATAAAAGCAAGAAACGAGGTCAGATGACCAATTGGCTCACTACAAAATTTATTGACATGGTAGATGAGTGCGGTAATAGTAGTAGATATTCCAATTACTCCCAATTGGAAGATTTAAAGGCACACGCAGTAATGCAGCTAACAAAGTCGTGGAAGCGGTTCGATACTGAGCGGTTCGATAATGCAGCAGTATTTTTTACTACCGTTGTTGGGTGCGCTTTTGCGTATTACCTGAACAGTGAGCAGCGGGCAGAAAATACCGTTATTGATTATAATGGATATGTCACTGACGGTAATTCTACTTCAGAAATAGATGTTGACGATGAGTAATACTTCTGATATAATACCAATATAACAATAATAAGAGAAATAAATCGTGTGGTTGTCTTAAAAATGAATTAACATCGGCAAGGAATAATATCCACGAATATCACTACTCAGACAATTCAATATATAAGCAGCCTGAATATCAAGTATGGAAAGCAGCATATCAGCGGTGCTTCAACACCAATAATAATTATTACACGAATTATGGTTGTAGGGTCATAACCATGTGTTATGGATGGCGTAACGATTATAGACAATTTATCACGAAAATATAACTACTCTGAACGCACCATAGGCGCTATGGTGAGATATGAAAAGTTGGAAGAATATATGAATAAAAAGAAACTTAATAAATTTGCAATGTTCACCGATTTGCATGTTGGTGCAAAGTCAAATTCAGAACAACACAACCAAGATTGTCACGAGTATATTGATTGGTTTTGTGATAAAGTAAAAGTAGAGGGCGATATTGACCATATTATATTCGGTGGGGATTGGCACGAAGTTCGCAATTCTATCAACATCTATACTCTTAAACATTCATATGATATGGCTAAGAAAATCAACGATTTGGGATTACCTGTCTATTTTATCGTCGGCAATCATGACCTGTATCATAGGAGCAATCGTGATGTTTATTCTACCTATTCGTGGGAGGGATTTGACAATTTCGTTATGGTTGATGAGCCGACAGTTGTGGAAAATATGGGAAATGGTGTGTTGCTGTGTCCGTTTTTATTCCACGAAGAATACCCAAAACTAGCAGAATACAAGGATATTCCTATGTGGGTTGGTCACTTTGAATTCAAAGGGTTCGTTGTCACTGGCTATAACATCACAATGAAATCTGGTCCTAATCATGGAGACTTTAAACACCAGAAACATATCATTTCTGGTCACTTCCATAAAAGACAGAATAAGGGAAACACAACCTATATTGGTAATACGTTTCCTACTTCTTTTGCTGACGCTGGTGATGTTGAGCGTGGCATGATGATTTTCGACCACAACACAGATGAGATGAAGTTTAATGATTGGGTAGAATGCCCAAAATACATTAAGGGCAAATTATCTGATGTCCTTAATGGTAAGATAACAATGTACCCGAATGCGCGCGTTCAGGTCGTAGATGATGTTTCTATTAACTACGAGGAAAGCATTGAAATTCGTAAAACTTATATAGAAGACAATGCCTTACGCGAATTCACAATTACGGAATCTACTGAGATAGACGAAGCACTAACCGATACTGAAACGGAAGTTGAAGTTGATTTAGATGGTGAGCTTGGTACAGTAGACGAAATGGTTGTTGATATGTTGGGTGATATTGAATCCGACCACATCGACAACGATATGCTTTCCGACATCTACGTCGGTTTGTAACACTAATAAAAATAAAAATAAGGTTATGATTAAATTTAAAACACTATCGATACAAAACTTTCTATCATATGGCGCAGCACCGACAGTTATAAATTTAGACCCCGGCGGCACAACTCTAATTGTTGGTGAGGACTTAGACAATACAGCATCGGGTACTGGTGCAAATGGTGTCGGAAAGACAGTATGGCTTAATGCCCTCGTCTTCGCACTTTATGGTAAGCCTGTTTCCAATATTTCTATGGACAATTTAGTCAACAATATCAACAATACACATCTCGAAGTTATCGTTGAGTTTCAGAAAAATGACACACTTTACGTCGTTAAGCGCGTGCGTAAGGAAAAAGGCTTAGGTAGTTATGCTAAAGTCTATGCCCGACCTGTTGGTGTAGAGTTGAACATGGATGTCAACACAGAGCAGGACGTGACACCTGATAGCGTTAAGAATATCAACGACTATATCACGGAAGCATTGGGTATCCCCCACGAATTATTCGTTCGTATTGTTGCGTTTTCGGCAACACATACACCATTCTTAGACCTTCCTGTACGACACGCAACACAAGCTAACCAGTCTGACATCATGGAAGAGTTATTCCGTCTTGTGCGATTATCAGAAAAGGCTGGTTTGTTGAAGGAAGCAATGAAAGACACGAAGTCGTCATTGGAAATTAAACAAAAGCACAACGAACAGTTGGAAAAAGAACACGAGCGGCACACTGAATTGCTGTCTGCTGCGAAAGACAGGGTAGCTGATTGGGTAGAAGATAATAAAGATTCTGTAATGCTTGTCAATAAAGACTTAAAAGCGTTGAATAGGTACGACATTGACGGTCAACAGAAATTATTTCATTCTGTTACGGAACAAAATGAAACCGTAACTTCGTTGAATATAACACTTACGGAAATCAATTCAAAAACAAAAGAATTAGTGTCAGATTTAAAATCATCTAAAAAGGAAATGAAACTATTAGATGAGCAGCTTGGTGGTATTGAAGATAAAGTAGAAAAATGGAAAGTTGACCATACTACTAATATACAAGCACACGAAGAAGCCAAAGAAGGTTTAGTTGATGATGCTATATTGGATAGTCAAGAAAAGTTCCATCAAGACCTATTAACATTTACTGACGATAAAAGTAAGTTAGTTGCTGGTAGGGATATTGTACTTGATAAGATTACAGACCTCAGAAAATCCATCAAAAAGGATGAGGATGAACTAACACATCTTGAAGATGCTAAGTGTCCGTATTGTTTACAAAAATACGAATCAGCAGAAGATAAAATTACTGAATGTAATACAAAGATAAAAGAAAGTACAGTTACTGTTAATGTGTATGATGAAAGCTTAGAAGACTATGATAAGAAAATTGTCGCAATTGATAATGATTTGAATTTGATTGCAGGCACAATTACATACACCGAAGCAGAGATAAAGAGTGAGCGACAGTTGCGTGTAGACTTATTTAAAAAAATAGACGAATTAAATGTTATGGAAAATCCATTCAATATGGAAGATGCCGTAGAGCTGGAAGCACGCATCGATGAATTGGGTGTTAATATTGAAGCAGTTGATTTGGAATTATCAGACCTCGATGCAGACCATACATCAGTAGTTAATGATATTGCATTAGAAGAAGAAGAATTAACTAAATTGGTTGAGCAGATTGAATTTACTTCTCTTGAAGAATTATGGGAAGTTAAGGGTAATATTACAAGACTTAATGAAAAGTTGGACGAATTAAAAGTAGCCAAGAACCCACATCAAGAATCTTATACCGAACTATTAGAAGTCAAAATTGAACCAATTGATATGGATGCAATTAATCATCTTGATAAAGTATTGACGCACCAGAACTATCTATTGAAATTATTAACCAAGAAAGACAGTTTTATTCGCAAGAATTTATTGAATAAGAATCTTGTATTCTTAAATGGTCGCTTGCGTGGTTACTTAAATGACCTTGGTCTACCACATCGTGTTGAATTTACACAGGAAATGACAGCGCACATATCACAATTTGGAAGACAACTAGACTTTGGAAATCTTTCCAGTGGTCAAAAGGCGAGGGTTAATTTAGCTCTCTCTTTCAGTTTCCGTGATGTGTTACAGCGCTCTCTTGATAGTGTAAACGTATGCATGCTTGATGAAGTTCTGGACGTTGGTCTGGATAGTGTTGGGGTACAGGCAGCCGCGCATATGCTTAAACGCAAGGCACGGGAAGATGATTTGACACTATTTATCATATCACATAGGGATGAAGTGAGTGGCATATTCGACAAAACCTTGACGGTGACTATGGAGAAGGGATTTAGTAGCATTAGTCAGGCGGATTGATTGGTACCGAATATATTCTCTTTGATAGATACATATATAAAGAAAATATATTCGGAGAACCACAGAATGCTTAAAGGCGACGACAAACAACTTTACAACTACACAATGAAAATGATGGAAAATATCACATCCCATTATCTCAAGACTGACTTTGACAAAGGAACTGACGTCAATAAACTTATCGAACACGGCGTGGCACGCAAAATTGCAGCAATAATGCCAGATAAATATACAGAGGTCGAAGTAACGGTGGTTGATATTAAACAAAAATTATACGTTACAGCTACATATTCTATCGACACAAAGGTGAAAATAGTGGCAATACATAAAGAAGAAAAAGAATATCCACAATATGACGTAACTAGTCATTATGACCCACGATGCAAAACTGAAGATTATATTTTTCCTGCATATAAAGCTGGTCGGGGTTCAAAAGTTGAAACACTACCCGGTGGTCAAGGCTTAGGTGAGATTACTAAAGATATTGATTATTTTAGAGAGAAATTAATACACAGCTTAAAAGGAACAATAAATCGTCCTTATACATCTGGGCGCATTAATGCACAGGAATTGATGGAAGCACCTACGTGCTGTGTACCAATGACTAAAAAGACCGCAGTGGGAAGTGAAAAACCTACGATAGATTTTTCGACAATTAGCCAATTGAGTGCACCCACCACAGGTCAAGAATTGGTACGATATGAAACTGGTATGTATGTTGGTATTGACTTAGCAACAGTTGATGTTAAAGAAGAATTGATTACCATGGCTAAGGAAGTATCAACCAAAATAGATAAGCACATCATGGACGATATCATAGCCGCAGCTAAGGGTATTGGTATGAGTCAAAGTGGATGGGCTATACCAACAACAGGTTGGACAGAAGAAAAAACTACTTGGGATGTACCAACTGATATTACATGGCAAACTAGTTATGGGCATCCTTCGGTTGCTAATCCATTCGGTGGAGTTATAACAACAGACAACACAGCGCCCGTATGGTATGGGATGGAAGAAATTTCATTTTCCGAAGATGAATTGGATGAACTTATAGAATTACTTGACAATGGTGGTTCAAAGGTGATGGAATTCGCATAATCTAGAGCATCCTATATAAATACAAAAAGTTTATATAGGATGCAATATTATAATGTATATATGTTATCAATGGACGTGTAACGCTAATAATAAAAAATATGTTGGTGTTACCAAAACTAATTTACAAAGTAGATGGTCAAAGCATTGCTACGATGCTAAAAATGAAAGTCCATTATTATTTCATAGAGCTATACGCAAGTATGGTCGTGATGGTTTTAGTGGGGAGGTGTTAGCCAACCGTGAGTCTTTAGAAGATATCTTGGTACTTGAAAATAAATTTATAAAAGAGCATAACACTTTAGTAGACAAACATGGATATAATTTAACCACTGGTGGTGAATATCCACATATAAGTGAGGAATTACGAAAATACTTATCTATAAAGGCAAAACAAAGACCGCCTGTTACTAATGAAACGAAACGGAAACTGTCAAAGAGTTTAATGGGTAATACTAATAAGCGCGGAACTACGGTATCTACAGCTGCCCGAATAAAAATTTCAAAAGCATTGAAGGGAACAACGCAACCCGAAAGCGTTAAAGCTAAACACAGAGGGAAAAATCACTTTAATGTTAAGACTGTAATAGTCAACGATGTAGTATATGATACTATTCGTGAAGCAGGGTTGAAATTAGATATACCATACGGGACATTATATAATCGTATAAAAAATACAAATGGTAAGTTTGATAAATACCGTTTGGTAGAAGTATAACGATGCGCGTACTTGGAATTGACCAAAGCTATACATCTACAGGAGTTGTGCTGCTTAAAAACGGTGCATTGTTATCAGCTCACAAATTTGTAGCCAATAAAGAAATGAACCGATTTGGTCAGGCGTATGAAGTAGCAATCCACTTAGCAGGGATTGTAGATGAATTTAAACCAGATGTAATAGCCATTGAAGGTTTAGCATTTGGTATGCGTGGTAATGTTACCCGCGACTTGGGTGGCTTACAGTTTGTAATTATAGCGCACCTACAAGAAGTTAAGGGATATGACGTTGAAATATACGCACCAACATCAGTGAAGAAATTTGCAACTGGTAGTGGTCGTGCAAAGAAGGAAGAAATGATTGCCAGCTTACCAAAGAGTGTACATAGTTACTTCATTGGTTTGGGTGTTAAGAAAACAACAGGCTTAGGTGATTTAGCAGATGCTTATTGGATAGCTAAATCCGCAGAAGCAAATAATACAAAGGTATAAAATGTCTACATTTACATATAATTGCGGTAACGAAGAATGCGATATACATGGTATTGTATTTGAAGTTGAGATGAGTATGAAAGAGTCTAATCTTACAACTTGTCCAGAATGCAAAACAGAATCGTTACAAAAGGTCATCACCCCATCGGGTGGTTTTAGAATTGGTGGACTTGGTGTCCACAAACCCACAGCCCACTGGGGCGATTAAGTGAATCGTCGGTATGATAAAGAATTAAAAACCCTCCTATCCACCGACTCCCCCATTGATTTTTACTACTGGATATCAGTATTGAACTTTTTTAATAAACATAAGTGTGAATTAAATTTAAAAGAATTGAAAAAAATAGTTGACAAATGTGAAGAATGTCGGTTATACTTGAACAACAAAAATTTAGACCCTATAAATCAAGAAGATATTGAACCTAATGTTTATACTTTTTATAGGTTACAGATAAAAAATAAAAATAATAATAATAAAGAAATAGAATCCGAAGAAATTTCCTATGCAGTTCCTGCATAACATTCCCAAACTTTATTAGTAGAAGTGATTATTAAGTCCCCTGATGGACAATACCGTTGCAATCACCAACGGGTCGGTGTACGAAGCCCTATAGTATAGAGGTCTGCCGTAAAAGCATATTGTACGTCGTTAGATATTTTTATATCCAATGGAATGAAATCAAGTAAACTATAATACTCCAGATTTCAGCGATAGTGGTAGCCCACTAGTCCCGCTTTAGCCTTCGGTGACCGGACTGGATTTGTGAAAATCTGATGGGAAGCAGAAGGCACAGCTCTCAAAAACATTTCTTAAAATCACTTATTAATTAATAAACCCATTTATATAACAAAGTAGACGCGCCAGCGGCGGATTTGTTATATAAATGTTCTGGTGAACTTGTTCGCCAGAAAACTATTGTGTTTGGTTAATTTTTGTGGTACACTTGACCAAATAAATTTAATAAGAAGAAAAACGAAATGACAGATGACATAAAGAAATATTGGGCTATACCCGAATTTGATTTACGCAAGAACCAAGAACTTGCACTTGATTGGATGCAAATCCAACTAACAGATAATGATAGCAAATATATAATACTCGAATTACCAGTCGGTTCAGGTAAATCCCTATTAGGTCTTAGTTTATCCAAGTACTTAGCTAAAGGGCTTGGTAGTTCATTTGTACTTACACCACAGCGCATATTACAAGACCAATACGAAAAAGACTTCAAGGAACTAGGTAAGAAATTTCTTTCTTCACTTCACGGCAAATCCAACTACAAATGCGAAAGCAAAGGCGCTTCATGTAAAATCGGTTCATTAGTAAAACCTAAGTGTAACAATTGCCCATTTGTAGCCGCTAAAGCAAATGCACGCAATGCAAGCAACACGGTACTTAATTACAAACTTGCATTGACTTCATTTCAATACACAGACACATTTGAAAAACGTGGGTTAATGATATTGGACGAAGCCCATACCTTAGAACAACATCTGGTTGACTTTGATTCCGTTGACATCACATATGCCATGTGCAAGAAGTACGACATAGATTTTCAGTTACAAAAAGATGCTGTGTCTGCACTGACATGGATTAAAGAAAAATACACACCAGTACTGGAAGACACATTAAACGATATGGAATTTGATTGTGAAGCCTTATATGAAAAAGGTGATGCACTTACACGAAAGGAACTAAACACAATTAAAGAAACAGAAGAACTAGCAGGACACATTGCTGACGTAATGGATATGACCTTACGTACTCCAGAATACATAGAAGAAAATTTTGTGTTGACATGGGACAAGACTATGTTTTGCTTTAAGCGTATCGGCGGCTCTTATTCATTTCATAAAATAATAAAACCAATGGCCGACAAATTTCTGTTTATGTCGTCAACTATCCTCAATAAAAACACATTTTGTAATGACTTGGGTATTAAACCAGCCGATGCTGTGTTCTTATCACTCCCGTCCGAATTTGATGTAGAAAACAGACCTGTCTTTTATATGCCAGTAATGAAAATGAACGCTTCGTGGAATAAACCAGAAAACGCCAGTGGGCGTAATGCTATGATAGAGCGCATTGGTGGTTTGCTTGAAATACATGAGGGTGATAGTGGCATATTACATACAGCAAATTATGCGGTAGCGCAATGGCTTGTAAAAGAACTTGATGGGAAAATTAGCCATAACATTTACAGCCACAATCCAGAAGATGACATGAACCGCTCCGAAGCGATAAACCACTACATTGATTCGACACTACCATCCATTCTAATTAGTCCGTCAATTACAGAAGGGCTTGATTTAAAGAATGACTTGGCACGCTTCGCTATGATTGTTAAAACACCATTTGGTTACCTTGGCGACCAGTGGATTAAGCGTCGTATGGAAATGTCGATAGAATGGTATCGCCGCAGGGCTATCACCCAAATAATACAGGGTGGTGGGCGAATTGTACGTGGGTTGGACGACACAGGAACCGTTTACATATTAGATTCCAGTTTCGGATATCTTTATCAGAAATCGTACAATATGGTTCCTCAGTGGTGGAAAGACTCGTATAAGCAGTTGTAACCTATTGATATATAATTAAATGGTTTAGGTTACAAATATGTCTTGACTTTTGTAACCTAATTGTGGTATAATGTATCCATCGAAACAGAGGAATATATTATGCGATTATTTTTTGGTATTTGGAAACTTGGAATTCAACTTTTATTACTATGGTTTGTTGTAGCATTATTTATGCCCGGTATCAATTGGTACGACCACGTATACAATATAATGGTTAATATACTTGGTTACCCAGCAGGAATAGTATTTGAATTTTTTATGGATTCATATCAACAAATCCTTGCAGCTAACTGGGATAATCATAACCCACTTCAAGACTTTGTTTATTTGTTTGGATTTCTTGGATGTATTGCATTGGGATTAACATTACCACTGGTATATTGGTACACATGGATAATGGTAACTTATGTTGCTATTACAGAAGTTGTACCTATAATTAATAATATTTCTACTGGTAATGCTATGGATAATAACTTATTCTATATCTTTACTGGACGCACTACAGTTAAAGAAACGTTCGAAGCAGAAGTTATAGCAAACGCAATAGCCGAAAAACTCAAATAAATAAAAATGGGGACATAATGTCCCCATTTTTAATATACTGGATGTGGATTCTTCCCCTCTTGCTCTAATCTGTCATTAACAAACGACATAGCCATATCCCTTTCGATAAACGACATACTATATATCACATTATTATATTCCATAGCCCCTCTCATAAAATAAACAAGTTGTATGATATTGTTAATAATTGTTTTGGTATCGCGGTTCAATCTTAGATACATCAGATTAATCTGTTCTACATCACCAGTCTTCCGCGTTACATAAAAAAACTTATTGGGTTCACTGGAGTATGTATTTCTATATCTTCTCCACAATCTTTACACTTTGTATGTAATGTAAAATTAGGTCCAAAATCACTCGCTTGTTCTATTACACTAGTTAAGTCACCCAACCACCCTGCTGGTATTTGCTTTATCCATTCCATAATCTGTTCTTGGTTTGTGATATCATCAACTGAATATATGATACTTTGTATAATAAAAACAGCCATATCCAATTCTGCTTCTGGTGAATCATTTCCAACCTCTGTCTCTTGATACATCTTGATAACATCTTTGAATTTTGATGGGTGTAGTTTAACTACTTGCCCATTGGGTAGTGATGTAGTATATACTTTACCAACTGTTGTTGGGTTTATTTTCTTAGTAGTAGATAAAAAATCAGATAACTTAATAATATAGTTTTGACTTTCCGCGTCATTACATGTATGTGTATATGAAACTTCCATATCATCGCCATAAGTAACTTGTCGTAAACACACTAATAAGAAGTCAACATCCTTGGCTATTAATTCGCTCGGTTTTATAACTTGTTGTATGCACCGGTTAAATACCTTTTCTACCGCCTGACCAGAATATAGTTGGTCTGGTGTTTTCATCAAAATCTCATCATATGCACTCATTGGACTAACATGAACTTCACCCATCTCAACATCATCTCTTAGTTCGCCATGTTTATAAAATAATCCACGCGATGGTAACTGAAAAGTACTTCCGGGCATCTCAACACGCGCTAATAATGGATTAATTTCAATTACGTGACTAGTTTCTGGTTCGATTGCGACTGCTGTTTCTGGATTATGTTCCATGTTTTGTTCCTATTTTTATTTTATAGTTCTATTTATACGTTTATTTATCATCAAAAAACAGCTAATTGCATAAGATATAAATACATAAGATACTGAAAATAGGTTTAAAAAATGGCTGAAAGTGTAATAACTGATAATGATATAAAACGAATTGCAAGGGGCATTAGGGAAGATGCGTCTATATTTGCAAAAGCGCCGATAGGTGGCGCCGGTGATAATTCTGATATCGTAACAGCAATCAAAGAAAGCGACAATAAGAAGCGAACACTTGCCAAGGCAGAAGCCAAGCTTTTAAATGACCTAAAAAAAGAATTAAATCTCGAGAAGGGATTTAAAGATATTGCTGATGTATTGAAGCAAGAAGACCAAGCCAAAAAATATGCGGTTTTTGCAAATAAGATGGCAGAAGTATCGAAGGTTAAGTTTGAAAATGAGAAGGAATTAAAAGCCGCCCTTGAAGAATTAGAAAACGCGGCAATTTCAGCAGGAACCACTCTCAAAAAGGAAGGGGTTGAAATGTTTAAGCCTCTTACTAATGCCTCCCAAAAACAAACATACATAATCCGCGACGGCATAAAAAAATCAGAAGAAAAAATAAAGACAAGTCAGAAGAATATAAAATCAATAAAGGAAACAATTTTGAAACGTGCAGAATTATCACGTTCTTATGACATTGCTAAACAAAAACTTGGTGATTTTGGTAAAGTTGTAGCGCAAATAACCAAAAAAATGTTAAGCCGTGGTGAAGATGAATTACGTTTTGCACAAGCCACCGCCACCGCAGATGCTGGTTGGATATCTGGTTTGAAAGAAATGGGTGTATCGCAACTTAATTACATGCAGATTCTTAAAGATACACGACAAGAGAGTCTTGCTGCAACTTCGGTTGGTGTTGACTTTAAAGCATCATTATCAGATAGTGCGGCATCCCTTAGAAATTTAACATATAGCAATGAAGAAGCGGCTAAAGGCGCAGCTATGTTTAATAAAAATATGGCAAGGATTGGTGTTTCACAAGATGGGCTTGGAGATGCCGTTGCAGAACAAACAAAAATATATAAAGATAATTATCGTGCATTAAATTATACCGTGGAAGAATTTGGACAATTAACACAAGAGTTAATTAGCAGCCAAGGTATGCGTTCCACATTGTTAGGTCTTCAGGAAGATGAAAGAAAAGCATACTTACTAAGCGTACAGCAACGCCAAGCAGAATATCTTGCTATGGGATATACCATTGAACGCGCTAAGGAATTGCAGAATACATTCCAAGCACTCAATAAACAGAACCCAAAAGAGCGTATGAAACAAGCTGCCAAGACACGCGCCATGATGGGTGCCATGGGTATGGGTGGTGAAGGTGCTAAGTTGTTTGACTTACAAACAAGATATCGGACTATGGGTCCAACAGAAAAAGCAGCCGCAGAAAAAGAAATGGCTGAAATACAATCAAAGGCATCTAAGAAGTTTGGTCAGATGTCTGGTTCTGGTGCTGGTATAGGTCAGGCGATGGTGCTTCAAACCATGGCAGATAAATCTGGTTTTACGCAAATTGCCGACACGTTTGAAACAGAATCTGGTCAAGGTATAAAATTCAATAAAGCACAACTAAACGAAACACAGGAGATTAATTCATGGCTTTCTAAAATACTTGAAGGTGTGAGTTATTATCAACAAGCTGATAAAAGTGCTGTCAGTGGTGTCGCTACTGATATATTGGGTGGACTTGGAAGTGCGATTGGGACTACCCTGACTACTTTGGCTGGCACATGGACGCTTGGTAAAATGTTTGGTGGAAAAGGTACACTTGGTAAAATAATTGGAGGTACTGGAAATATGGCAGGTGCCGCCATGTCGGGGCTTGGAACTGCCGCTGTAAGTGGTGTGAAAGGTGCAGGTTCGGCTGCGGCTGGCGCTATGATGGGAGGTCGTGCAGCAGTAGGACTATCCAAGGCGGCAGGAAAAACAGCATTGAAAGCAATTCCGGGTATAGGGCTTATTGTTAGTTTAGGTTTAATGGGTTCAAGATTAGCCGACGGCGATTTAATGGGCGCAGGAATGGAATTGGTTTCAGGTGCCGCAGGATTAATACCGGGAGTAGGCACCGCCGCATCTATTGGTATGTCTGGTGCAATTGTAGCCCGTGATTTGTCGAAAGGTGCACAGCAACCTCCAGAAGAAATCACCACAGTAGAACAA